>ENA-OQCS01000834-OQCS01000834.1-human-gut-metagenome-genome-assembly--contig:-NODE-834-length-16999-cov-4.967817_pt1 | contig 16999 bp, 19 predicted proteins | sample MGYA00242757_ERZ504575 | MGnify/ENA primary metagenome ERZ504575 (study PRJEB26092, sample SAMD00036297) | human gut metagenome | host: Homo sapiens | study: EMG produced TPA metagenomics assembly of...
TGACACGGATGAGGCGTTCGTCGGAGTCTGCATCTACAAAGATTTTGATGTCCATCAGGTCCCGGAGTTCTTTATTGGACAAAGCGAGTATGCCTTCTATCAGGATAACCTTTAGACTATATTGCAACCGGACATTATTCACAGATCACAAAGCTTGATAACGGACGTTATGCATTAAAATGTTCTAAGACACAGAAGAAAGATCAGACCTATGCATTATATAATCTGACTCAGAATCAGCTTTCTAAAACACTCATGCCGATCGGGGCATACACAAAAGATGAAGTCAGACAGATCGCAGAAGAGATCGGACTGTTAGTTGCCAACAAGCCTGACAGTCAGGATATCTGCTTTGTAGATGATAACTATGGCGAATTTATCGAAGAGACGACTGGAACAAAGATTCCAAAAGGGAACTTTGTAGATCCAGAAGGCAATGTCTTAGGAGAGCATAAAGGGATCATTTACTATACAGTAGGACAGAGAAGAGGTCTTGGATTATCCTTGAAGAAACCAGGATATGTCGTCAAAGTAGACAAAGATACGAATGAAGTTGTAGTCGGAGACAAACAGGATCTGTTTGCCAATGTTTTATATGGAAATAAAGTAAACTGTATGTCTGTACCAGAGTTTGAAGATGGTATGAAACTGATGGCGAAGATTCGATACAATAGTCCGGAAGTCCCTTGCAGAGTCTATATGACAGGGGAAGATGAAGTAAGAGTTGTCTTTGATGAACCACAGAGAGCGATCACGCCAGGACAGGCAGTCGTATTCTATGATGGAGACATTGTTGCAGGAGGGGCTACGATCCTTCGTGCAGCAAATGAAAATATGTGAATTTTATTTCATACTTTCTTCTAAAAAAGTTATGTTACAATACAATGTGTTGTATATTAAACACATAACAGGAGAAAGAGGTAGTATGCTAAATTTTATCAGAGGATTTTGTATGGCATTAGCTGACAGTGTTCCGGGTGTATCTGGTGGAACGGTTGCGTTCTTACTTGGTTTTTATGACAAGTTTATCATGTCACTTGATTATTTGATGTCAGGAACAAAAGAAGAAAGAATTGAAGCAATTAAGTTTTTAATAAGGATTGGCATTGGATGGGTCGTTGGAATGGGAGCAGCAGTTTCTGTTCTGGCAAGTATTTTTGATGACAGGATTTATGAGATCAGTTCTTTATTCTTAGGACTTATCATTTTGCAATTCCGATGATCTGCAAAGAAGAGAAAGATTCATTAAAAGGAAAATACCAGAATATCATCTGGGCAGTGATTGGAGTTGTACTTGTTGCAGCAATCACATACTTTAATCCAGTATCTGGAAAAGGAATCAGTGTTAGCGTGGAACATTTAAATATCGCATTGGTTGTTTATATCTTCGCAGTAGCGATGGTAGCAATCTCAGCAATGGTACTTCCAGGAATTTCAGGATCAACAATGCTTCTGATCTTTGGGTTATATGTTCCAGTGATCACAGCACTCAAAGAAGTGATGCATCTTCATCTGTCTTACTTCCCAGTCATAGTGATCTTTGGACTTGGAATCTTGACAGGAATCGCACTCGTGATCAAACTGATCCGCCGTGCATTGGAGAACCATAGAAGTGCGATGATCTATTTTGTTATCGGAATGATGATCGGTTCTTTATATGCGATCGTTATGGGACCAACAACACTGGAGAATACAAAAGCAGCGATGACACTTCATACGTTCCATCCAGTATTCTTTATTATCGGTATCGTGATTGTCTTCGGTCTTGAGAAGATCAAAGCGATCGCAGAATAATACGAACAATTAAATGATACAAAAGTATCATGATCATAAAAGAAGTTTTGCAGGAATTTATCTGTGAGACTTCTTTTTTTGATATATTTTGTGAAGAGATGATGATCGTAAATTCATGATAAACATTCACAGTTTTGACATAATCCTATGATAGAATAAAGTCAACAAAATAAGAAGGATGTTTCTTTTTTATAGGAAAGAAATATAAATAAATGGTATGAGAAAATAAGATTAGGAGGAAGATACAAGGTGAATGAATTAAAGATATTAGTTGTGGATGATGAAAGCAGAATGCGAAAGCTAGTCAAAGACTTTCTGACAAGAGCCGGCTATCAGGTGTTAGAAGCACAGGATGGTGAAGAAGCGGTTGATACCTTTTATTCTATAAAGGGAATCAATCTGTTAGTATTAGATGTTATGATGCCGAAGATGGACGGATGGGAAGTTGTCAAAGAAATCCGTAAAGTATCTAAAGTTCCGATCATTATGTTGACGGCAAAAGATCAGGAACAAGATGAACTTCTTGGATTTGAACTTGGAGTGGATGAATATATTTCCAAACCATTCAGCCCAAAGATCTTGGTTGCCAGAGTGGAAGCCATTTTAAGAAGAACGGTTCAGACAGAAGGTGAACAGATAGAAGCTGGCGGAATTGTCATGGATGTTGGGGGACATCATGTCTCTATTGACGGAAAAAGCATCAATCTGAGTTACAAAGAATTTGAATTATTACAGTATTTTATGTCCAATCAAGGAAGAGCCCTTACAAGGGAAAGTATCTTAAATCAGGTATGGAACTATGATTACTTTGGAGATGCAAGAACGATCGACACCCACGTAAAGAAATTAAGAAATAAACTTGGTGAAAAAGGTTCTTATATTCATACGATCTGGGGAATGGGATACAAATTTGAGGTTGAAGAGAATTGAGAAAGAAATTATTAAAGAACCGTTCAGTCAGAGTCAAGATGACATTGATGCTGATCATCATCATGACGTCGGTGATCTTATTATCAGTACTGATCAATCTTACTATGTTGAAGACATATTATACTGTGAAGGAAAAGAAGACGATCAAAGAATCCTATTACCAGATACAGAAGTTTTTCAAAAAGATACGGTACGGAAGAATGATGTGGATGAGATCGCGAAGACTTATAATTACAGGGTTTTGATCAGTGATGGATCAGGAACGATCGTTTATAGTTCTGAAGGAGAGAAGAGCTTGATGTATAAAAGCCTTTGGAACATTTTAAATGAAAATCTTGATAAGATCAGTAACCAGATCAAGAAGCAAGGTTATGCAGTTATGACCAATACCAATAAGAGTATGGGAACAAGCATCAATCTAATGGGCTATCTGGATGGTGATTATACAGTGATCATAAGTACACCGATGGAAAGTATCCAGACAAGTGCCAGATTATCCGGACAGTTTACGATGTATGTTGGACTGATCTTGATCATTTGCGGCGCAGTTGCGATGTATTTATACAGCCGCCAGTTTACAAGACCAATTGAAGATATGGCCAAGGCCGCGAATCAGATGTCACATTTAGATTTTGATGTGAAAGTGCCAACAGGATCTGATGATGAATTAGGACGACTTGGAGCCAGTATCAATGAGTTATCATCTAAATTGGAATTCACCATTCAGAACTGAAAACAGCGAACAATGAACTGCAAAAAGATATCGAGCAGAAAGTCCAGATTGATGAGATGCGAAAAGAATTCTTATCCCATGTATCCCATGAATTAAAGACACCGATCGCACTGATCCAGGGATATTCGGAAGGATTGAAAGACAATATCTTAGATGATGAAGAAAGCAAAGAGTTCTATTGTGACGTTATTGCAGATGAAGCAAAGAAGATGAACCGTATGGTACAGAAACTTCTGACATTGAATCAGATTGAATTCGGAAATAATCAGGTCAATATGGAACGATTTGATATCACAGAAATGATCCGCAATATGGTAGAATCAAGCAAGATCCTTGTGGAAAAGCAAGAAGTCAAGATCATATTTGATGAGCCAGAGACTCATGTGTGGCAGATGAATTTATGATCGAAGAAGTTGTGAACAACTATCTGAGCAATGCCAGAAATCACGTAACAGATGGTGGGATCATCAAAGTCAGCTATTGTCGTCATGGAAATGACGTAAGGATCAAAGTATTTAATACGGGAGACCATATTCCACAGGAAGATATTGATAAATTGTGGGTAAAATTCTATAAAGTCGATAAAGCAAGAACAAGAGAATACGGTGGAAGCGGAATCGGATTGTCTATCGTAGAAGCAACGATGAAAGCACATGGCAAAGATTATGGAGTTGCCAATGTAGAAGGTGGTGTAGAATTTTACTTTGATGTGGAATCTGCGGATTCTGAATCTGTACAATGTTAAAAAAGCATTTTCATTGTGTTGTGTATGGAAGTAAAAATGCTACAGACAAAGAAATGAGTTTTGTGGTATGATAGATAAATAGTGTAAGCAAAAAGAAATCAGTGTAACTGGTTTCTTTTGGATAATAGGATAAAAAGGATGAAAAGAAATATGTTAAAAGATTACAAAGAACAGATTCAGGATGCAGACCTTGTATTAGTGGGAATCGGACGAGAATTGCGTGCAGACCGTGTGATCGATTTCAAGAAAGCGATCACAAATGAACATTACCAGAATCTCATCGATAAAGAAGATGAAGATTCCAAATGGATGAGAACTGTTTACGAGAGAGAGTATTTATTATCCATGAAAGAGACAGATCTGTTTAAAGAATTAGAAGAAGTTTTGGAAGGAAAAGAATATTTCGTAGTGACGAGTAACGATGATGGATTATTGTATCATACCCATTTAAAGAAAGATCACGTGACAGCACCATGTGGAAACGGAGATTTCTTCCAGTGCAGTGCACCATGTGATGAGCAGCTCTATCCTGCGAACTTAGGACTTAGAGATTTGATCGATTATTATGAAAAAACAGGAAAGATCGAACATCTGGAATGTCCAAAATGTGGAAAACAATTGATCTTTAATGTCCGCACAGAAGAGACAAAATCTATCTATATCGAAGGAGCTTACTTAAATTCATGGGCAAGTTACACAAAATGGCTGCAAAACACTTTAAATAAAAAGCTTTTTATATTAGAATTAGGAGAAGGTTTTGAAGTTCCAAGTTTGTTCCGCTGGCCTTTTGAGAAGATGGCATTCTACAATGAGAAAGCAACGTTCGTAAGAGTTCATCATTCACTATACCAGATTGGAAAAGAGATCAAAGAAAAAGGAATCGGGATCAAGATGGACAGCCGTGACTTTTTAAACATAGCACACGAATAGGAGGCACCTATGATAGCGATTATTGATTATGATGCAGGAAATATCAAAAGTGTTGAAAAAGCACTCAATTATCTTGGAGAAGAAGCAATCATCACAAGAGATCACGATGAGATCGTAAACAGCGATAAAGTGATTCTTCCGGGAGTTGGAGCATTTGCAGATGCGATGGAGAAGATCCGTCATTATGGATTAGAAGAAACGATCCATGAAGTTGTAGAGAAGAATATTCCATTTTTAGGAATCTGTCTTGGGTTACAGCTGATGTTTGAATCCAGCGATGAAGGACCGGGAGTCAAAGGACTTGGATTATTACCAGGAAAGATCTTAAGAATTCCAAAGAGTGGAGATTTAAAGATTCCACATATGGGATGGAATAATATCAAAGTCAAAGAAGATTCAAGATTATTCAAAGGACTTCCAGAGAATCCTTATGTATATTTTGTACATTCTTACTATCTTCAGGCAGACGATGAAGATATTGTAGCAGCAACAACCGAATATGGTGTGAAGATTCACGCAGCAGTAGAGAAAGACAACATCTTTGCCTGCCAGTTCCATCCAGAAAAGAGCAGCACCGTAGGATTACAGATTTTAAAGAACTTCGTTTCACTATAGGAGGAATTGGCTATGCATACAAAGAGAATTATCCCATGCTTAGATGTGAAAGCAGGACGCGTTGTAAAAGGTGTCAATTTTGTCAATCTGATCGATGCCGGAGACCCGGTAGAGATCGCAGCAGCATATGACAAAGCAGGTGCAGATGAACTTGTATTCTTAGATATCACAGCATCATCCGATGCAAGAAATATCATGATCGATATGGTAAGAAAAGTCGCAGAAAAGGTATTTATCCCATTTACAGTCGGTGGAGGAATCCGTACCGTTGATGATTTTAAGGCAATCTTACGAGAAGGAGCAGATAAGATTTCCATTAACTCCTCAGCGATCAATACACCAGATCTGATCAATGATGCTGCAGACAAATTCGGAAGCCAGTGTGTTGTTGTAGCGATTGATGCCAAACGCAGAGCCGATGGAAGCGGATGGAATGTATACAAGAACGGTGGAAGAATCGATGTAGGCTTAGATGCTGTAGAATGGGCCATGGAAGCAAACCGCCGCGGAGCAGGAGAGATCCTGTTAACAAGCATGGACTGTGACGGAACGAAAGCAGGATATGACAATGAACTGACAAGAATCATTGCAGAGAATGTTGATATTCCAGTGATCGCATCTGGTGGTGCGGGGAATAAAGAACATTTTTATGATACATTGACAGAAGGAAAAGCAGATGCAGCATTGGCGGCTTCACTGTTCCATTTTAATGAATTGAAGATATCTGATCTGAAGGAATATCTGGATCAGAGAGGGATCAGTGTCAGAAGATAGAATTATATTATTTGATGATAAGGAAAGAAGACTCTTTTTGTGAGGAGTCTTCTTTTTTAATACAATGTTATTGTAAAATATTGACAGGAATAAGTGAATGTGTTTTAATTACATAAAATACAAATATTTACATAAATAAAATATTGACACCAAATACGACACCAAATATAATAAAAGAAAGGAAGATACAAATGTCAAAATGGGATAAACTAATCGCACGTATTTGCAATTTGTCGAAGGATCTTCGATTTACACAATTACAAAAGGTATTAGAAACTTATGGGTATAGGATGGATGCCCCAAGAAGTGGAAGTAGTCATTATACATTTAGAAAACAAGGGAAAAGTCCAATTACAATACCAAAGCATGAACCAATTAAAAAAGTATATGTAGAAATGGTAAGAAAGGTTGTAGAAAGCGAGGAAAGAGAAAATGAAAACGCTGAATGAGTATATGAGTATGTCATATAAGATGGAAATCATAGAAGATCAAGATGAAGGTGGGTTTGTAATATCTTATCCTGATTTACCAGGTTGTATTACATGTGGAGAAACGATAGAGAGTGCAATGCAGAATGCAAAAGATGCAAAAAGAGAGTGGATCAGAGCAGCATTGGAAGAGGGAATAGAAATTTATGAACCAGATAGCTTGGAAAATTATTCTGGACAATTCAAATTAAGAATACCACGAAGTCTACACAGATCATTAGCAGAACATTCACAGAGAGAAGGAATTAGTATGAATCAATACTGTGTTTATTTACTTTCGAAAAATGATGTGATGTATTCAAAATAGTATGAATGATTAAGGAAAGAAGTAGAATTATAGAAAATCAAGACAACCAAAGGCAAAGCAAGAAAGCATCCTCTATACCGTTGGGCAAGACTGATCGCAGCAACGACATGGGAAGAGGTTGCACAGGAATCAGCAGGTAATAGATATATGGAAAGGATACAAGAAGAAATCTACAATCTAATTAATAATGAATAAAAATCGGAGGACATTACAAATGAGTATCAAAACAGACAAAGCAGCACAAAACCACCAGAAAGGCTACAACTGTGCCCAGGCAGTTGCCTGTGCATTTGCTGAAGAAATGGAAATCGACGAATCCATCATTTTCAAGATGATGGAAGGCCATGGACTAGGTATGGGCTGCATGGAAGGAACATGTGGAGCGATCACAGGAGCCGTTGCAGTCATCGGTGCCATAAAAAGCTGTGGAGACATCGAGAAACCAGTTTCCAAGGCAGCAACCTATAAACTAACAGGAGAGCTTGTAAAACGCTTTCAGGAGAAGAATCAAGCAACAAAATGTAAGGACCTAAAAGGGATTGAAACGGGAAAAGTCTTAAGATCCTGTCCAGGCTGCATTGAAGATGCAACAGCCATTCTGGAAGAAATTTTAGCAGAATGATCTAATTGAAATAGAAAGAAACAAACAAGAAGCCATGTTACAAGCATAGACAAGATTTATCTATGCCGGAACATGGCTTCTTTTTATTAGCATTTGATTCTAAACAATAGAAAAATAACTATTTATTCATATTCTTCTCAGCCGCAGAAAGCATCAGCTTAATACGGTTGATCTGGTTAACCTCACTAGCTCCAGGATCATAGTCGATCGCCACGATGTTCGCATCAGGGAATGCCTGACGGATTTCTTTGATAACACCCTTACCAACGACATGGTTCGGTAAGCATGCAAATGGCTGTGTACATACGATATTTGGAGCACCGCTGTGAATCAGTTCAACCATCTCACCTGTTAAGAACCAACCCTCACCAGTCTGGTTACCGATTGATACGAATGGTTTTGCATATTCTGCAAGGTCTTTGATATATGCAGGCGGCTCAAAACGGTTACTCTTGGCTAGCTCTTTACGAAGAGTCTGACGGTAACGCTCTACAACCCAGATTGCGGAGTTGCTGACGATCGCAGATTTCTTGGATTTACCAAGATAACGGTATTTGAAGTTACTGTTGTAGAAGCTGTACATGAAGAAGTCTAACAGATCAGGTACAACAGCTTCCGCACCTTCACGTTCCAGAAGCTCTACTAAGTGATTGTTTGCGTCTGGAAGGAATTTAACAAGGATCTCTCCAACGATTCCAACACGAGGTTTCTTGATATCCTTTAATGGAATGCGGTCGAAGTCACGAATGATTCCACGGATATTCTTCTGGAATGTATAGAAGTTACCTTTGGCAATATCACGTTTACATTTAGCAGCCCATTGTCTGTGTAATTTGTTGACAGAACCAGGTTTTACTTCATAAGGACGTGTATGATAAACCGTTCTCATAAAGACATCACCATAAACGATCGCCTGAACTGCTTTGTTTAATAAACCAGGTGTAAAGCTAAATCCACTGTTTTTCTCGATTCCCTGGGCACTTAAACCAACAACAGGAACATAACCGTAACCAGCTTTTTCAAGTGCACGGCGGATAAAACTGATATAGTTTGTCGCACGGCATCCACCACCTGTCTGGGAGATGACAAGTGCGATCTTATGAGGATCATATTTACCAGAAAGCAATGCATTCATTAACTGTCCGATAACGATCAGAGATGGATAGCAGGCATCATTATTTACATACTTAAGACCTGTGTTAACATCTTCCATACCACCCTGATTTAAAACTTCAACGTTATATCCACAAGACTGCAGAGCAGGCTCTAAGAATTCAAAATGGATCGGAGACATCTGAGGAACTAACAGTGTATAGTTCTTACGCATCTCTTTTGTAAATTCCACACGTTTGATCGCTGGAGATACAGGTTTTGGTTCGATCTTATGTTTTTTACGGACACGGACAGCACTGATCAGTGAGCGGATACGGATTCTTGCCGCTCCAAGGTTATTAACCTCATCAATCTTTAATACTGTGTAGATACGTCCGGATTTTGTTAAGATATCTTTCACTGTATCAGTTGTAACAGCATCCAGTCCGCAACCGAAAGAGTTTAACTGAATGACTTCTAACTGTTTATTTGCTTTTGCATAGTTTGCTGCAGCATAGAGTCTGGAATGATACATCCACTGATCCTGTACGTTTAATGGACGTTCAACCTTTGATAAATGAGAAATAGAATCCTCAGTTAAAACAGCAATTCCATAAGAGTTGATCAATTCTGGAATACCATGGTTGATCTCAGGATCGATATGATATGGACGACCACATAGAACGATACCAGTTCTTCCAGTTTCAGCAAGGTAAGCAAGGACTTCTTCACCCTTATTCTGGATATCTGTACGAACCTGTGAAAGTTCTGCATAAGCTTTATCAACCGCGTGATTTATTTCGTCAGCAGTCAAATGATACTGAGCTTCTAATTCCTCAAATAAACGGGATTTTAAAGCTTCTTCATTATCCAGTGCTAAGAATGGATTCATAAAGTTGATATGCTCTGTTGCAAGTTCTTCCATGTTATTTTTGATATTTTCTGCATAAGAAGTAACGATCGGGCAGTTATAATGGTTGTTTGTACCTTCCATCTCGTCACGTTCATAAGGAATACAAGGTAGAAGATATCCTTGATTCCCTGTTTGATCAGCCACATCACATGACCATGGGCTAATTTTGCAGGGTAACATTCAGATTCACTTGGAATAGATTCGATACCTAACTCATAAATCTTACGAGAAGATTCAGGAGATACCACAACTTTAAATCCAAGATCCGTAAAGAATGTATACCAGAATGGATAGTTCTCATAAATATTTAAAACTCTAGGGATACCAATGACTCCACGAGTGGCTTTCTCATCAGATAAAGGTTCGTAGTCAAAGGTACGATGAAGTTTGTAATCGTAAAGGTTTGGAATATTTTCAGCATTCGGTTCTTTCCCAATACCACGTTCACAACGGTTACCAGTGATATAACGGCGTCCGTTAGAGAACTTATTGATCGTTAACAGGCAGTGATTTGTGCAGCCTTTGCATCGTGTCATGGAAGTATCAACACTCATTGCAAAGATTTCTTCTAATGGAAGCATAGAAGTTTCCATACCATCTTCGTAACGTTCTCTCGCAATCAGTGCGGAACCAAAGGCACCCATGATACCTGCAATATCAGGTCTTACAGCATGACATCCGGAGATACGTTCAAAGCTTCGAAGAACCGCATCATTATAAAATGTACCACCCTGTACAACGATATGTTTTCCAAGGTCAGATGGGTCTGTTAACTTAATAACTTTATATAAAGCATTCTTGATCACAGAATAAGCAAGACCAGCAGAGATATCTCCGACAGTTGCCCCTTCCTTCTGTGCCTGTTTTACTTTAGAATTCATAAATACCGTACAACGTGAACCAAGATCGATCGGATTCTGTGCTGTTAAAGCAACTTTGGCAAATTCCTGTACAGAATGATTTAAGGATTCGCGAAAGTTTCAATAAATGAACCGCATCCAGAAGAACATGCTTCGTTTAACTGTACATCATCAACAACTCCATTTTTGATACGGATACATTTCATATCCTGACCACCGATATCAAGGATACAGTCCACATCAGGATCAAAGAATGCAGCTGCATAGTAATGTGCGATCGTCTCAACTTCTCCAAAGTCAAGATTTAAGGCAGCTTTTACAAGATGTTCTCCGTATCCTGTGGAACAGGAAGATACGATCTTAGCTGTCTTTGGCATCTGTGTGTCAATCTCATGAAGCGCTTCAACAACGGCGTGAAGAGGACTTCCGTTATTGTTATTGTAGTAGCTGTAAAGAAGTTCTCCATCCTCACCAGCTAAAGCAACTTTTGTTGTAGTGGAACCGGCATCGATCCCTAAGTAACAATTTCCTTTATATGTAGCAAGATCTCCACGTTTCACAACATGACGGTTATGATCTTTTACGAAATTTTTATATTCTTGTTCACTCTTAAATAAAGGCTCTAAACGGTCAACTTCCTGCTGAAGTTCGATCTTCTTCTCAAACTGTTTTAAAAGATGTTCAAAATCAGTTGTAACTTCCTCTTTAGCATTCAGAGCAGCACCGACAGCTGCAAATAAATGAGAGTGTGTAGGAGCGATAATCTCATCATCTTTTAGGTTTAATGTACGGATAAATGCTTCTTTTAATTCTGTAAGGAAATGAAGAGGTCCTCCGAGGAAAGCAACATTTCCACGGATCGGTTTACCACATGCAAGACCACTGATCGTCTGGTTTACGACTGCCTGGAAAATAGAGGCAGCAAGGTTTGGTTTTGTAGCACCTTCGTTGATCAGGGGCTGGATATCTGTTTTGGCGAATACACCGCAGCGGGCTGCGATCGGATAGATCGTATCATAATCTTTCGCATATTCATTTAATCCGCCAGCATCTGTTTGTAATAAAGAGGCCATCTGATCGATAAATGATCCGGTACCACCGGCACAGACACCATTCATACGTTGATCGATCCCATTTGTGAAATAAATGATCTTAGCATCTTCACCACCAAGCTCAATGGCAACATCTGTCTGGGGTGCATAATCCTGAAGTGCACTTGATACACAGACAACTTCCTGACAGAATGGAATATCTAAGTAAGAAGAAATGGAAAGTCCTCCGGAACCGGTAACGGTTGGAGCAAATGTCATTTCCCCAATCTGGTCTTTTGCCTTTTTTAATAAGGAAGATAAAGTTTCCTGAATCTTGGCAAAATGTCTCTGATAATCAGAGAAAAGTATATTATGTTGTTCGTCGATGACAGCGACCTTGACTGTCGTTGAGCCAATATCAATTCCTAATCGTTTCATCTTCTCGTATACCTGCTTTCTATAAAAGTACTATAATTTCAAGCGTTAAAATAATGTTAAAAAAACATATCTGTCCAATATACATGGACATTATATCTATTATAATCATTTTCAAAATAATTGCAAATAGGAATATTATCTAAAAAAATCGGAGAAAATAATGGAAACAAGGGAATGCTGCTGCATATTCTATAAAAAAAGCGAAGGAATGCCAAGAATGATGCAGACAAATTCGTGTAAAGGGACAGTGTATGTTGTAAAGGAAAAGGATAGTTTATATAAGATCGCGAAAGCACATGGTGTCAGGGTAAAAGATATCATGAGACAAAATCCTTTTGTAAATGTATATAATTTACAGATTGGAGATGAATTATGTGTGCCTGGATTTACGAACGTGATCGAAGGAGCTTTCGTTCCATATGTTGTAAAAAAAGGAGAAACAATCCTTGATATAGCCAAGATGCACAAAACAACAGTGGAAAATTTAGCAAAAAGTAACAAAAAAATTAGGGAGTTAACACTTCCAGTTGGTACAGTACTGTTAATTGACAAAGCAAAATGAGTTATTTATAATGGAATAGGTAAAAGTTTGGAATTTTAGATATTTCAGATGATAAAACAGGATTCATAGAGTCCTGTTTGTGGGGAACTTATGGACAAGGTACTTCCATAGAAAGGAGCGGACAATGATCAAGTATTATCGCACGATGGATCACCAGATTCATGAAATCAGTGAACCTATGGAAGGAACCTGGATATCGTTAATTCATCCCACAGCTGCAGAACTTGCGAAGATCGCAACAGACTATAAGATTGATATAGATGACTTAAGAGCACCACTGGATGAAGAAGAACGTTCTCATATCGAAGTGGAAGAAGGTTATACTTTATTTATCGTAGACGTTCCGACAACAGAAGAGAGAAAGGAAAAAGAATACTTCCTGACGATTCCATGTGGTATCATCCTGACAGAGAAAGTGATCATTACGGTCTGTCTGGAAGATACAGCAGTGTTAGCAGACTTTAAGAATGGAAGGGTTCGAAATTTCTGGACATTTAAAAGGACAAGATTTATCTTGCAGATCCTTTATCGGAATGCATCCTTGTATCTGCAGTATCTGCGAATCATTGATAAGAAGAGTGATTCTGTTGAGAAGCAGCTTCATATTTCAACAAAGAACCAGGAACTGATCGAGCTTCTGGAATTAGAGAAGAGTTTGGTTTACTTCTCTACATCCCTGAGATCAAACGAACTGGTGCTTGAGAAGATGTTAAAGATTGATAAGATCAAACAGTATCCAGAAGATGAGGAATTACTGGACGATGTTATTATAGAGAATAAACAGGCGATTGAGATGGCAGACATCTACAGCAATATCTTAAGTGGTACGATGATGCATACGCATCCGTTATCTCAAACAACCTGAATATTGTAATGAAGGTTCTTGCGATCATAACGATCGTTATGTCGATTCCGACGATGATCGCGAGTTTCTGGGGAATGAATGTTCCAGTACCACTGGCACATTCAGCACATGGATTTTTGATCCTTGTGATCGTATCCTTGATCCTTACGATCTTTGGAGGATATATCCTTGGAAAGAAAAATATGTTTTAATTTTTGATGATAAGAAAGGTTTTTTATGTGGCTTAATAAACTGGAAGAGAAGTTTGGCAGATATGCGATACCGAATCTCCCTAAGATCATTGTTTTATTGTATGCAGTCGGTTTTGTGATCGCCAATATATCACCACGATTATATAGTTTACTGGAATTGAATCCGTATCTGATCTTGCATGGACAAGTCTGGAGAATTGTGACATTCCTGTTGATCGGACCAGAGACGAATTTGATCTTTGTAATATTTGTATTGTTATTTTATTACTCGATCGGAAGCTCATTAGAGCAGGTATGGGGAACATTCCGATTCAATATGTATTATCTGATCGGAGTTTTAGGAACGATCGTTGGGGCATTTTTAACTTATGCGATCCTTACATTCGCATATGGAGAAGGCTATGGAGCGTTTGTTAACATGGATACTTTTTATCTGAACATGACGTTATTTTTAGCATATGCGTCTATGTTCCCAGAGATGGAAGTATATTTGTATATGATCCTTCCAATCAAGGTAAAATGGCTTGGATACTTAGATGGATTATATTTAATCTACATTTTTTTAAGTTCAGGCTTTACAGTTGCCGGAATTTCGGTTAAAGTATCTATAGTTGCAGCTTTGTTAAATTTTCTACTATTTTTCTTCTCTATGAAGAAGATTCGAAGAATGGGAGCAAACTTCAAGGCTAAAACAATACATAAGAAGAAGGCGAGAGCGTACAAAGCTAAGACGATCACGCCAAAGAAGAAGAATGGTGCGATGCACGAATGTGCAGTGTGCCACAGAACAGAACTTGACGATCCAGAATTGGAATTTCGTTATTGTTCAAAATGCGATGGGAATTATGAATATTGTCAAGATCATTTATTTACCCATAAGCATGTGAAAAGGTGAGTTGTTTATTATTTAAATATATTTTTGAAACCAAAGGAGAAAAATTATGCTAACCAAGAAGACAAAAATCATTTGTACAATGGGACCTGCAACAGACGACGATGAGGTATTAAAAGACCTGATGCGTTCAGGAATGGACATTGCCCGTTTAAACTTCTCTCATGGAGATCATGAAGAGCAGTTAGGACGTATCAAGAGAATTAAGAAGTTCAGAGAAGAACTGAATTTACCAATCGCTATTTTACTTGATACAAAAGGACCAGAGATCCGTACAGGATTATTAGAAACAGATGATGATGTTGAATTAGTAACAGGTCAGGAATATACACTGACAACAAGAGACATCAAAGGAAATAATGAAATTACCAGCATTACATATGCGGAACTTCCACAGGATGTAGAAGCTGGAAACACAATCCTGATCGATGACGGATTAATTGAGTTAAAAGTTAAAGAGATCAAAGATGGAACAGATATCGTATGTGACGTTATCAACGGAGGACTTTTAGGAAGCCGTAAGGGTGTTAACGTACCTAACGTAAGAGTTAACTTACCATCTATCACAGAAAAAGATAAAGCAGATATCGAATTCGGTCTTGAGAATGGAATCGACTTCATCGCAGCATCATTCATCCGTAATGCAGAAGCTGTAGAAGAGATCAAAGATATCATCGGTGCACATAACATGCATGTTGGTGTAATCTCTAAGATCGAGAACATGGAAGGTGTTGAAAACATTGATGCGATCATCGATGCATCTGCTGGTATCATGGTTGCTCGTGGTGACCTTGGTGTTGAAGTACCTGCTGAAGAAGTACCTTTCTTACAGAAAGAGATCATTAGAAAATGTAACGATGCATTCAAACCAGTTGTTACAGCTACACAGATGTTAGATTCTATGATCCGTAACCCACGTCCAACAAGAGCTGAGGCTACAGACGTGGCAAATGCGATCTATGATGGAACAGATGCGATCATGTTATCTGGAGAAACAGCAAAAGGTAAATATCCAGTAGAAGCTGTTAAGATGATGAATCAGATCGCAATCTCAACAGAAGTTCACTTAAGCACAAAGATCAAAGATTACAGATCTAAATATATCAATCGTGGAATTTCAGCAGCAGTTGCTTATTCTGCAGTACAGACAGCACACAATGTAAATGCAAAATGTATCTTAGCATCAAGTATGTCAGGATTCACAACAAGAATCGTATCTAAATTCAAACCAGATGCACAGATCATCGGTCTGTCACCAGATGATGCGATCGTACGTCAGATGCAGATCTATTGGGGAGTACGTCCTTTCAAATCTCACAAAGCTGAGACAACAAAAGATCTGTTAGATGAAGCAACAGATATCGTATTAGATGCAGGACTTGCTGAGAAAGATGACATCTTAGTCTTAACAGGTGGTGGACCAGCTAACCATCGTGGAAAAGGTGTTACAAACATGCTGAAAGTTGTAAAAATCGGCGAATTTGGCGAGTAATCGACAACAATATATGTTAAAATGGGGATGTAGTAATACATCCCTTTTTGTTTTATCAGGAATTTTATCAGGAATGAATGGGGAGAATTTTTCAGGAGGAAAAATGAGTGAAAGTTTCAGAACGTGTATACATATCAGAGATATTAAAATTACAAAAGAAAACGTCTATTTTGTAAAATACAAGAAAAGAAATCAATTTCAAGATTGTACTGTATTACACTGCCGCTCTGGAACAGTGCATTTCTGGAAATATATCCATATAATGAACTATTATCCGATATCCACGAAGGAAAAGATATCACGATCGTAGGAATGGCAGCAGGACGAGATGATGCAGTTGTTATGTTAAGACGCATGATCAATGATCTGTATCATAAAGGAGAACTTGAGGATGTAACAACATATTTTTGTGGGGAAGATAAATGAGTATACTATTTTTAATATTAAAGATCATAGGAATCCTGATCCTGATACCAATCGTGTTATTGTTGATCCTTTTGATATTCCCGATCTGTTATCAGATCGAAGGAGATTTTGATGGGAAGAGTCTCAAAGCACAGGTAAAAGTATCATGGGCAGTTATATTTTTACGTGCAAAAGCATTCTATGAAGAAGAGCTGAATTTTGGGATCAGATTTTTGGAATACCGATTTATGATTCAAGGAAAGAACACTGGTCTGTATTGGAGAGCATAAAGAGAAAGATAAGAAAAAACATAAGAAAAG
>ENA-OQCS01000835-OQCS01000835.1-human-gut-metagenome-genome-assembly--contig:-NODE-835-length-16985-cov-1.951714_pt1 | contig 16985 bp, 27 predicted proteins | sample MGYA00242757_ERZ504575 | MGnify/ENA primary metagenome ERZ504575 (study PRJEB26092, sample SAMD00036297) | human gut metagenome | host: Homo sapiens | study: EMG produced TPA metagenomics assembly of...
GTTTTGAAGTATCCGTTATCTGACAAGAAAAAACTTTATTCCCGTCTACATAAATTTTAAACACTGCTTCCTCACCACCTGTTTCACATGGTACAATAGTTGCTGAAAAGTGCTTATATTTCCAGACAAATAATAGGTTTGATATGTTTCCGCATAACTCATGGTAGTATAGTCAAACACATATGGATCGTAATATTCAATTCCATATTCATACTTGTTCTGAAAAATGTCCTGTATTTCATATTTAATATTTCCGCTTAAATGAGCATTGTCAACTTCGGGACAATTGGTAAGTTCTATCGGCATATACATATTTACTATTTCTTTTTTTAATGAAGATGCCTCCTCTTGTTGAAATATATCGCCTACCACACTATTCAATAAGATACCATGCATCATTACCGTCTTCCTTATATAGCATTGCTGCCTTTATTTTTATGTTTTCCTTTATAACTTGCAATTGTATTTTCTTTCAAATCAATTGCAGATTGATAATTCTCCCATTCCGTAGCTTCATCAATTAATGTTAATTTTTGGACAGCCGCTTCAAGATTTCCTGCTTCAATTTGTTCAGATGCCTGTGTATAAAAGTTTGTGCCTATATTATTCAGATATTCTTTTGAATTGCTGTAATCTTCAAGTCCAATAAATAAAGGTTGTGCCAAATCATACTGTCCATCATCGTAGTAACTAACCGCCTGTGCGTAATTTTCCACTCTTTCCTGTTCTGCAACCTTTTGATCTATTTCCACCAGCAATGTCTTTGCCTGAGTAGAGATACTATATCCTTCCGAATTGCAGTAATCTTCTCCTGTGCAAGCTTATAATCTCCATTGTTCACCGCATCCTGCGCCTGTTGATATAGTATTGAAGATGCCTGTTCCAAATAGTCTGCCGTATCCTCATAATCAGCAACTTCCTGTAATTGCTGAATTGCCTCTGCATATGCACCACTATTGTAATATGCTATTCCCTGCTCATATGTATTTTTCCTAACTTGTATCTGATTTCTAATACTTTCCACCTGACTTTTAGCATCTTTATAATCACCCATCTTTCAAAAGCTTCCATGCTTCTTCGTAATGCCCTTGTTCATATAGATTTACAGCATTTTCATATTTTACATTCTTGCTGTGCTTGGACACTCCTATAATAGTTCCAACAATTACAACAAATCCTATGATTGTCGCTATTGCAATCAGTTTTGCCTTTCTAATCTGCGCATCTTTTTCTTTTTGTACTTTATAAGCTTTTTCTGCCAATTCAGCCTGTCTACGTTCCTCAAGCCTTTTCTCTTCCTGCGCAATTTTATTCTGGTGGATTTGATTTCTGCATTGATACTCCAGGCTACCAGAATTTTATAGCTTCCCAATATAGAGAATAATTCTATTGCTTCCTCAAGAGTTTCCGGATTTGTACTTTGTGATTTTATTACTGCTGTTTCATATATTGATGCCTGATTTGCACTTGTCAGATTACCATCTATCTCTGAATACAACTTACCACAATATTCACATTTCAAAATATCTTTGGTTACATAGCTTATATTTTCCGCCACATTCCACGCATTTTGCCATTGTATTTCTCCTTTTTTCTTTCAGCAATATCTTTAGTCTTTATAATGCTTATTTTTGTGTTTATAGTATACATTTCCACATCAATAATATCAATAGTCTGTTTATGCTTTATCACTATACTAATAATATCAAGGTGGAGGTATTAAGATGAGTTATATATGTGAAATATAGGCGAACGCCTACGCCGCAAACGCTTAGATGTTGGATATACCCAAGAGCATTTGGCCGAACTAGCGATATGCATCCCACTTACATCGGTCAGGTAGAACGTGGTGAAAAAAATATTACTATTGAAAGTTTGGAAAAAATATGCATAGCATTGAATTATCCTATGGATGAATTATTTTTTAATATTCACACCATGAATTCTCATAATCAGCATGCAAAAGAATGTTATGATTTGATAATCAATCAGCCCATTGACGATCAGAAAAAGCTCTGTGTCATTATTGAAGATATCATAAGATATAAAAAGTAAAATATATTAACAACATTTTACTTTCCCATCCTCTATTTTGTCTTGAATCACTACTTTTTCCATGCTATAATTCAACCAATATTTTCTTGAACATTATGTCCTGTTTTTTATTTCTATAAGGAGTTCCCATGATCGCATTACAGATTACATCCATGAAAAATTTTATGAATCACCTGCTGGTAGCGGATACATTTGATCCTTTTCTTCTGGAAGAAGCCACCATCAGCACCGCCCTCACCGTAACCATCGACGGGCATATCAACAAGGACTTCTATCCTGCTGACGAACGAGGCGAAGACTGTATTCCCTGGGAACTGCAGTCTTTTAGCAAAATAAAAGGACTGTGCTTTGACCTGATCAAGGGAAAACACACTCCTTTGTATTTTAAATTTGTTCTTCATATGCAGCCGGATAAAGCCGCTGCCATGCTTACAAAAGCCCAGGTGGACCCTGACGTCATCCGTGCGCTGGTGCTGAACATCCGCTACGATGGGGAAAAAACGGTTCTCACCACTGGATGTGCTTACCAGACCTTCACCATGGACAAAAGTGCCGATACCGCCTGGGACAAGGCGCTGAAAAAATATCTGGATCTGAAGGGAATCTCTTACGAGGAACTTTGATCATTCCTTCATCTTTGGCTTACTGAGAAGACTTGCCAGATAACCGAAGATCAGCGCTGCGGAGGTTCCCACAGCTCCTGCCCGGAAGCCTCCCGCAAAAAGTCCTAAAAACCCCTGTTCCTGCACCGCTTCTTTTACGCCTTTCATTAACACATTTCCAAAGCCAAGCAGCGGTACGCTGGCACCGGCTCCCGCAAAATCCTGAAAAGGTTCATACCAGCCAAGCGCACTGAGCACGGCACCGGTGACACTAAAAGCACCATAATGCGTCCCGGCATCATCTTCGTCTTTTCCATCAGGATCTGCACCAGCGCGCAGATCAGACCACCCACCCAGAAAGCATTGATATAATCCATCCTCTGCGTTTCCTCCTTATATCTGTTTATGGACAGTCTCTGCACTTTTTCCTGAATTTATGCGTTCTTTATACGTTTACTTTTTGCCAAACCGGAACCACTCCGGCGGAAGCTGTACCAGGATCACAGCGGCAAATACGATAATACAGCCTGCGATCTGTCTCGGAGTCAGTGTCTGATCCGTACTTAAAAAACCGATCTTATAAGCGATCCATCCGGAAATGGTGGCAATGACGGATTCCAGACTCATGATGAGCGCTGCCACCGTGGGATTCAAGCCCTTCTGACCCACAATCTGCAGAGTATAGCCCACACCGCAGCTTAAGACACCGGCATACAGCAGTGCTCCCAGACCTTCCTGGATCTGTCCGAAAGTCGGCTGTCCCCAGATAAGCGCCCCGATGCAGCAGACGACACCGCACACTGTGAACTGGATACAGGATACCACCGCTCCATCGATTCTCGCTGCATAATGATCAACCGTCATGATCTGTATCGCAAAAGCAATAGCACATAAAAATACCATGATATCCCCTGCCCCAGCGCAATGATTCTGTCATGCAGAGCAGATACATTCCCACTGCTGCCATGCCGCTGCCGCCCAGACCACCGGTGCTACCTTCTTCAAAAAATGCCAAACATGGGCACAAAAATAATATACAGGGTCGTGATAAATCCCGCCTTGCCGACACTGGTATACTTGATACCGAACTGCTGCAGGGTGCTGGCAATGGTCAGGAAGATACCACACAGAAGCCCTGCCCTGACATTCAGTTTCCAGTCTAATTTTGCTGCCTTGTCTCCCGCGATCTTCCGACTGATCAGAATATACACCAGAATACCGGCAGCGCCGATCAGAGAACGGACGCCGTTAAACGTAAACGGGTGCATGTAATCCATACCCTTGCTCTGGGAGACAAATGCCATGCCCCAGATAGTGGCTGTCAGCAGAAGGATCAGGCTGTTTCTCGTTGTTTTTGCTCTTGTATTTTCCATAGTTGTATTTATTTTCCGTTCCTTACATTTTACTCTTATCAGGACTGTTTTTTATATTTCTCAGCGATCTCCGCCACTACATCCCGCAGCATTTTTCCGTTACAGTCTATGATGAGGTCCGCATATTTCTCATACAAAGGGGTTCTCTCATCATACAGATCCCGCAGGTCTGACCGGGCTGCAGGGTCACTCCCCTGGCATTCAGATCCCCCAGCCGTTTCTCCACTTCCTCATAGGGAAGCTTCAGGTATACCACCGTACTGATCTCCCGCAGATGCTGCATGCCTTCCGGCTCGTAGCAGGCACTTCCGCCGGTAGCATGATGCTGTTCTCCAGATCTAAGGACGCATTCACGTCGCTCTCAATCTGCCAGAAGCCTTCCACACCATATTCCGTGATCAGTTCGTGTAATAATTTGCCGTGTCTGTCCTGGATCACCAGGTCGGAATCCACAAAAACGTCTTCCCAGGCGCTTCGCCAGGACGACACCTACCGTACTTTTTCCCGAGCCCGGCATGCCGATCAGAGTAATATTATTTTTCATAAGTTTCTATCCACCTTACCTATACACAAGAAAATCGCCGCCTGTAAGCGACGATCTTCCGTCTTAATGTCTATTTATTGTAACGTTGCAGCTTTCCTTCACCACATAATGTCTGCCATTTTTTGCTGAATCGTTACAGATTTTATGTTGTATGCTTCTTATACTTCTGCAATAACTTCCACTTCACATAATACGTTCTTGGGAAGGGTCTTGACTGCAACACAGCTTCTGGCAGGATTCTCAGTAAGTACTTTGCATAGACCTGATTGAACGCTGCGAAATCGCCCATGTCTGCCAGGAAGCAGGAGGTCTTGGCTACTCTGGTGTAATCGGTGCCTGCTGCCTTTAACAGCTCGCCGATATTCTTCATTACCTGTTCTGCCTGTTCCTCGATGGTAGTTCCGTGAATCTCGCCGGTAGCGGGATCAATGGGGATCTGTCCGGATGCGAAAAAGATATTGCCCAGTACGATACCCTGGGAGTAAGGTCCGATCGCTGCGGGTGCTTTGTCTGTTGAAATCTTCTGTAACATAATATTCTCCTCTTTCTTGCTATAATTAATTCTTCCTTAAATCTGTCATCTGCGCTTTGAGCTGCCTGCTATCCGGCATGTTCCGAAATTTCTGCGACATCCCCGGCGTTTACTTTGTCATGTCTACCTCCGGCTCATCAAATTCCGCCGTCACGTAGAATCCTCTGGAATTCTCCACGATATCCGCCACGACACCCTCACGATTCTTCAGGCGGTAGCGGAACGGAATGTTCGGAGACATGGCCAGAGACGGGTCTATCGTATAGTAATAGTTACTGGGCAGAAGTCCCTCTGTTACCGTGATCTTCTGTCCGACCTCCAACAGTCCCGGCCGCTCCATCTTAAATTCTATCCTACGCATTCTGACTCACCAGCCATTCCCGGCATAATATTTTTCGCCGTTTGAGGTTTATTTTACCAGTAACTTACAGCGCTTGCAAGAGTGATTTCATTTCTGACCTGCTGCTTTTCCCTATTTCACCACCGGACTCTCCAATACCACCGCATGTGCGATTCCCGGCACGCTTTTCCCTTCATTAAAACTGGTCTTACTGAGCAGGGCTCCGGTGGGTAGGAAGAGGACTTTTTCCACTCACCGGATTCCAGCATCGGCAGAATATATGCTGCCAGAGTCACGGCGCTGCAGCCGCAGCCGCTGCCACCGGCATGGGTGTCCTGGGCATCTGCATCAAAGATCTCAATGCCGCAGTCCATGTGTCTGCCGGCAATATCAATCCCCTTCTCCCGCAGCAGATCGATCAGCACTGTCTGTCCCACGCTTCCCAGATCCCCGGTGATGATCCGGTCATATTCCTGTGGCTGCACATGAAAATTCTCCAGGTGGCGTTCTATGGTATCTGCGGCGGCAGGTGCCATGCAGGCCCCATGTTCATGGAATCCTTGAGTCCATAGTCCACGATCCGCCCGGGAGTCATGCCGGTGATGTGAGCTCTGCATTTCTGATTCAGCCCCAGGGCAAAGGCTCCGCTTCCTGTCACCGTCCAGCTGGCAGACAGAGGTCTCTGGTTCCCATAATCTAACGGAAAGCGGAACTCCTTCTCCGCACTGGCGAAATGGCTGGATGTCACGCAGACCACATGCTCCGCATAGCCTCCCGCTGCCATCACAGCTCCCAGTGTCAGCGCTTCCCCGCAGGTAGAGCAGGCACCATAGACTCCGAACAGGGGAATATTGTAAGCGGAAATGCCGAAGGAAGTGGCAATGCACTGTCCCAACAGATCACCGGCGAAGAGATACGAGACATCCTCTGCTTTCCACCCGGCCTTTTCCATGACCATGTAGACTGCATCCTTCTGAAGATTGCTTTCCGCCTCCTCCCAGGTCTTACAGCCGAAGAGATCATCCTCTCCCACCATGTCGAACAGGGCACCTAACGGTCCTTCGCCCTCTTTTTCCCTACGATACTGGCACCTGCGATCACACACACCGGCTGCGCCAGACGGATACTGCTTCTTCCCACTCTCTGATTCATAATTTCTCCTTCCATGCGATAACACTGCATTCTTTTTTGTCAGTGTTCCCGCATTGTGGAAAAATTATGATTCTAACAGTTTAGCCATGAACATATTGTGAAACACAAATCATGCTCGCATGATTTTGTGAGCAATATGTTCATGTGTTGAGCGCCGGTTCATGAGCAAAGGCCGACACGAAGTGACGGAAAAGTGCGCTAGCACGGCTTTGCGAATGGTGCTGGCTAAACTGTGATCATAAAAAAATCTCCTCCAGCGCCCCGATCACCTTCTGCAACACCTCATCCTCCATATCCGAATAGTGGATGACCAGGATCCCCCGATATCTCTGTGCATCCGCAAAACAGTACTCCGACAGACAATTCACCAGAATTCCCCGCTGTCTGGCAGCCCACTTGATCTCCACATCACTTAAATCAGTTCTTATGTGCAGTAGAAAGTGCGTCCCCGCATCATCCTGGTATATATGGCTGATCTGACTTAAGGGTGACTCCCGAAACAAACGGCAGATTCGCTCCCGCTGCCCTCTGTAATCGTTGATCAGTCTCCGGATATGCCGTTCAAAATATCCCTGCTCCAGAAATGCCGCCATGGCATATTGTTCAAAACCGGATACCGTGCAGGAATAGAAATTCATGGTGGAAATATACCGTTCCATCAGCTTCTCCGGCAGCACCATATAGCCGATACGTAAGGACGGTACCATAGTCTTGGAAAAAGTATTGATATAGATAACTCTGTGATTCCGATCCATGGACTGCACGGAAGGGATAGGTCTGCCCACCATGCGGAACTCACAGTCGAAATCATCCTCCACGATATAACGCTCCGGCTCCTCCGCCGCCCAGCGAAGCAGCTCCTGCCGTCTTCCCACCGGCATGACCAGTCCGATGGGGAAATGGTGTTCCGGCGACACGTGAGCCACTGTAATGCCCTTTTGCTCCAGCTGTTCCACCTTCATTCCCTGACCGTCGATGTCACATAGTCCCATGCCACGCCGCCCACTTCATACAATTTCGTGATCTTACGGTAGCCCGGATTCTCCACACCGAATTTTGCATTTTCCCCAAGGAGTTGTAACAGACGGCTGTAGAGGTATTCCGTTCCGGCACCCACGATAATATGATCCGGCGATACCTGCATGCCGCGGTACCGGTACAGATGCTCGGCAATCGCCACTCTTAATTTTTCCACCCCATTAAAAGGAACTGTCTTAAGCAGAGACGTATCGTAATCCGTCAGGGTCTGACGCATGATCTTCGCCCAGGTGGCAAAGGGGAACTTATCGTATTGAATATTATTCGCCGTCAGATCCGCCAGATATTCCTCCTCACGGAAGCGGGTCACAAAGGAAGCATACGCCGGAGCAGCTGTGTTCTTCACCTCCAGACGATTGACAAAATATCCTCTCTTCTCCTCCGACCGGATATAGCCTTCCAACAGCAGCTGCTCGTAGGTATTTTCCACCGTCTTGACACTGACCTGTAAGTGCTCGGCAAACGCCCGCTTCGAAGGAAGCTTCTCTCCCGCCGCCAGCCGTCCGCTCAAAATATCTGCTTTCATTGCTTCATATAAGTATTCATACATGGTTTTTCTGCCACGGGCAGTCAGGTCATAGGTCAGCATCTGGTATCCTCATTTTTTCTCATTTTGGTTATTTAAAAGATATCAGATTTTATTATAATGAACTCATAAAGCAAAAGCAAGCAGGAAGGAAAACAAGGAGGATTAATATGGGCGTATATGCAATCACCGGCGCATCCAGCGGGATCGGCGCCAAGACAAAAGAACTGTTACAGCAAAGAGGACATGAGTCATCAATATCGACTTAAAAGACGGCGACATCTGTGTGAACCTGGCCACTCCGGAGGGAAGACAGACTGCAGTAGACAAGCTGCACGAGCTGCATCCCGAAGTCTCGACGGCATGATCTGTAATGCCGGTGTCTCCGGTGCCTGCGGCAATCTGGAGCTGATCATTTCCCTGAACTATTTCGGGACCGTAGCCATTGCCAAGGGCGTCTATGACCTCCTTCAGAAAAAGCACGGCAGCTGCGTAGTCACGGTATCCAACACCATTTCCCAGGGTGCCGGACGGAAAGATATCGTAGATCTGTTGAATAACATCGGCGATGAAAAGAGAGTATTAAGCCTGGTATCCTCTATGGATTCCACCAACCTCTCCGTAGGCAACAGCCTCTATGTATCCACCAAGTATGCTCTGGCAAGGTGGATCCGCAGAGTATCCGCTACCTGGCAGCCAACGGTGTCCGCATCAATGCGGTAGCTCCCGGCAACGTACATACTGCCATGACCGCTACCATGAGTACCACCGCAAAAATGGCGCTGAACGCTCTCCCCATTCCCACCAAATATGGTCAGGAATGTCTGATGGCACCGGAAGAGATTGCGGAAGTAATGGTATTCCTGGCATCCAATTCTGCCAGAGGTGTCAACGGCAACATCATGTTCGTAGACGGCGGTACCGATGCACTGTTAAATTCTGAAAAGGTATATTAAGGAGGAACGTACTATGAGACCCATTGAAAAATATGTAGAAGCTATGGAAAATAAAGATTTTGCCGGACTTGCAGAGTTGTTCACTCCCGACGGCATTCTGTGTGACTATTGTACCACCTCCGCTTCCCAGCAGGAGTATCATATCTACGGAAAAGAAGCCATTAATATGTTCTTCCGTAATAAATTCGGCTTCCGCCGTTACTCCATTTTAGATGCTGAGGTCGTTAATGACGAGCAGGCAGAATTCATTGCCAATTTTGGTGGCTACAACATCATCTATCGCCACGGTCCGTGAGACCGATGAAAACGGTCGGATCCAGAGACTGACCGTCAGACCGAAATAAATTCACCTATCCCTTATTCTTTTCTCTAATATTGCAGTAGCCCCGGCTGTCCGCTCGGGGCTACTGGCTTATAGAAAATTTGATTCGCTTCTGTTACTCCGGTGCACTTCCCGAAATCACATAATTAGTCACGGCATACAAAATTTCTCCGTTATATTCCACTCTCGACCAGCCGGAGCCTTCACTGTATCCGGTACGATGCAGATTCGTTCCATTTTTCACCTGGGTACGCACAGTACTCTCCCCTTCACTGGTACTGGGTTCTGTACGCAGATTGATGAGCTCCTTCGGTGTAATATAATCATCACAATCCGTGAATACGATTACTCTGCCGTCCTGAGTGCTGACACGATTCGGGTTCGACGGTTTTTCCGGAGTCTTGTACGCAAGGTCTGTGGTCAGATACGCTGTCACCGCATATACCGTCTGCCCATTGTATTCCAGTCTGGACCAGCCGGTAGAATCATTTCTGCCGGTACGGAGCAGCGTCTCTCCGTTTTTCAGCTGTCCCACCACATTTCCTTCGTCTCCGGTATAGGGAGTACTGCGAAGGTTAATTACATCTTTGGCGGTGACGGTCTCGTTCACATCTCCGAATGTCATGGCGTTTCCTTCCGCAAGAGCATTTCCGGCACTATTGGCATTGGGGATCTCCGTAGCCGCCGGTGCTCTGTCGGCTGTATTGTTGCTTCCGGGGTTGCTGCCGGGGTCGCTGTGGAGTCTCTGTCGGCGCTGCCGTAGGCTCCGGTGTGGTAATCGGTTCTGTGGACACCTCAGGTGCCATTACCGTCTCCGGGATATCAGTAGCCTCTGTCGGCTGTGCTTCCGTTGCTGTCACCATTGCGTCGCTGTCTCCCGCTCCCCCGCTATGGCTGCTTAATTTCCATAGTGGAATGCAGATCAGGATCGCCAGGATCATCATTCCCGCAAACACCGGATCATCCATGGTCTGAAGCGGAATACCACCTCTTCATCCTCATCAAAATCATCCTCTTCCCGGTACTCTTCATAGTCCTGATCCTCCGCAGGCTCATTTACAAGTTCTTCATAATCAAAGCTATTTCCTTCCGGCTCTCTTTCCGAACTTCTGTTATCTTTCTTATCCATGGTGCATCCTCCTTCCGCCGTCATTAAGCTGATTATATACTCTCATCTTTTGCAAAACAAGTCTCTTTTCCTGTCTTTGCAGGTATGTTATACTGATCATAGTATTACAAAATCTGCTCAGGAGTCATTCCCCTTATGAAAAATAATTTTGCGAAATGGAAACCATATATTTTCCTTGCGATCCTGCTACTCAGTCTGATCCCTCTGATCTGCTGGGACGCTACAATTATCCCACCGGCGACGATTATTATTACGGTGCGGAGACTCATCTGGTCTGGCAGCAGACAGGGAGCATCATACAAACGCTTGACGCTGCCTGCGCAGGTGTCGCAGACAGCTATCAGATCTGGCAGGGAACCTATTCAGCGCTTTTCCTGATGTATCTGGCACCCAATGCATTTTCCAATACCGCCTATCATCTGGTGACTTTCGTGATCCTGCTTTTATTGTGCGGAGGTATTTTTTATCTGCTGTGTCCTCTGTTCCGCCGTTTTCTGCCGGGAACTTGCGGAGAATGGATCACCGTTTCTTCCATTCTCAGCTTTCTGTGTATTCAGACAGTGGAATTTCAATGTGACAGCTTCTACTGGTACAATGGCTCCATGTATTACACCGGTTTCTTTGCCGTGACACTGTTTTTCCTCGGCACACTGTTTCGCTACCTGGACAATGGAAAGCGGATCCTGTTGCTTCCACTACTCCTGTTCGCTGTCTTTTTGGGCGGCGGCAACTATGTTTCTCTTCTTCTGTATGCTTCTGTCAGTAACCATAACACTTCTGTTACTGTTACAGAAAAATAAAAAAGCATATATCTGCGGGATTACTTCTGTCGTTCTCCTGTTGTCCTTCGCCGTAAGCGCCATGGCTCCCGGCAATCACGTACGTCAAAGCGGCATGTGGAAGATTCCTGCCTGGAAAGCGATTGCAAAATGTCTGTTACAGGGCATCCGTTATACCCTTGCCTGGACGGGATTGTGGTGGGTGCTTGCCGCGCTGCTTCTGCTGCCGGTCTTCCTGCGGATCCTGCAGAAGAAAAACGGAGCATTTTTCTCCCACCCTATTCTGTTTACCGGTTATGCTTACGGACTGTTCTGCTCCATGTCCTGTCCCCTGTTCTATACCATGAACTCCACGGGACCGGGCCGGGCGGTTGCCATCGTCTATTATATGTTCCTACTGATCAGTTTTACCGTATTCTTCTATTGGATCGGCTTTGTGCTTCTGAAAATGCAGGCACGACCGAACCCCCCGGAGAGAATAGAAGTCTCAGGAAAGCTTAACACCGCTCGTTATCTTGCTATGGCAGTTCTGTTATTCAGCATCCTCTGTACCGGATTGTGGCAGGAAACTTCCGTCATGAAAGCCATCCGGGTACTGACAGATGGGGAAGCCGCTGCCTACGCCGCGGAATACGAAGACCGTCTGCTTCTCCTGAATGATCCGGAGGTTACAGATGTGGTCCTGACACCGTTTATACATCAGCCGGCGTTGATCTATACCGGTGATCTCCCCGGTGACCCGGAAGATCCCACCAGCAGGAAGGTCGCTCAGTATTTCCAAAAGACATCGCTGTATGTCAATTACGGCAACAACTGATAATAAATGCCTCGTATTCAGTATATGCAAAAAGGACGTCTCCGATCTCCGGAAATGTCCTTTTTCTTAATAATTCGTCTTTATTGTCCTTCGTATTTCTCGCTCTGCATCCGGATCAGCTCTGCATCCTCAAAGTAGTTGATACGCATTGCACTCTTCACCTCAGCCAGAGTCTGCGCTGCCACTTCACGTGCCTCATCACTGCCTTTTTTCAGGATATCATAAACTGCGGGAATATCCTTCTCCAGTTCTTTTCTGCGGTTACGGATCGGTTCCAAAGTCTCCTGCATAACATTATTCAGGAACTTCTTCACCTTCACATCTCCCAGACCGCCTCTGGTATAGTGTGCTTTCAGTTCGTCCAGATCTGCATAATCCGGCAGATATCTCTCAAAATGCTCCTGCCGGCAGAAGGCATCCAGATAAGTGAATACGGTGTTGCCTTCCAGGTGTCCGGGGTCGCTGACTAACAGATGCTCCGGATCGGTGTACATACTCATGATCTTGGTGCGCACATCATCTGCACTGTCTGACAGGTAGATGCAGTTACCCAGGGATTTGCTCATTTTTGCCTTACCATCGATGCCGGGCAGTCTCTGGCATGCTTCGTTCTCAGGTAAAAGTGCCTTAGGCTCTACCAGTACCGGTGCATATACGGTATTGAACTTGTGCACGATCTCTCTGGTCTGCTCGATCATCGGCAGCTGGTCACCACCTACCGGAACAGTCGTTGCCTTAAATGCAGTAATATCAGAAGCCTGGCTGATCGGATAGGTAAAGAAGCCTACCGGAATGCTCGCTTCGAAGTTACGCATCTGTATCTCGCTCTTAACAGTCGGGTTTCTCTGTAATCTGGCTACGGTCACCAGATCCATATAATAGAAAGTCAGCTCACACAATTCGGAGATCTGAGACTGAATGAAAATCGTAGCCTTAGCAGGATCCAGTCCACAAGACATGTAATCCAGTGCCACTTCGATTATATTCTGGCGCACCTTCTCGGGATTCTCGATATTATCCGTCAGAGCCTGTGCATCTGCGATCATGATAAAGGTCTTCTTATATTCGCCGGAATTCTGCAGCTCCACACGTCTCCTGAGAGATCCAACATAATGTCCTACATGTAGTCTGCCGGTGGGTCTGTCGCCCGTTAAAATAATCTTGTCCATTTCATCCTCTCAATCCGCCGCCAAAGCAGCTATGCATCATTAGATTTATCATACCATTTTTTCCACAGTAGTACAACGGGTCCGAAAAACTTTTCCTACCTTTCACTCTACCGCACTCGCCGCTGCGCAGGGATTTCACCAATAACGGTATCTCGAACAACAGCATCACGATCCAGCCGATCGTGTTGGCCCACGCCAGACTGGCGAAGTCCATATGCAGCAGACGCAGCATCACGAATACCGCCACAACTCTGCCCAACATATTCATAAAGGTGCTGTACAGTGTCACCTTCAGATCGCCGATGCCACGGAAGAATCCCTGGATTCCGTTGGTCATTCCCGGCAGGATATACATCCAGGAGATCAGGTGCAGATAACTGATTCCGAGAGATACCACCTGCGCATCCCCATCCTCGGCGAATAGAGTCATGATCTGCCAAGCCAGGCCCCAGATCACCGCAAACAAACCGATGGAATAGACCAGTTCGATCAACAATCCTGTCTGAAAACCTTTCTTCATGCGCTCTTTGTGTCCGGCGCCCTTGTTCTGCGCCAGGAACGTCGTCATGGCATGTCCGATGTTCTGCTGCGGCGTATAAGCGAAATCATCCACGCGGTTCACTGCGGTAAATGCTGCCATAACCGCCACACCCTGAGTATTGACTACTGACTGAATGATGAGCTTGCCCAGCTGTAAGCATACCTGTTGCATGGCACTGGTGCTGCCGTAGCTGACAGTCTTACCAAGCAGGCTCTTATCGAAGACACACCACTTTTTCCCAAGGCATAACAGTGGAATCTTTTTTCTTGATATAAATGCCGCACAGCAGGCAGCACAGGCCCTCGCTGCACACTGTGGCAATGGCACTTCCCGCCACGCCCCATCGTAATACCACCACGAAGAACAGATCTCCGAAAATGTTTAAAAAAGCACTGGTTACCAGAAAATATAACGGTGTCTTACTGTCTCCCAGCGCCCGCATGGTGTTCGCCAGGAAATTATAGATAAATGTAAATATCAGTCCCAGGAAAATGATCCGAAGATATACCGCAGCTTCCGGAATCGCAGTCTCCGGTACCCGGATCAGTCGAAGCACCGGTGTCGCAAGCAGCAGCATGAGCAATGAAAATACCATAGAGAATCCGCAACCTGCCAGCATGGTGGTGCTGATCTGCTTCGACAGAGTATCATAATCCCTGGCACCATACTGGGAGCTCATCAAGACGCTGGCTCCCATGCACATTCCGCTGATCAGCAGAATCGCTATATTCATAATCGGCGTGGAAGTTCCCACTGCTGCCAGCGCCTGCTCTCCCACGTATTTTCCTACGATCACGGAGTCCGCAGCGTTGTAGGTCAGCTGAAACAGATTGCCCAGTACCAGGGGAATCGTAAACGATACTAAAGGCAACAGTATCTTGCCCTGAGTCATGTCATGTTTCTCTATCGTACTCATTGCTTATTGTTGTCCTTTCGTTTTCATTTTCTCTAAGGAGGGGCTCTTCTGTTTTTCTATAAGTGTCTCTTCCTGATCTTGTTCTGCTTCTTCCGTGCTGTCCTCTGCACCAGACGCCTCATTGCCACTGACAGACACTACGCTGTCCGCATCCGCACTCATCCACTGCTCTGCTTCTCATCCATGCTGTCACTGTTTTTTGCCGCCTGCAGATTCCCTGTAACGGCGCCATCCGTGCCTGCCGTCACCTCTGCCACAGCACCTTCCGGCATATCTGCGGCAGTTTCTGCCATTTCCGCTTCTATTGCGGCATTCTCTGCCTGCGCCATTGCAAAGCTTCCGCCGGTGCCGCACTTTCTGCGTCTGTGCTGTATGCTGACTGTGGTGCCGCTGTATCTGCACCGGTGCTGTCTGCCATTTTGGTGCCGCCCATGGTCATATACAGCACTCCCGCCACCACGAGGCAAAGACAGGCTGCCGCAATGCCGGACACGTAGTGTAACGGAAATCTGCGTATTTTTCCGTTTGCTTTCCGCTTTTCCACACCTTCATTCTGTTCACTCCGATGCAGTAATTCCCCCTCTACACCGGACAGGGCACGGAACAATCTTTCTTCTTTTTCTCTGTTTTGCTCGCTCATCTTCTCTTCCTCTTACAAGACAATTCCCTGCTGTTCCAAATATTTCTGTAGCTTTTTCCTCGTGCGGAACAGGGATGTCTTCACCGTATTCAGATTCATGCCATAACGCTCTGCAATCTGGGCATACTCCTCCACGAACCAGTACCTTCGTAAAAAAACATTACATTCCTGTTCGGAGAGCGTATGCAGAAAGCATTGATGCTCCGCTCTAACTCCGCTGCTTCCACAATGCTTTCCGTATCATGGGCTGCGGGAATACACTCCGCCAGTTCATCCAGCGTGGTATCCATGAGTCCGCTTCCCCGTTTTTTGCATTCTTTGTCTTCCATCTATCAAACGATAAATTGCGGGTGATTGTTCCCAAAAACAGTTCCAGGCGGTTCGGTTTTTTCGGAGGTATGGCATTCCATGCCCGCATCCAGGTATCATTCAGGCACTCTTCCGTATCCTCCCTGTCATGCAGGATATGGTAGGCAATGCTGTAACAATATTTTCCGTAACTCTTCTGCGTCTCTGCGATTGCCTGCTCATTCCTCGCCCAGTACAGTTCCAGTATCGCTGTATCTTCCACAGGCTCTCTCCTTTCTAGAAAGGGCACTGCCACAATTATGTAACAGTGCCCCCTTGCTCTTCCTCTATTTATCCCGCCTATCCAAATTAAAGCTGGAATTTCTTCGCATTTGCATTCAGCGAATCCGCAATTTCATTCAGCTGTATGGTAGCCTGTCGGCAATCCTCCACGATCTCCGCCAACTGATCCATGGTAGCTGCGGTCTCTTCGGTGCTTGCCGCATTGTTTTGGGAGATCTCGGTAAGTCCATCGATCTTCTCCACCACATCCGTCTTATAACTCTCAATATGATCCAGCTCGCCGGAGATCACATTGATCTCACCGACTACCTTCTGAACCTCCTGGTTCAGGGTGCTGAAGACATTCAGCGTGTACCCAGCTTCTCATTCTGCTGATGGATCTCACCTACCACACCGTTCATGATCTGAACGCTCTGGTTGGAATTGCTGATCAGGTTCTCCACGATACCGCGGATCTTGTCTGCGGATTCCTTGGACTGGTCTGCCAGACCACGGATCTCTTCCGCTACGACTGCGAAGCCTCTGCCCATCTCACCGGCTCTAGCCGCCTCAATGCTGGCATTTAATGACAGCAGGTTGGTCTGGTTCGCAATACCTGCGATGATATCGGTAGCTGCCTGAATCGCCTGTGCGGACTCGTTGGTGATATTGGTCTGCTCCTGCACCTGATCCACCGACTGCTGTGTATGAGAGCTGATCTCCAACAGTTCCTTCAGGGTGCTGTCCACGGTGGCATTGCTTTCCTTCATGTTGGCAGCACTGCTGCTCAAAGCATTAACACTGTCTGCCGTACGGCCCAGTGCATTGCTCATCTCGTTCATGCTTTCGCTGACTTTCTGGGTATCCGCCGCCTGTGTGGTAGCTCCCTGGCGATCTCATTCACTGCTGTATTTACAGAAGAAATGGACTGTCCAATGCTGTCAAAATTGCTGGTGAACGTTCCCGTAAACTCATTCATATCCA
>ENA-OQCS01000836-OQCS01000836.1-human-gut-metagenome-genome-assembly--contig:-NODE-836-length-16962-cov-2.045025_pt1 | contig 16962 bp, 24 predicted proteins | sample MGYA00242757_ERZ504575 | MGnify/ENA primary metagenome ERZ504575 (study PRJEB26092, sample SAMD00036297) | human gut metagenome | host: Homo sapiens | study: EMG produced TPA metagenomics assembly of...
CTATCAAAACTATATGTGAATTGTCAACAAGTTTTTTTCTACAAATTTTGAAAATTTTATTTTGTTCACAGATTTTCCTGCGCTTTTGACAATTCGCCGTAATTTTTTCGGTCGTTTTCCCATCTCACGAACAGACCTCCCGCACTTTACTGCGGATTCTCTGCAGTGCATTGTCGATTCCTTCGGCTGCTTTCCAAGTTTTTCCGCAATCTGCGTATAATCGTACCCTTCAGATACAATTCCAGCACCTGGTACTCAAATTTGCTGAGCCGTTCTTTGATCCGCTCATGCATGCCGATTACGTTTTCCCGGCTGATCATGATCTCCTCCGGTGTCTCCTCGTCCACCAGGCGCAGCTCCTGCTCGGAAACCGGTTCACTTAACGAGACGAAGCTGTTCAGCGGCTGATGCTTCTGGCGCTGGGACGATGCCACTGCCGAATACATCTGACGGTCGATGCACAGGCCGGCGAAGGTGGCAAACGATGCCTCCTTCCCCGGTTTGTAGTCACGCACTGCCTTAAAAAGTCCGAGCATGCCCTCCTGGATCAGATCCTCGTGATCTCCGCCCACCAGTACAGCGCCCTCGCCCTGGTCCGCACCAGCGATTTGTATTTGTCGATCAGATAATCGGTAATCTCGCGTTCTCCTGCCCGCAGACGCGCAATCAGCTCCTCATCCGTACAGGTATCGTAATCTTTCACCATCATATCTCTTGTATCCTTCATCTTTCTTCCGCCGGAGCGTAATGTGATTTTCCGCAATTTCTAGCAGCTTCTCTGTCTTACAATCTCATAAGCGAGCACGCCGGCTGCCACGGAAGCGTTCAGAGAGTCGATATCGCCTTTCATCGGAATTGTGGCTGTGAAGTCGCAGTTTTCTCTCACCAGACGGCTGACACCCTCTCCCTCATTTCCGATTACAAGGCCGATCGGTCCCTTGAGGTCGAGATCATACATTCTCTGTCCGTTCATGTCCGCGCAGACAAACCAGATGCCCTTTTCCTTCAGCATTTCCATGGTCTGCACCAGATTCGTCACCTTTGCCACCGGTGTGTAATTTAATGCACCTGCCGACGTTTTGGCAACGGTTGCTGTCAGGCCGACTGCGCGGTGCTTCGGCACGATGACACCATGTGCGCCTGCCAGGTTTGCGGTACGGATGATCGCACCGAGGTTATGCGGATCCTCAATGCCGTCCAGCAGAAGGATAAATGGCGGCTCTCCTTTCTCCTCTGCGCGCGCGAGGATGTCCTCAACGGTTGCATAACTGTAGGAAGCCACCTGTGCAATGACACCCTGATGCTTTCCGGTGGTGGACAGCTCGTCAAGACGTTCTTTTTCTACATAATTGATGATGGTATCGTGTTTTTTCGCCTCACGGATGATCGTGCGGATCGGGCCGTCCTGGTGCTTGCAAGGACGAACAGCTTGTCCACGGTCTTGCCGGAGCGGAACGCCTCGATGACAGCGTTTCTTCCCTCTACCATGCCGCCTGTAAACTCCTCATCCGCCTGCTGTACTTCCTGTTTTCTGTCTCTGTCACGGTAATCTCGTTTCCCCTTAAGTCACGTTTTTTCCGTCTCTTCTCTCAAGTTTCTCTTGTCGTTTCTGTTGTTTTCTCTCATATCATTCCTGTTCCGCGGTCCCAAAAGCAGTGGGAACTTTTGCTTTTTCAAAAGCCCCACTGCCCTGCCGCTTCTTTTTTATTTTCTGAATCTTATCTGCTCTCACACTTCGCCAAGTCCTGCCCGGATCAGTCGATCATCCGCTTGTAATCCCCTTTCAGGTACAGATACCCCATCACGGCCTCAAACCCGGTTGCCCGGCGGTAGTCGATCGTGGACGCATTTTTTGCCTTGGTATAGGATTTCGCATTTCTGCCTCTTTTATAAATCTGTTTTTCCTCTTCGGTAAACAGCGGCTCCAGAATTTCAATCATCGCCGACTGGTTCTCCGCCTTTACAAGCCCTGCCGCATGGCGGTGCAGCTTGTTGACCTGCATATTTGCTTTCCGCACCAGAATCGTGCGGATGACGATCTCATACGCAGCATCCCCGATGTAGGCCAGCGTAAGCGGCGAATACATGCGGATGTCATGCTGTTCCAGTCCGAATACCTCCGAAAGATAATCCTTCTCCCCGAAAACCGCCTCTGGAAAAAGCTCCTCGTTTTCTGTCTCTTTGCCCACTTCCGTCACTTCTGTTCTGTCCTTTCTTTTTTCCTCATCTGACGCAGCTCGCCCTCCAGCTCGAGCACACGGTTCGTAAGCTCCGTATTCTCCTGCTGCAGTACTTTGATATCCTCGAAAATCGGGTCCGGCAGATGAATGTGATCCATGCTTTTTCTCGGAATCCGCACATCATTCTGCTTCACAATGTGCCCCGGCACGCCGACGACGGTACAGTTCGGCGGAACCTCCTCGATCACAACCGATCCGGCTCCGATTTTGGAGTTTTCCCCGATCGTAAACGATCCGATGATCTTCGCACCGGCGCTGACCATAACATTGTCCTTCAGCGTCGGATGACGTTTCCCGGTCTCCTTACCATTACCGCCAAGCGTCACGCCCTGATACAGCGTCACGTTGTCTCCGATAATGGCTGTTTCTCCGATAATCACACCAGAACCATGATCAATAAACAATCCCTTTCCGATCGTCGCACCCGGATGGATTTCGATACCGGTTTTTCTCGCTGCCCGCTGTGAAATCCACCTGGCCAGAAAGTAATGGCCTTTCAGATATAGCTTGTGCGCCCGTCTGTACTTCAGCATAACACGAAATGAAGGATACAGCAAGACTTCCATGGGAGAATGTATCGCCGGATCCCGCTCCTGAATCACCTGAAATTCCTCTTTAAAATACGCGAAAAAACTCATCTTTCCTCTCCTTGCCTCCTGCCAGGACTTTTTTTCAGATTTTTATTTCTTACCACCTTTTTTTTGCCCGAAGGGCAATATTCAAAAACGGAGCTGTTTCATCTCCGATAAAGACGAAATAGCTCCGTGGTTCCACTTTACTTTAAGGGCACACCTGCCCTCTTCTTTTCTTCTGCATAACGTGCAGGACCCGTGCCGGACTACCCACTTTTTCCGCTTCACCCGGCCTGCTTCCGGACGCACTTCAAAAATCCTCATTTCAGGCAACTTCCAGCCCATTTGTCTGCCATTCTCTGTGAAACAATTCTGATTTTCTACTTTTTCCGTTCCAAGCCTTTTTCTGTTTCCGTTTGTTCTAGTTTATGCAAATTTTTCTCGTTTGTCAAGCAAATTTCCGCCGGATCCACTTGCTGATTTCGACCGCCGGAATGACAAGCAGTCCAAGGCCGATCGCCACATCATATTCCAACGCGCTGATCCGCTCAAAACCGAACGCACTCGACAGTGCCGGGATGTAAATGACGGCGGATGTGAGGACAAATGAGAGTGCCATCGCGCCCCACAGATACTTGTTCTGATGCTTCATATGGAAAATAGAACCTTTCCGTGATCTCATATTGAAGGAATGGAAAATTTCCACCATAGAGAGTGTCAGAAACGCCATCGACATGCCGTCCGGGCTGTTGACGATTTCCCAGCGGCCGGCTTCCAGATAGTGGCCGATGAAGTAGGACGCCAGCGTCAGCACCGTAATCACGATGCCCTGAAACGCAACATCAAAGCCGAGGCGTCCGCGAAAATACCGTCATCCGCATTTCTCGGCGGGCGTTTCATGATGTCTGCCTCACCGTCCTCCATACCGAGCGCCAGCGCCGGGAAGCAGTCCGTAATCAGGTTGATCCAGAGCAGATGCACCGGATTTAAAATCGTAAAGCCCATCAGCGTCGCGCAGAAAATCGACAGCCACCTCGCAAGGTTCGATGCCAGAAGGAACTGAATTGCCTTGCGGATATTATCGTAGATTCGTCTTCCTTCCTCAACCGCCGCGATGATCGTCGCAAAGTTGTCGTCCGCGAGCACCATATCTGCCACGTTTTTCGTCACATCCGTTCCCGTGATGCCCATTCCGATGCCGATATCCGCACGCTTGATCGACGGCGCATCGTTGACTCCGTCTCCTGTCATCGCGGTGATTCTGCCTTTCCGCTTCCACGCATCGACAATCCGCACTTTATGCTCCGGCTGGACGCGTGCGTAAACAGCATATTCCTCGATTCTCCGTTCAAGCTCCTCATCGCTTAACTGGTCAATCTCGGCTCCCGTTACCGCTTTCCAGCCCGCCTCCAGAATACCCAGCTCTTTTGCAATAGCAACCGCTGTGTCTTTGTGGTCACCCGTAATCATCACCGGACGGATGCCTGCCCCGCGGCATTCCCGGATCGCATCGACTACTTCCGGCCGCACCGGATCAATCATACCGCAAAGTCCTAAAAAGCAGAGATCCTGCTCCAGAAAGTCCGGCTCCTGGGAGGACGGCATCTGGTTCCACGCTCTTCCTGCTGCCGCCAGCACGCGGAGTGCCTGGTCTGCCATCGCCTTGTTCTGCGACAGGATTTCCTGCCGGAATGCTTCTGTCATCGGCTGTTTTCTGCCGTCACGCCAAACGGAGGTACACCGCTTCAGAATCTCATCCGGTGCGCCTTTTGTGCAGGAAAATACGTTCCGTCGTTTGCGCGGTGGATCGTTGTCATGCGTTTCCGCATCGAATCAAACGGCGCTTCCCCGACACGCGGATCTGGACGGACAGGCTCTTCTTCGGGCATCCCTCTTTCTGCGCATCGTTGACCAACGCACATTCCGTCGGTTCTCCGACTGCCTCGCCGTTTTCGTCCGGCTCCGCATCGGAGCAGAGTGCCATGACGGATACGAGACGTTTTATATCGCTTCCCTCATGTTTTACCACGGTCATCTTATTCTGTGTCAGCGTTCCTGTCTTATCCGAGCAGATCACCTGCGTACAGCCGAGCGTCTCGACAGCCGTCAGTTTCCGGATCACCGCATTCCGCTTTGACATTTTGGTCACACCGATGGAAAGCACGATTGTGACAACTGCTGCAAGTCCTTCCGGAATTGCCGCTACGGCAAGGCTGACGGCTACCATAAAGGTATTTAAGATGTTCTGCGGCGTCACGCCTCTTTTAAAATGCCGACAACGAAAATCACGGCACAGATGGCGAGCACCATCACGCTTAAGATTTTGCTGAGCTGGTTCAGCCGCTTCTGCAGCGGTGTGCTCTCATCCGCCGACTGCGTCAGAACATGGGCGATTTTCCCATCTCGGTTTTCATACCCGTTCCGGTGATAACAGCGCGGCCGCGGCCATAGACAACGGTGCTTCCCATATAGACCATGTTTTTCCGGTCCCCGAGCGGAACCTCGCTGGCTGCGCCGGCGTTCAGAACATCCGCTGTTTTATTGACCGGGACAGATTCTCCGGTCAGCGCTGCTTCCTCGATTTTCATGCTGGCGTCTCTAAAATACGGCCATCCGCCGGAACAGCATCGCCCGCTTCGAGAATTACAATATCACCGGGTACGAGCTCCTCGCTCTTTTTCACTTCCATTTTCCCGCCGCGCATCACCTTCGACGTGGCTGCCGCGATCTCCTGCAGAGCTTCAATCGCTTTCTCTGCCTTGCTCTCCTGCAGAACACCGAGCACCGCATTAATGATGACAACGGTGAGAATAATGACCACATCAGCGTACGATTCGCCTTCATACGCCGATGTGATGCCGGAAATCAGCGCTGCGGCGAGCAGGATCAGGATCATCGGGTCTTTCAGCTCTTCGAAAAACCGCTGCAGATTGCTCTTCTTTTTTCCCGCCGCCAGCCGGTTCGGTCCGTGTTCGGAAAGCCGCCGCGCAGCTTCCGCCTCGGAAAGTCCCTGCTCCGTTGTCTGTAACTCATCAAGAATCTTCGAACTTTTTCCAGATACTCTTTCATTTCCATCCGTCCTTTCTTCTGAAAACGCTTTTTTGCGTTCCTATGATAAGTTCCCACTGGTACACCGGTCTCTTTCTATATAGAAAAAGACCTATCCGCACCATATTTGTTGATACAGATAAGTCTTGTCATTTCATACAAAGCCAGAAGAAATGCTTTTTCTTCGGTTGTTGGCCTTATAGCGTCACGTATGCCGCCGACTACTCCCTTATTCTTCTTCCAGTCTACCACATCTTCCGGCCTTGTGCAATCGCATTTCTCTTTTATTCTTCTGCGTTCTTTGCGCATCCTGGGCAGCCGCTGCATCCGCCTGCGATCCGGTCGTCCGGCATCAGGTCGAGTGCCTTGGAAATGCAGCAGATCGCCTGTGCGGAAATTCCCTCTTTCTTTCCGGTAAAGCCAAGTCCTTCCTCGGTCGTTGCCTTGATATTGACCTGATCCTCTTCGAGATGAAGCGCCTCCGCCACATTTTTCACCATCGTGTCGATGTATGGCAGGAGCTTCGGCTTCTGTGCAATAACGGTTGCATCGATATTTTCAATCAGATACATCCGCTCCTCGAGCATCTCACCCACTTTTTTCAGCAGTTCGATGCTGTCTGCGCCCTCATACGCCGGATCATTGTCCGGAAAATGGCGTCCGATGTCCCGCAGTGCTGCAGCGCCGAGAAGCGCATCCATAATGGCATGGACCAGCACATCTGCATCGGAATGTCCCAGAAGGCCATATTCATACGGGATTTCCACACCGCCCAGAATCAGTTTCCGGTTTCCACCAGTTTATGCACATCGTAACCCATTCCTACTCGCATTGTTCGTTCCTCCGCTTCGTTACTTTCTAGTTAAATCCATACAGCTTCTGCGCTACCTTGTAAGCATAGACTGCAATTTTCTGTCCCGGTTTTGATTTGCTGCTCATAACAGTTCCGAAAATGCCGTGGCGGATGCGGAAGTAATCGGCTGCATCCTCCTGCTTCAGGTATCTCCACAGATCGTTCTTTTTCTCGAGATTTTCTTCCGTTCCGGAGCGCATCATCATCACGGAAGAAACCGTCATAATAATGGTCAGATAGCTGATCATATATTTCCGCAGGTACTTCGACAGCCCTTTCTGTTCACCAAGGTAATCGATCATCAGCTTGTTGACACGGATCTGCTGGTCAATTCTGCCGATCATGACTTTCTCGTTAACCGACTGGTCGGCTCTTCCAATAAAGTAGCGGTAGAAATTGACATCGAGATAATACATCGTTTTGACGTACGGAAGCGGAATAAACGCAACCAGATTATCCACATAGAAGGTGTGCTCCGGTAGCTTCATGCCGCACTCTCTTAAAAGAGAAGTCCGGTAAATCAGCGAATGCATCAGCAGATAATGTGTTTTGCCGAGAGCTTTCGCCTCATCCCATCCGAAAAAGCGCCTTCCGGCAGCGATTTCGCATAGCGCATCACACGTTTTCTCTTGGCGCCCTCTTTTTCATACACATAGTTACTGATCAGAAGGTCGAGTGTTTTCGGTCCGCGTACGACTTCTGCCAGAACATTTAAAATCTTCTGGTATGCCTCTGGGTTTACCCAGTCATCACTGTCCACAACTTTAAAGTACAGACCCGTCGCATTTTCCACACCCGTGTTGACTGCTCCGCCGTGGCCCTTGTTTTCCTGATGAATCGCTTTTACAATCGTCGGATATTTTTCCTGATAGCGGTCTGCAATCTCTGTGGTTCCGTCCTTGGAACCATCGTCCACGATCAGAATTTCTACTTCTTCTCCGCCGACCAGCAGCGAATCGATACATTTCTCCATATATGCTTCTGAATTATAGCATGGTACTGCAATTGATAAAATCTTCATCTTTTTTTCTCCCTGCTCTTTTTTGCTCTTCTGCCGTTTCAGGCACGTTCCAGATCTGTATATTTTGCGTATTCCGCAACGCAGACGGAATGGCATATCTTTCAGCCGCGGTTTTCGCATCCGCAAAAATCAATCCGGCTTTTTCTTCCCCTTCCTGCTCCACATCGTTTCCTGCAATTTTAATGGCGTATCCTGTGATATGCCACTCGACATGGGAAAAAAATGTGCTTGTACGGCGGCAATGCCTGAATATGAAGCGGCGTCACGCCGAATTTTTCTGCCTCTTCAAGTGCTTCCTGTTCGGAGAGCACGCCATCGAAGTTCGGGAACTCGTAAAGTCCCGCCAGAAGTCCTTTTTTCGGCCGTTTCCGCACTGCTGTGTGCGCACCGTCCAGAAATAACAGAACGGTTCTGTCTTCGATTCTGCGCGGCTTTGCGCTCTTTTTAAACGGATATTCCGTCCAGGTCTGATGCCGTCCCGCCAGACACTGGTCAAAAAGCGGACAGACTTCACATTTTGGTGCTCCGTTCGGCAGACAGACCATTGCGCCGAGATCCATCATCGCCTGATTGAAGGCTCCCGGATCTTCTGCGGCATGATTTCGGTCAATTCCGCTTCCACGCGGTTTTTCACGGACTGCTTTAAAATGTCCTCACCGTCCTCCCGGAGGCGTGCCATCACACGAAGCACATTTCCGTCCACCGCCGGCACCGGAATGCAAAACGCGATCGATGCAACGGCTCCCGCTGTGTAATTTCCAATTCCCGGAAGTCCTTTTAAGGCTTCGTAATCTGCCGGAAATACACCGTCATACACTTCCATAATTTTCTGTGCGGCCTTCTGCATATTCCGCACACGGTTATAGTAACCAAGGCCTTCCCAGAGCTTCAAAAGCTTTTCCTCGGGACAGACCGCAAGTGCTGCGACATTGGGCAGTTCACGCATAAACCGCTCATAAAACGGCTTGACCGCCTCCACCCTCGTCTGCTGGAGCATAATCTCGGAAACCCAGATTTCATACGGGTTCTTTTTTCTCTCCACGGCAGCACTCTTTTATTTTCGCCATACCATTTCAATAATGCTTTGTGATTGTGTCCTGCATAGTAATCTCCTGTTAATATATCATTCTTATTTTGCCACATTTTCCTCCAAAATGCAAAAATAAACATTGCGCTCTCACGTGTTTTTTGATTAAAATTAATAAATACTTTAAAAGAATAACCAAAACCCTTAAGATATGGAGGAAAAACTCTTTTGATCGACAGTATTATTTTTGATGTGGACGGCACCCTGTGGGACTCCACAGACGTTGTTGCCGACGCATGGAATCAGATTATGGAAAAAGAAACTGATATGACACCAAACCTCACCGGAGCGTGTTAAAAGGCCTGTTCGGCCGCCTGCTCCCGGATATCGCCGCCGTCATTTTCCACGAATATCCAAAGAAGCGCCAGTTAGAACTGATCGAGGCATGCTGTGCCAAAGAGCATGAGGCACTTCTTGCGACACCGGCTCCTGTTTATCCGGGACTTGTCGATGCACTTTCTATTCTTTCCAGACATTACCCGCTTTATATCGTAAGCAACTGCCAGGCGGCTATATCGAAGTTTTTCTGGAAGCCACAGGCCTCGGTCACTATTTCAAAGGCCATCTCTGTCCTGGCGATACCGGAAAGGCAAAGGCAGACAACATCCGTACAAATCATCGAACAGAACCATCTGCAGCACGCGTCTATGTCGCGATACCGACGGCGACTACAAGGCGACACACGAGGCCGGAATCCCGTTTGTCCATGCCGCATACGGTTTTGGTCAGACCGAAAACCCGGACTACACCATCACTTCCCCGATGGATCTTGTCACACTGTTCGTACCGGAAAATTAATTTTTAACAGTTTCTTTCTCAAAAAAATACGCATTCCTGTTTTGATAACGGAATGCGTATTTTTTATGTTCTATTTCTTCTTTTCTCAGCTCTCGCCCTTACCTGGGTAATCATCGTCACCCGTATGGTCTCCCTGATCCGGTGCGCTCGGCTCCTGGGTCGGTTCCGGTGTGGACGGGGTCTCGGTCGGTGCTACGGTCGGCTCCGGCGTAGACGGGATCTCGGTCGGTGCTGTGGTCGGTTCCGGCGTAGACGGGGTCGATGGAGTTGATGGGGTTGATGGAGTTGATGGGGTTGATGGAGTTGACGGCGTGTAATCATCGTACGTGTAGGATGGCGTTCTCGTCGGCGTTACTGTCGTGGTATTCGTCGTATCATCGACATTTTCGTCATCTGCTTCCGGTGCCTGTGTCACAGTAAGCGTGTCTTCACTTACCTCATAAGCTTCGGAATAATAAATGATAACCGGTGTTCCGTCATCGACATTGTCATATAATGCCTGTGCCACTGCAGTCGGAAGTGCAACAGATCCTGTCGTCGATCCTGCAGTCAGATACAGGTTTCCGCCGAAACTGCTTCTCCAGAAAGCATCGTAGAAACCGATCTCTCCGTTGAACGGAATCCAGGAATCCACATCTCTTTCCCAGGAATAGCTGCCGTCTGCCTGAAGCTCTCCGTGCAGTTTTTTCTGGCTTTCTTTTGCTGCGGTTGTGTAGATACCCGGCTTCGTGTAGCTGCTCTGCTCCATCAGACCGGTTACACAGTCACCGTCGACAACCAGATTTCCATCTTTGTAGAGCCAGATATGCTGACGGCTGGCATCAACCTCAACATACGTCTTGCCGAATCCGTTGTTCTCTGTGGAAGCAGCAAACTCTCTCTGCGCATACTGCGGCTCTCTTGCATCTGCTGCGTGAGCATCTACTTCTTCTGCGATCTTTGCAATCTCCTGCTCCTGATCCACTTTCCATCCGTAGCCTTCCTGGCTGATGGTCACGCCGCCTTCGATACCGGTTGCCGGGAAGGTGTGATCCTTGCCATCGGTATCAATCGCTGCCGCAAGATTTGCCACATATTCTTTTACTCTTTCATTCCACTGGTTTTCATCTTTGGAATAATTTCCATCCGCATCGACTGCCAGCCAGTCTTTCATGGTATTTCCGTCAAGAACCTGTGTTGTTCCATCCGGCATACTGTATGTGATGCTTGCGCGTACCAGTCATTTAACTGATCCTTCTGTGCATTCAGTGTTTCGTCATCTGCTGTTACCAAGGTTCCGTCGTAAACGCCTGCTTTTTCAAGATCCACTTCGGTATCCGCATTGATCAGCGCGTTTTCGATGCACTGTTTTGCAAGGGTAAGATCCATTCCCTCACCCATAACAGCATCCACAATCTCAAACTCATTGTTCTGGAAGGTGATGTAGGCGCTGGCCGGTGCATTCTCACCGTCTGCGGACTGGAATTCGTCAAATCCATCAATCACCGCATCCAGTTTTTCCTGACTGTACTGCATGGTGACCTGGGAATCTTTCTCTTTTCCGCCATTTCCCAGGAACCAGAGGAAACTGTTCTGTTTCTTTAACACGCTCTCCACGCTGCCGTCTCCGGCGTAGGTGTAGTCGATGTCTTTTCCGCTGACACTCTTCGTATCATTGTCTTTGAATTTTACATTTAAGGTATAGTTTGCAGCCTGCTCTTTGATTTTCGTTTCTGCCTCTTTGGCCGTCATATCCGAGCAGTCTACTCCGTTGATGGTTGTTCCGTTGAAAAATAATTCTGGTAATGGAACATTTTGCTTCCATAGAAAAAGCCTCCCACAGCAATAACAGCAACGGCTGCAACGGCGATAACCGCACCGCCTTTTCCCTTTTTCTTCTGCGGTTTTGCGCCATGCGGAATGTACTCTTCGTCGTCATCCTCATAATCGTCGTAGTCATCATCCTCATCGTCTATTTCCGGCATTGGGATATGCCTACCGTGTCGCTGACGAGGCGCTCCATTGCGGCTTCCACCTGATCACCAAGCACTTCTTTCTCCGAACCCTTGGTCTCTGTCTTCTCTTCTCCCAGCAGATCATCCTCATCTGCGAATGGATCGTTGATGATCAGATCATCATCCACCATCACTTCTTCCGGTTCCGATTCTGTTTTTGTCTCCGCCGGATCGTCATCAAAATCAACGAGACCTTCCAGTTTTTCGGTTGTCTGGCTTACACGTGAGACTTTCTTCGGTGTCTCAGCCGGCGTCTCTTCGATTTCTTCTTCCTCTTCTGTAAATTCCGGAATCTCGATGTCCTGCGTCACAGGCTCCACTTGGTCTGCTTCATTTTCTGCTTCGCTTCTTCGTCTTTTGCACGCTCAGTTGCCTCAAGGACACTTCTCAGATTACTTAAATTTGCAGTCTCATCCGGGATCCGATCTTCGCTTTTTGTTTCTTTGCTTTCAAATTCAATGGAGTCTTCGATGTCTGCCAGTTCTTCCTGGAATGTTTCACCGCTCTCCTTTTCCGCCAGGTCACGGTCAATCTCTTTTTGCAGGGCAGCCCAAAGTTTACCGTCCTTTAAATCATCATCTTCAAACTTCATATTTTTTGCTCCTCATAGTTCTGTGTCTGCACTTTACTTACTTCTCTTCTTTTTTCCTTGTTTCAACTCACAGTCGGTATTTTCACGGAGTCTGACATGTCGAAAATAGTTCGACTGTGACTTACCTCATGTCAGTGGAGGATACCGATTTCTCTTCGCCCGCCACTACCGTTATGTTTCTTTTAACAATTCATCCACCGCTTTAGAAGCGGGGGACTTCTTGTCTACTGATGTTAAAAATGCCCCTATAGATTTCTTCTTTTGTCCAAGGGCACATACACTGTTAAGTATATCATAAAATTCGACAAAAAAAAGCAAAAAATTTGGTTTTGGCAAATTTCTCACTTTTTTCGTAAATCACCTGTGGACTTCGTAAAAAAATATCTTCTGTAGCGCTTCTCCGAGGAAAATTCCAAGGGCAATTGCGCCTGCCGCGGTCGCTGTCTCTAAAAGATACGTTCCAACCATGTTTTCCGGTCCCATAACGATCGAGTAGACGATGCGGTACATACCGGCTCCCGGCACCATCGGGAGAATGCCCGGGATCACGAAAAGGATCACCGGCGCTTTGAAATGACGCGCCATTGCCTGGGAAACCAGGGCGACGGCAACGGCGGCAAGAAAGTTCTTCATCAGAATGCCGTCGTTGAATACTTCCACGATCAGATAGACCGCCCAGCCGATCATACCGACACCGGCCGTGTAGCATTCCAGCTTTTTTGGTGCGTTCAACAGTCTTGAAAATCCCCAGATTGCAACCCAGGCTCCAAGGGATTTCAGGATGATTTCACCTGCTATTCTCATATTTTTACTTTAACCTCATCTTTTTCTGTATCGGTTTTCTCTACCGCACCAGCGGACGGAGCAGCAGCATGCCAAGTCCCACGCCGATTGCGATGGCCGCAGCGGTTACAAACGCCTCAAGCATCCGTGCCGCACCGGAAATGTAGTCGCCGTGCAGGGTATCATACACTGCATTCGTGATCGCCACACCCGGTACGAGGGGCATGATGGATGCAATGATAATGACGTTCAGATCCATGGTCCCCGGCAGGTAATAAACACAGAGAATAGATGTGACCGCCAGCAAAATGACCCGATACAGTTCACAAGAAACGACTGCATCCCGGCTTTTTTCCTCCGTAAACACCGATTCCTGATATAAAACCGGCAAGTGCAGATGCCAGCACTTCGTAGAACCCGGCTCCGAACATGATTGCAAAGCCTGCGGTCGTCGCCATCATCGCGAGCAGATTTTTTTTAATTTCCGGCTTGGCACGATAGATATCCCGCACCCGGTGGAACAGCGCATCCAGGTCGATATTTCCTTCGCAGAAATCGCGGGAAAGCTGATTGACCGCATGGATCCGGTTCAGATCCGTTGCACGGCTCTCTACGCTGCGCATAACAGTCATGGAATCCATCGACGGGTCGTCGAGCGTTACCACAAAGCCGGTCGTCAGCGCCAGTACATCCGCTGTTTTCAGGCCGGACATGCGCAGCATCCGCAGCATGGTATCCTCCACCCGCCACGTCTCCGCCCCGCTTTCCAGCAGGATTTCTCCCGCCATGACCGCGGTGTCCAGCAGCAGTTTATAGTCCATAGTTTTTGTCCTCTCAAATGTAACTCATATTTCACACATGCCAAACGATTGTACCATGAAGCAGTGTTCACTTTCAAGTTAATTCTATGCAAATTCGGCGATATCCGGGCGTTTGGATGTTCCGATGTTCACCCGCGCCATTCACAAATCTTTTCAAAGTTTCTTCAAACTCCATTCACACTTTCCTCACATATGACAACTATACTAAACGTATCAAAACAAAGGGACAACAAATCATCTTCCTCTATCTTTCAACCGTTGTCCCAACCTAATATTCTTTCCAATTTATATAGATTTTTCTTTTTCATAATGCCGGTTGTTTCTGCCAGAAGAAATACCGGCCCTCCTTTTTTTTATCCCCAAAAAGAAATGCCGGCATCCCGTCTATGTACTATTCTTCAAATTTTACAACCAATGTCTTGTCCCCGACCATCTCGGACAGCATTCCGGTAATCAGTGTTTTCGCCTGTTCCTGTGCCATCGTTTCCAGGTCATCCATTTCTTTCGTCTGCTGCTCTACATCCTCTTTCGCACTCGCGATTGCATCCATCGCATCTTCCTTCCGCTCCCAGTTCAGAAGCGCTGCCTTCTCATCGTAATACTGGATGGAATCATTGTCGATGGAAATATCAAAAATCTCCACTGCCGGAAGTGTAACTGTTACTTCCGAATCCGTCACCTCCGTATTCGCCTTCGAGAGATCCACGCCCGCACGTACCTCTGCACGGTATGTCATATTAAACGCCTTCTGCGTCAGAAACGGAATCGACCCGTCCGAGTAATGAATCAGCCCGTTATAAATCATCTTCGCCGACGTCAGCTCCCCCGCCGCCTCCAGCTTGCTGTCAATAAACGTCCCCGTAATCTCCGGCTCCCGGTCCCGCCGCAGCGACTGCGTCAGATAAACAACCATTCCAGCAAGGATTACTACGATCAGAAGATAAATGACAGCTTTTACCGTGCCGCGGCTTCCATTTTTTTCTCTGCTCATCACATATCTGCTCCCTTCTCATTTTTTGTTTCGTTTTTCATTAGTTTTTATAAGATTGCTGTTTCCATTGTAACGTATTTAGGCAATAAAAACAGCCCCGATTTACAAAAAACTCTTAAAATTCTGTAAACCAGCGCTGTTATTTTCTCTTAAATGTTTCTATTCTTCGATTCTCTAGTAGATATGGGGATTACTCCCCATATCCCTACACAAAACCGTACATGCGCTATTAACGCATACGGCTTTTCACTTTATATTTCATACTCTACCTGTAAAACAAACTTACTTATTTGTGCATATTATATAAAAATAACTTTTTTAGTGTCATATGTGTTTTTTAAGGTATCAAAAAGGCAACCAACACATTGTTGATTACCTTTTTGATTACCTTTTTAAATTGGTAAAAAGAGAAAAGCTCGCAACCCTCCATTTCAATGGCTTTGCGAGCTTTCAGATTACAGGGGATGAGAGAATCGAACTCCGTAGAAATTCCAATTTTTCCCCTTCTTCCGCCTGCAAACCCGCATAAACACTAGTTTTTTGGTTTCAACAACTCTGGATTTTTTTGATTACCTTATGATTACCTTTTTTCATCAGATTATATATTTACTGCCTTTTTTATCTGCTCTATCTGATGTTCTCTCGTTCGATTAGAGAAATAGTAATATTTTCTGCTTGTTTCTATTGTCGTATGCCCCAACTGATTCATAACTAAGGAATCTTCGCATCCTGCATCAATCAATGTTGTTCCATACGTCTTTCTTCCCTTGTGAATGGATCTGTGATGAAGACCCACTGCCTTCAATACAAGATCCAATCTTTTATTAAAGGTGTTTCCCCTGATTCTTTTTCCCGAGCTATTCTCAAACAAGTATTCTCCCGATGGATTGATTTCTTTTATCATTCGCAAAGTTTCTATTCCCCCGTCTGATAAAATAATATCACGCATTCCTGCTTCTGTTTTGGCAAATTCTCGTACATCAACAACGTTTTTACCGTCTTCGTTTTATAACGAATTTCTGTTCTACGAATTTTTAAATATTGCCACCAGCCCAGTCCCCGGTTTCAATGCTGAAAGCTCTCCGACTCTGACTCCTGTTTGCAGTACCAGCAAAACTCCCAAATTCCAGATAGTTACATTTCTTTTCAAATAATCAACAAGAATCGGAATTTCATCTTCTGCAAACACTTGATCTTCTTTTTCTATTACTGTTTTTTTGAATATTTTTCTTGAAAGATCCAAATCTCCAAAAAATTCAGAGATCGAAATGTCCGTGCATTTTTTCTTTTTGCATACATCCACATTCCTCGAATGATGATTCGCAAACCAGAATAGGATTTCATTGTAAGATTTTGTTCTGCTATTTGTCTTCGAATGAAATCTTCCAATTCGTCACTATCAATTCTGTTTTATTTTCTTTTTTGCGAATCCTGTATTGACAAAAAACCTTTCAAAATCCGTTTTATAGCGGTCTGCACTTCCCTTTTGGATTTCTTTATACATCAGTTTTCTTTCAATCCATTCATTAAATACGCTTTCAACACTGGGATTGTTATTGTAATATTCAACAATACAATCTTTTATTTTTTCTTCTGTAGCTCGCTTTTTTAGAACCCTTCCTTTTTTCTCGTTTGGTAAATAGGTGTACCAGTTTCCATTTTTTCCTTGCCATACATCATATGGATGTTGTGCTAATAACTGTTCATATTTTTTCATCTCATACGATGCAGCTATTTCTTTTATATCAACTATATCATTTTCCTGTGCGAACTTCAATAATTCTGTATCTGAAATTTCCATAAAACTACGCTGCCATGTTTCTGCTCTGCCATTTATCAACATCCTTCTTCCCTTATTGCTTTACTTTACGATACGTTACGTTGGGCGTGCTGATCTGGCTTTTTCCTTTCTGAAAAAGGCTTATCTGGAATAGACGGATAAGCCTCTTACTTTTTCTTTTGTTGTCTCTTTTTTTTCTTTTATTCCGGCTCGGTTTCTTCTGTTCCCGGCTCCTCGTCGGTGGGGTCTTCTTCTAGTCAGCGTATTGCTCTTGCCCGATACCGATGAGCAACCCTCGAAGCCAACTGTCAGCGTTCCCGCTGTCTTGGCAAAGATGCGGATGCTGATGTAGAGCCTATCCTGCACATCGGTGCTGCCTGTA
>ENA-OQCS01000837-OQCS01000837.1-human-gut-metagenome-genome-assembly--contig:-NODE-837-length-16953-cov-2.940806_pt1 | contig 16953 bp, 28 predicted proteins | sample MGYA00242757_ERZ504575 | MGnify/ENA primary metagenome ERZ504575 (study PRJEB26092, sample SAMD00036297) | human gut metagenome | host: Homo sapiens | study: EMG produced TPA metagenomics assembly of...
GGCGGCAGGCAGGCACATGCTGCCTCGGTGGGTGGGCCACGGGCGCAGCACTCCCGCTTTTGAGCAGGCATCCAGCGCTTCGCGGCGCAGCTCGTTCCACCGCACCACCCGGGATAAACCACGGCCCGCCGTCCATTTCCACGGTAATATCCTGATCCTCCACCGCAAAAGGCGTGCCGCCGGTCTTGGCAAGGCTGCGGTGCAGGCTTTCGGTGGGATCAGTACGGGCAGGCTGCGGCTCTGCATCCCCATAGGCAAAGGCCTTGCTGCCGTCTGCATCGGTGACAGTGAGCTTTTCGCCGCCCTCTTCAATTTCCAGCTTCATCTTTACCGGCACGCGGCTGCGCTCACGGCGGTAAAGCTCCCGCAGCATGGGCAGGGTCTTTTTGGTCTGCTCGGCATCTGCTTCACTGCGCACGCCGAACATGGTGCCGTCGATCTTTCCATCCAGATAGCCGGAGGTGAAGCCGGAACGGCTGAAAGCATTCTTCAACAGGTCGCGGTCGTAGCGCGGCCCTCGCGGCCTGCAAGACAGGCGCTGACTGCCGCCGCCACATACTCCGGCGTGCGCAGACGGCCCTCGATTTTTGCCGATGCCACGCCAAGCGCCTGCAGCTTGTCCAGCTTATCAATGACCGAATTATCCTTTAAGGACAGGTGGTGCAGGCGGCCTGGCTTGCCCTCCGGCAGGGCATTTGCCTCAAACGGCAGGCGGCACGGGCCGGCACAGGAGCCGCGGTTGCCGCTGCGTCCGCCCAGAAAGGCCGACATGTAGCACTGGCCGCTGACGCACATGCACAGCGCGCCGTGCACGAAGCACTCGGTCTCGATGCCGCAGTGCTTCGTGATATGCTCCGCCTCGGGCATGCTCAGCTCACGGGCCAGCACCACGCGGGTGAAGCCCAGCTCCTTGAGCTCCAGCGCACCCTGCAGGCTGTGCACGCTCATCTGGGTGGAGCCGTGGCGCGGCAGCTGCGGTGCAATTTTACCGATCAGCGTTGCCACTGCCAGATCCTGACAGATGACCGCATCGGCACCGCTGGCTGCAACGGCACGGATGGCCTGTTCCAGCGCGGGCAGCTCGCTGCCATAGACGGTGGTGTTCAGCGCCACATGCACAGCCACGCCCCGCGCATGGCAGAAGGCGACCGCATCTTTCAGCGTATCCGCGTTAAAATTGTTGGCACTGGTGCGGGCATTGAAACCCGAAAAACCCAGATACACTGCGTCGGCACCGCTGAACACAGCGGCACGCAGCATTTCTTCGTTGCCCACCGGGGCAAGGATCTCGATCTTTGACATACTTCTCCTTTATCCTGTAAACAGCTTATTCCGCCTCGTCCGCTTCGCCCTCGGCAGCAGACTGCTGTGCCGCCTGCTGGGCGCGCTCCTCGCGCCGGGCTTCCTTATTGCGCATTTTTTCCAGCTGTTCGCGCAGGGCGGCAGCTTCCCGCCGCAGCACCTCATTCTCTGCTTTGACCTTATCTTCCGCCAGCTTTGCGCGGGTGGCATCCGCAATGTAATCCTGGATCTGGCTGCGCATATTCTCAGCACTGCCGGTGCTCTTGCGGTATTCGTCCAGATAATCCATGGCGCAGAACACCGCCGCCTTAGTCACCGAAAGATTCGCATTATCGTCCAAAAGCTTGGTGATGTCTTCATCCAGCTTTTTCGCCAGCGACAAAATATATTTTTCCGGGTCCGTCGTAGCAATGGCATACGGCGTACCTGCAATGTTCACCCGTACCTTGTTGACCATATCTGTTTCCCCTTTTTATCCTTTTCTGCCCGCAGCGGCAGTGATCTTCTGATTTTTGCCGGGAAGCGGCACCGTTCCCGGTACCGTTTTGGTGTCTTGTCACCCGCCGGGCGAGTTACCCGGCACATTTCTCCCGGAGTTTGTCCCAGAAAATGTTTCGGAACACAGCTTTCTTTCTCTATTATAATATAAATAAGCATCAAGAAAAAGTGTATTTTTTGAAATTTTGGCATATTTATCAGAAAGTTCAATAAAAAAATGTCAGTTACGGAAAAATCCCCTGATTCCTTGCATTTGTCATTCTGCCATATTATAATGTCTTTGTTATGTTGGCGGCAGAGCAAGTGAGGGAAAGTGCCTGCAGGTGCCAATTATTTCAATTATTTTAGCAAAGCTGAAAACTTATGCGGATAGGAGTACCTTTATGACATCGAAAGAATTCGGTAAACTTCTTCAGGACAAGCTCACCAGCGAGTACGGCGTGGAGCTGAGCGTTGCTTCCAATCAGCAGATCTACCGTTCTCTGGCTCTGATCTGCCGCCAGATGATGATTGAAAACCACAAGAAGTTCCAGTCCAAGGCCATTGGCACCGGCACCAAGCAGGTGTATTACCTGTGCATGGAGTTCCTGATGGGCCGCAGCCTGAAGACCAGCCTGCTGAACCTGGGTCTGGACGAGGTGGCAAAAAAGGCCCTGTCCGACGCTGATATCAGCATTGACAGCATCTTTGAGGAAGAGCCGGATGCAGGTCTGGGCAACGGCGGTCTGGGCCGTCTGGCTGCCTGCTATCTGGACGGCATGGCCACCACCGGCATCTGCGGCACCGGCTACTCCATCCTGTACGAGTACGGCATCTTCAAGCAGAAGATCGTGGACGGCTGGCAGCAGGAGCGTGCCGACAACTGGCTGCCCGGCGGTCAGGTCTGGCTGAAGAGCCACCCTGATCAGGCTGTGGAAGTGCGCTTTGACGGCGAGATCCACGAGAACTGGGACAACGGCTTCCACTATATCCAGCACACCAACTACAACAGCGTCATGGCTGTTCCCTCTGATATGTATGTGCAGGGCTACGACGGCAAGGGCGTTGCAAAGCTGCGCCTGTGGCAGGCAAAGGCCCCGGACTTTGATATGTCCAGCTTCTCTCTGGGCAACTACAACACTGCAATGAGCAAGAACGCCAATGCAGAGCTGATCTCCAAGGTGCTGTACCCCAACGATAACCATGTTGAGGGCAAGATCCTGCGCCTGCGCCAGCAGTACTTCCTGTCTGCCGCATCCATCGGCGATATCGTCCAGAACCACCTGTCCAGCTATGCGACCCTCGAGAACCTGCCGACAAGGTGGCCATCCAGTTGAACGACACCCACCCCACCCTCGCCATCCCCGAGATGATGCGCATTCTGCTGGATGAGTGCGGCTTTGGCTGGGACAAGGCATTCGACATCTGCCAGAAGGTCTTCTCCTACACCAACCACACCGTCATGGCTGAGGCTCTGGAAAAGTGGAACGTGGACATCTTCAAGATGACCCTGCCCCGCATCTACCAGATCGTGGTGGAGATGGACCGCCGCGCCCGCGCAGAGCTGGAGAAGGTCTTCCCCGGCGACAAGGGCAAGATTGACTATATGGCACTGATCGGCGACAATCAGGTGCGCATGGCAAACATCTGCGCCTACACCGCCAACAGCATCAACGGCGTGTCCAAGCTGCACAGCGAGATCATCAAGGACAGCGTCTTCCACGATTATTACCTGTTCAAGCCGCAGGCTTCAAGAACGTGACCAACGGCATCGCTTACCGCCGCTGGCTGCTGGCCTCTAACCCCGGCCTGTGCAAGCTGCTGGACGAGACATCGGCGACGGCTACAAGCATGATGCTTCCGATCTGTCCAAGCTGAACAAGTTTGAGAACGACAAGACCGTTCTCAAGCGCCTGAACGAGATCAAGCTGGAGAACAAGACCAGCTTTGCCAACTATCTGGCAAAGAGCACCGGTCAGGTCATCGATCCGAACTCCATTTTTGACTGTCAGGTCAAGCGTATGCACGAGTACAAGCGCCAGCACCTGAACGCGCTGAACATTGCTGCCCAGTACCTGTACCTGAAGGAGAACCCCAACGCCGACTTCATCCCCAAGACCTATATCTTCGGTGCAAAGGCTGCTCCCGGCTACTACATGGCAAAGCAGATGATCCGCATGATCTGCAAGCTGGGCGACCTCATTAACAACGACCCCGCTGTGCGCGACAAGCTGCGCGTGGTCTATCTGGAAGAGTACTGCGTCTCTCTGAGCGAGCACCTGATGCCCGCCGCCGAGGTCTCTGAGCAGATCTCTCTGGCCGGCACCGAGGCTTCCCGGTACCGGCAACATGAAGTTCATGCTGAACGGCGCTATCACTCTGGGCACTCTGGACGGCGCAAACGTGGAGATCGCAGACGCTGCCGGCAAGGAGAACGAGCTGATCTTCGGTATGCTGACCCCCGAGGTGAACAACCTGAAGCAGGTGGGCTACCACCCAACGCCTTTATCACGGGCGACGACGTGGCCAACTACACCCTGAACTTCCTGGAGCGTGGCTGGAACGGTGAGAACTTCCACGAGGTGACCGAGAACCTGCGCACCAGCGACCCGTACATGGTCATGGCCGACTTCAAGGATTACCGCCGTGCACAGGCCGACCTGCAGAAGCTGTATGGCGACCGTGAGAAGTGGGCACAGATGAGCCTGAAGAACACCGCCAACAGCGGCATCTTCAGCGCCGACCGCGCCGTGCTGGACTACGCACGCGACATCTGGTACGCTTCCCCGGTGCCCATGGGCAAGTAATTTTCCCTTAAAAAATCCATCTGCCCCGGCGGCGTTTGGCCCGCCGGGGCTTTTTTGAGAAAGGACGACCCTGCTTTGTCTTGTCTGTTCAATAGCTACGACCCCTATTTCAAGCAGCCTTTTGGCGCACTGCGGGCCGGTCAGACCGTACGCCTGACCCTTTGCATCCCGGAAGAGCTGGGCTATGTCGATCCTCATCTGGTGCTCCAGAAGGAGGGAAAATATGACGTGCCGGTGCACTACCGCATGAAGTTCGACGGCCAGACCCCCCAGCAGAACCACTTTTCCGTGGAGCTGCCGCTGAACGACCCGGGCCTGTACTTCTACTACTTCGACCTCTACACCGACTTCCGCCGCATCTACCGCGGGCCGGACAACTGCGGCGTTGTCAGCTGGCAGGAAGGCGAAAAGTGGCAGATCACCGTCTACGATGCCGGTTTCCAGACCCCGGAGTGCATCAAGGGCAAGGTGTTCTATCAGATCTTCCCGGACCGGTTCTGCGAGGGCATTGAGAACAAGCCCATGCCTTTCCCGGACCGGCTGTATCAGGCTGACAAACACGCCGAACCCTTCTGGCAGCCCAACGAGACCGGCGGCCACCTGAACGAGGACTATTTCGGCGGCGACTTGGAAGGCATCCGCATCAAACTGCCCTATCTGCGGGAGATGGGGGTGGACTACCTTTACCTCAACCCCATCTTTGAGGCGCACTCCAACCACCGCTACAACACCGCCGACTATCTCAACGTAGACCCGCTGCTGGGCACCAACGAGGAGTTCGAGGTGCTCTGCCGCGAGGCCGCTAAGTACGGCATTGGCATCGTGCTGGACGGTGTGTTCAGCCACACCGGTTCCGACAGCCGCTATTTCAACCGCGAGGCCGCTATGGTGACGGCGGCGCTTACCGCGACCCCAACTCCCCCTACCGCAGCTGGTACGATTTTGACCCCAAGTATAAGGGCGGCTACCGCAGCTGGTGGGGCTTCGAGACCCTGCCCGAGGTGAACGAAGAGAACCCCTCCTATGTGGAGTTCATCACCGGCGAGGGCGGTGTCATTGACACATGGCTGCGGCGCGGTGCCGCAGGCTTCCGTCTGGATGTGGCCGACGAGCTGCCGGACGACTTTATTGAAAAGATCCGCGCCGCTGTCAAGCGGGTCAGCCCGGAGAAGTTCCTGCTGGGCGAGGTGTGGAGGATGCCACCACCAAATACGGCTTTGGCCAGCGCCGCACCTATCTGCTGGGCAAGGGGCTGGACAGCGTGATGAATTACCCCTTCAAAAACGCTGTGCTGGACTTTGTAAAGGGTAAGCCCGCCGAGCAGGCCATGGGCGAAATTCTGTCCATCTGTGAGCACTACCCCGCCCCTGCCATGGACACTGCGCTGAACTTTCTCTCCACCCACGACACCGAACGCGCCCTCACCGTGATCGCGGACGAGCCCGCCAACGGCCGTGGCCGCGAGTGGCAGAGCGGCCGCTCGTGTGACCGGCGAAGTACGAGGAAGGGATGCTGCGCCTGCGCATGGCCTATGCCATCATCTACACGCTGCCCGGCGTGCCCTGCCTGTACTACGGCGATGAGATCGGGATGCAGGGCTACCGTGACCCTTCAACCGTGCCTTCTTCTGCTGGGACAGCCACGAAAAGCGCCTGAAGCCGGTGCTGGCACAGCTGGCGCAGCTGCGCCACACCTGCGAGGCCTTCCGCACCGGTGAGCTGCGGGTGCTGCGGGCGCAGGACGGCATCCTGCACTACCAGCGCGTAGGCGAAGCGGAAACCGCCGAGATCATCGTGAACCGCTCGGAGCACATCATCGTGGAGCCGCTGGCTTCCGGCAAGCACACGGAGGTGAACCCCATGGGCTTTACCATCGTGGTGGAGGAGAACGGGCATAACCCGAACCACAGCTATTACGATATCAAGTAAAAACGATTTGAATGCCCGCCGCGTTCGCTCTGGGCACATTCAGAGGAAATTTTATCTTTTATTTTCGCAACAACGGGCAGCCTGCGGGCCGCCCGTTGTTGCATTTTCACGCAAAGGGCCGTATCTGCAAACTACATCTTGCACTGCTTTTCATTTATTTTGTTCTTTATTTCGTTTTCTGCGCAACGTTCCAGTAAAAAACGCTTGACCTTCCACCCGGGTGATACTCTATAATAGGGCCATAAGGAGGGAGAACCATGAATCCTGTTCCATTTCTTTGGCTGGCTGCGTGGTGGGCTTTTTACTGTTGGAGGCTTCCACCTTCAGCATGACCTCTGTCTGGTTCGCCGTCGGCGCAGCTGCCGCCCTGCTCACCTGCCTGTTCACGGATTCGTTCCGGGCGCAGGCCCTGGTGTTCATTGTGGTAAGCATTCTGTGCCTGCTGGCGTTCCGGCCGCTGGCTGCAAAGCTGCGCCAGAAAATCACCCCCACCAATGGCGACCGAAACCTTGGCCGGGAGGCCACCGTGCTGACCACCGTCACCGCCGACCTGCCGGGCCGTGTGCGACTGGACGGCGTGGACTGGAATGCCCGCTGCGCCACTCCCGGCGACATTCTCACCCCCGGGCAGCGCTGCCGTGTGACCGAACTGCACAGCACCCTGCTCATCGTGGAGCCCGTATTGACCGAAAGCCGCAGAGCGTGATCTGCGTTCTGCGCTGAAACGTTGCACCCATCTGAAAAAGGAGAACCACTATGGTCATGTTTTTTCTGATCCTCGCGCTGGTCTTTGTCGTCCTGCTGGTGATCATCACCAATATCGTCATCGTGCCCCAGTCCAAGGTGTATGTCGTTGAGCGGCTGGGCAGCTACTCCGACACATGGTCGGCAGGCCTGCACATTAAGATTCCCTTCATCGAGCGCATCGCCAAAAAGGTGAGCCTGAAAGAGCAGGTGGCAGATTTTCCCCCTCAGCCGGTCATCACCCGCGATAACGTTACCATGCAGATCGATACTGTGGTGTTCTTTCAGGTGATGGATGCCAAGCTCTACACCTACGGTGTCAACCAGCCCATTGCGGCAATCGAAAGCCTGTCTGCCACCACCCTGCGCAACATCATTGGCGAAATGGAGCTGGACCACACCCTGACCAGCCGCGATGTCATCAACGGCAAGATCACCGCCATCCTGGACGAAGCCACCGACAAGTGGGGCATCAAGGTGAACCGCGTGGAAGTGAAGAACATCATCCGCCGCGTGAAATTCAGGAAGCCATGGAGAAACAGATGAAGCTGAGCGCGAGAAGCGCGCCGTCATCCTGAAAGCCGACGGTGAAAAGCAGGCCGCCATTACCGCCGCTGAGGGCGAAAAGGAAGCCGCCATCCTGCGCGCGGATGCTGTGAAGCAGCAGCGCATTCTGGAAGCCGAGGCGAAGCACAGGCCATTCTGGCCGTGCAGAAGGCCAACGCCGATGCCATCCGCCTGTTGAACGAAGCCATGCCCAGCGATAAGGTTCTGGCCATCCGCAGTCTGGAAGCTCTGGCCAAGGTGGCCAACGGCAAGGCAACCAAGATCATCATCCTTCGGAGCTTCAGAATCTGGGCGGCGTGGTGCCCAGCATCAAAGAGCTGATGACCGACCCGAAGGACGCAGAATAAAGAATTTTATAAAGGACAGCTTCCTCGCCCTCTCAGTCTCACTTCGTTCGACAGCTCCCCCAAGTGGGACCCTTGGCAGAATGATAAGTCTCCGGTTTTGCCAAAGCCTCTCCCTTTGGGAGAGGTGTCACGGAACGTGACGGAGAGCGAGGCCGCTTGTGGAGGAGCACCACTATGATCTACGATACCCTGAACAACCTGCCCAACTATCTGGGCGTGAGCGACAACCTCGACACCGTCATTGAGTATATCATGGCGCGGGACATCACCACCCTGCCCGCCGGACGCACCCGCATCGACGGCGAAAAGGCTGTGGTCACTGTGAGCACCGTCACACCGCTGACTTCCGATAAAGCGCTGTTCCAGCGTCACGACAACCACATCACGCTGGAGACCGATCTGGACGGCAGCGAGCTGTTTGAGGTGAGCCTTGCAGAGCTGACCCCCACAAAGCCCACCGACGAAGCCACCGACACCACCGTGGGTACCGCAGGCACCAGCATTGCCGGAATGCTGTGCGAGGGGCGGTTTGCCCTGTATCTGCCGGAGAGCCCTATAAATCCGGCCTGAAGGCGCAGGGCTGCGGCAAACTGAAGAAAGCCGTGTTCAGCATCGAGCTGGACCCGGACGAAGAGGACGAGACCGAGGAATAAACCGAGAGAGGGCATTTATATGGGATTTTTTGCTGTACTGGCTGCAAGCCTGTTTGCCGTGTTCCTCTTTACCGTGTTCGGCGGCTATTCGTTGCTGCTCTGGTGCCAGCAGTCCCTGCTGATGGTGGTTCCGCCTGCGGTGGTGCTGGCTGTTCTGGTGTGGACGTTCCTGAAAATGGACGACAAAATCACCGCCCTGCAAAAGCAGGTGGAGGAACTGGAAGCCGCACAGAAAAACGCCGAAGAGTCCGAGAAATAAATACAGCGACGCCCCTGCAGAAAAAGCTTTTCCTGCAGGGGCGTCGCTCTTTTTACACCTTACTTTTTATCCTGTGGGTCATCCAATCCTTTGAACATCACCATGCCCAGAATTGCAAAGCTGGCGCCCAGCACAAAACCCACTGTCCCCATCGACACGCTGAACAAAACGCCCATAGCAACACCGAACAGGATACCCGCGATCTGACTTTTCTTCATTTTACTGCTCTGCCTTTCCGTACCAGGCAACGGACAGCCGCCAAGAGAGGGAGTACAGCCCCAGAACGATCAGTACAATGCCCAGCAGAGCCAGTGGCGGAACGCCCTGCGGCAGAAGGTTCCGGGCCAGGCCGTCCTCATTGGCGGACATGCCAAACCCCATCAGAGCCGCAACCAGGCCGACCATAAGATAAAACGCATATTTTGCCTTTTCGTAGCCAAAACGGTAATTCAACGGCAGCAGAACGGCACTGTTCAGCAGCGTTGTCATGCCTACCTGCACCAGCGTGGAAACCACAAGCGCATGGTCCACAGCTGTCCAGTGCAGGCTTGCCACGCCAAGGGCTGCGGCGGCGAAGAGTTCCGCCAGCACCAGCCCGCACAGACCAACGATGTATTTGCTGCCCACCAGCTGCTCTTTTGTGACCGGAAGCGCGGCACTGTATTCGCTGAATTTGCTGGCCTGATCATAGGCCAGCAGGGTCATGGGCATCATGCCCATCAGAAAGCCCGCATATACAATAAAGAAATTGGCCCCATTCATGATGGTAACCACGCCTGCGCCCATCATGACCACGGCGGCCACAATGACACCTTTGGCATAGTGCCATATCTGATAAGCATCCTTTAGCAGCAAGCCTTTCATTCTGTACACTCCTCTTTCACCATCAGTACAAACAATTCCTCAATGCTCACCGGGGTAAGCTCTGCTCCGGCGGGGCATTGCGTCCCGGCGCACAAGCGCCTCGACTCCGTAGGGGGGTGACCCGCTTGCCGTACACCTGTGCATCCAACGCCACCAGCTGCGCCGCCGTGCCATGCCACAAGGCGTATTCCTCCCGCAAGGCATCCTTTTCCTCACAGAGCAGCAGCCTGCCCTTGTGCAGGAAGGCGATGGTATCGCACAGCTTTTCCAAGTCGCTGACGATGTGGGAGGAGATAAGGATGGAGTGGTTTTCGTCCCGGGCAAAGTCCAGCAGCAGGTCGATCACCTCGTCCCGCACCACCGGGTCCAGCCCGTTGGTGGCTTCGTCCAACAGCAGCAGCTTCGGGTGGTGCGCCAGCGCCACGGCGATGCACAGCTTCATCTTCATGCCGGTAGAGTAGTCGTTATACTTTTTCTTTTCCGGCAGCTCAAATTTTTGGCAAAATTCTGTGTAGCAGCGGCATCCCAATTGTGGTAGATGCCCGCCATCACCTTGCCTGCCTGCTCTGCGTTCAGGCACAGGGGGATGCCCTCGCTGCCCAGAACCACACCGATTTCTTCCTTGGTGTGTACAAGGTCGGTGCGGCTGTCCCTGCCAAGAATCGTCACCGTGCCGCCGTCCCGCTGCACCATGTCCAGAATCAATTTGATGGTGGTGCTTTTGCCTGCGCCGTTTTCACCGATCAGGCCGCAGATGGTGCCGCCGGGCAGTGTCAGATCCAGCGGTCCGAGGGTAAAGTCCTTATAGTGCTTTGTAAGTCCCCGCAGTTCCAGTGCGTTCATGTTCAGCCCTCCCACAGCAGTTCCAGCATCTCCCGCAGCTCTTCCCTGCTCAGCCCGCAGGATGCGGACAGCTTCACGGCTTCGGTAAGGTGCGCTTCAATTTTTTCAGGTTCTCTTCCCGCAGCAGCTCGGTGTTTTTAGGGGCTACAAAAAAGCCCTTTGCCGGTACTGCGTAAAGGAAGCCCTCTTTTTCCAGTTCATCGTAGGCGCGCTTGGTGGTAATGACGCTGATGCGCAGATCCCGTGCCAGCCTCGGATGGAGGGCATGGCCTCGTCCGGCTGCAAAGCCCCGCTGATGATCTGCTGCTTGATCTGGTTGTAGATCTGGTCATAGATAGGCGCGCCGCTTTTGTTGTTGATAAACAGTTCCATCGGCTGCTCCTTTGGCTCTTGCGTTTTATCTGTATATGAGCAGTATATACAGTAGATACACAGTTGTCAAGGGGTACGGGAAAAGTTGAGCAAACAAAAAGCTCCGCTGCACAGTTTGTGCAACAGAGCTTTTGAGAACTCCTTCCGTCACGGCTTACGCCGTGCCACCTCCCTCATAGAGGGAGGCTTTTTCGCAGCGGGCAGTTTTCCGGGCCGCACCTGAAGGCTCCCTCTCAGAGGGAGCTGGCATCGCGCAGCGATGACTGAGGGAGTTTTCCTTTTTACAGTGCCTTGATGCGTTCTTAATGCGCTCGGCGGCCATCTTGGTCTTTTCGGCATCGCCGAAGGCGGTCAGGCGGAAGTAGCCCTCGCCGCACTCGCCGAAGCCCACGCCCGGGGTACCGACCACGCCGCAGTTTTCCAGCAGCCAGTCGAAGAACTCCCAGCTCTTCATGTTACCGGGGCAGCGCAGCCAGATGTAGGGGCTGTTCTTGCCGCCGCAGTACCACACGCCGCACTCATCCAGTGCGTCCGCGATGACCTTGGCATTCTTGCGGTAGTAGTCCAAATTCTGCTGGATCTCGGCCATGCCGCTCTCGGTGAACACCGCAGCGGCAGCGCGCTGCACCACATAGGGCACACCGTTGAACTTGGTGGTCTGGCGGCGCAGCCACAGCTTATTGATGTTCATACCCTCGCGCTCCAGCTCCTTGGGCACCACGGTGTAGCCGCAGCGGGTGCCGGTGAAGCCTGCGATCTTGGAGAAGGAGCAAATTTCAATGGCACACTCCCGTGCACCCTCGATCTCGAAGATGCTGCGGGCGAGGTTCTCGTCGGAGATGAAGCACTCGTATGCAGCATCGTACAGGATGATGGCATCGTTCTTCTTGGCGTAGTCCACCCATGCCTTGAGCTGGTCGCGGGTGTAGGCGGCACCGGTGGGGTTATTGGGGCTGCAGATATAGATGATGTCAGCCTTCACATTCTCATCCGGCATTCCCAGGAAGCCGTTCTCCTGACTGGTGCGGCTGTAGATGATCTTGCGGCCATCGGTCACGTTATCGTCCACGTAGGTGGGATAAACGGGGTCCGGCACCAACACGGTGTTGTCCACATCGAACAGGCCCAGTACGTTGGCCAGATCGCTCTTTGCACCATCAGAGATGAAAATTCATCCTCTGCCAGCTGGGTGCCGCGGCCTGCGTAGTAGCCTGAATGGCCTGCTTGAGGAAGGGGTAGCCCTGCTCCGGGCCATAGCCGTGGAAGCCTTCCTTGGTGCCCATCTCATCGGCTGCATCGTGCATGGCCTTGACCACACACTTTGCCAGCGGCTGGGTCACATCGCCAATGCCCAGACGGATGATCTCCTTCTCCGGGTGTGCCTCCTGATAAGCGGCCACCTTGTGGGCAATGTCCACAAACAGGTAGCTTGCCTTCAGCTCGTTATAGTGTTTGTTCATCTTCATAGTACTTTCCCTCGATTCTGTTTTGGTATGACCCTCTCAGTCATCTCGCGTCCGCTCGATGCCAGCTTCCCCGAGTGGGGGAGCTTTTTTGTTGTGAAGAAAAACTTTCCTCTTGATGTGGAAAGCTCGCCTTCGGGAGAGCTGTCGCCGTCAGGCGACTGAGAGGGTTTTCGTTTTCCTTACACTTCCGTCGTGCCCTCGCACACGGTCTCGGCGGCGCCGGTCATCAGCAGCTGTCTGCCGGGCAATACCCGGATGGTCAGCACACCGCCGCGCAGCTGCACATGGATGTCCTCGCCTGCCGGCAGATGCCAAGCTCGGTCAGGCCGCCACGGTGGCGCAGGTGCCGGTGCCGCAGGCCCATGTCTCGCCGCTGCCGCGCTCCCACACCCGCATCTTCAGATGGGTGGCATCCACCACCTGCACGAACTCGGTGTTGATGCGCTCTGGGAAGTTTGCGTGGTGCTCAAAGGCCGGGCCGATCTCTTCCAGCTTCAGGCTGTCCACATCCTCCACCACGGTCACACAGTGGGGGTTGCCCACACTGATGCAGGTCACATGCACGTTTTGCCGTCCACAGTCAGTTCTTTGTCCACAAGCGGTTCCTCGCCCATGTTCACAGCAGGCAGGCTGGCAGGCATGGCACTGTAAGCGCCCATCTCCACCTGCCACAGGCCCGCACCCTTGTGGGTGACGGTCTTCAGGCCGCTGAGGGTATCAATGGCAAGGGTCTCTTTGGCAATGCCGTGGGTGTACAGCCATTCAGCCACGCAGCGGATGCCGTTGCCGCACATCCTGCCCTCACTGCCATCGGCGTGAAGATGCGCATCATGCCGTCCGCACCCGCCGTCTGCGCAGCGCAGATGCAGATGATGCCGTCCGCACCAATGGAAAAATGCCGCCGGGACAATTTTTCGGAAAGGGCTGCAATGTTCTCCGGCACACCGCTTTTGCGGCAGTCCAGATAGATATAATCGTTAGCGCAGCCCTGCATTTTGGTAAATGAAGCTTCATGCTCAAACTCCTTCATGGACTTGTAGTCAGTCCCTATAAACTCGCTACTCTATAATGATAAGAAACCGGGGCGCTCCTGTCAAGCGAAAATGCACCTTTCCGGCAATTTTTCGCAAAGGAATCTGTCAGAATGGAAAACAGGGCTTGACAATACGCATGGCATGGGATATAAAAAAGAGAGAGTTTTGTACAGTCCGGGGCCGCGCAGCATCTGCGGGTGCATCCGTCACGGCAGCCGCACGCACGGCACCGGTGTACAGGACAGGCAAAACAACTGCAAAAAGGAGACCACAGGAATGGATACTTTTGAAAAAATCCGTGCATTGCTGGCGGAGCAGCTGGATGTTGACCCGGCAAAGATCACGATGGAAAGTGACATCATGAGCGATTTTGAGGCCGACAGTCTGGATATCGTGGATATGGTGATGACGCTGGAGGATGAGTTTGGCATTGAGGTGCCGGACGATGCCATCGAGTCCCTGCGCACCGTGGGCGATGTGGTAAACTTTGTGGACAGCCACGCGCAGAACTGATTCAGTCAAAAAGCCCTGCCTTCTGGTGCGGCACCCGGCCGCACTGCATGGACGGGGCTTTTAATATGGTTCGTGCGGAACGCAAGCCGTTTGGCGCACGGCCTTAGGAGGAAAAAGCAAAAATGGCAAAAGATTCAAAGAAGCTCGTACAGGCGATCACCAGCCAGGAAGAGAACTTCGCACAGTGGTACACCGATATCTGCGTGAAGGCAGAGCTGGTGGAGTACTCCAGCGTGAAGGGTTTCATCATCCTGCGCCCCTACGGTCAGGCCATCTGGGAGCTGATCCAGAAGGACATGGATGCCCGCTTCAAGGCCACCGGCCATGAGAACGTGGCAATGCCCGTGCTGATCCCGGAAAGCTGCTGCAGAAGGAAGGAGAACTGGTCAATGGCTTCGCGCCGGAGGTGGCGTGGGTCACGATGGGCGGTTCCGACAAGCTGGAAGAGCGTCTGGCCGTGCGTCCCACCAGTGAGACCATGTTCTGCGACCACTGGTCCCGCGTGCTGCACAGCTACCGTGAGCTTCCCATGAAGTACAACCAGTGGTGCAGCGTTGTCCGCTGGGAAAAGACCACCCGCCCCTTCCTGCGCAGCCGCGAGTTCTGGTGGCAGGAAGGCCACACCATCCACGAGACTGCCGCCGAGGCTGAGGCTGAGACCCAGCAGCAGCTGAACTGCTACGCAGATGTCTGCGAGCAGGATCTGGCCATCCCCGTGGTGAAGGGCCGCAAGACCGACAAGGAAAAGTTTGCCGGTGCCGAGGCACCTATACCATCGAGGCCATGATGAAGGACGGCAAGGCCCTGCAGAGCGGCACCAGCCACTACTTTGGCGATAAGTTCAGCAAGGCTTATGACGTGACCTTTACCGGCCGCGACAACCAGCTGCATCATCCGTTCCAGACCAGCTGGGGCGTTTCCACCCGTCTGGTGGGCGCTATCATCATGACCCACGGCGACGACGACGGCCTGATCCTGCCCCCGGCAGTGGCCCCCATTCAGGTGGTCGTAGTGCCCATCGCAGCCCACAAGCCGGTGTTTCCGAGAAGGCTGCCGAGCTGGCCGAGAAGATCAGCAAGTATGCCCGCGTGAAGCTGGACGACAGCGACAACGCACCGGGCTGGAAGTTCTCCCAGTGGGAGATGAAGGGCGTGCCTCTGCGTCTGGAGATCGGCCCCAAGGATCTGGAAAAGAACCAGTGCGTGCTGGTGCGCCGCGATACCCGCGAAAAAGTCTTCGTCTCTCTGGACGAGCTGGAGACTGCGATCCCCGCACAGCTGGAGGCCCTGCGCAAGGACCTGTACGAGCGTGCTCTTGCCAACCGCGAGAAGCGCACCTGGCTGCCACCACCATGGACCAGGTGAAGGAGCTGGCCAAGGCAAACACCGGCTACATCAAGACCATGTGGTGCGGCGACCTTGCCTGCGAGATGAAGATGAAGGAAGAAGTCGGCCTGTCCAGCCGCTGCATGCCGTTTGAGCAGGAACACCTGAGCGATGTATGCCCCTGCTGCGGCAAGCCCGCCAAGACCATGGTCTACTGGGGCGTGGCGTACTAAGCTTTCCTTTTACTGACAATACAAGACGAACACTTCGGTGCTCCGTTTTTTCTTGTATTTTGACAATTTTTGTGTTATTATGAATTTGTCGCTTTCAGGCGGCAAGGCACTGCATACAACGGCAGGCGGTTCGGCCCCACTTCCGAAAGGAGGTGAAGCTCATGCCAATTACTTTGACATTCCATATCTTCGGATTAGTATTTACTATCAAGGTAAAAAGCGAGAACCGCCACCCTGGCCGGTGACGGTTCTTAGTTTTTAAGACTGTTCATCAAAAAGGCTGACCGCTTGTCGCAGTGCCTTTTCTGTTTACAGTATACTCATTTCCAAAGGTTCTGTCAAGTGCACGCAGCTTCGTTTCTGCGTGCTTTTTTATCGTTCAAACGTGGTGCTCAGGGTGGTCTCCCAGCTTTCACCCGGGGCAAGGCAGGCGGCGGCTGCACGCTGGCTCCACTGCTGCGGGTCAGTCTCGGCGGCGGGCAGACTGTGCCACGGCTCAATGCACACAAACCGCACCGGCTTTGCAGGGGCCGACCAGATGAGCGCGTAGGGGTAGCCTTCCACATTGCAGGTGATCTTGCGGCCGGTGCCCTTCTCATAGATGCCAATGGTCTTGGTGCGCAGGCCCGCCATGCAGAAGCTGTCGTTTGCGAACAGATCATCGTCAGCTGGATGGCCTGCTGGTTCTTCACTGATAATAGCACTTGCCAGACAGCAGGCCGTTCGGACGGGCATCCAGAATGACCGGGCTTTCCGGCTGGTCGAACCGGAACTCGTAATCCGTGGTGGTGTGCTGTGCATCAAAGGGGATGTTGAACGCCGGGTGATAGCCGATGCCAAAGCGCAGCTCTTCGGTGCCGGGGTTGCGCACCGTCAGCGTATGGTGCACGGTCTTGCCGTCCAGACGGAAGGTGCTGGTGAGCACAAAGTCGAAGGGGAAGCGTTCGGCTTTGATGGCGTCATCCGAGCGCAGCTCCAACTGGATGGTATCGCCCTCGGCCTTGAGCAGGGTGTGCTCCACATCGCGGGCAAAGCCGTGCTGACCGCCCTTGTACGTTTTGCCGTCCACCTCAAAGGTACCGCCGGGCAGCTTGCCCGTCCACGGGAACAGAATGGGGCGTGGCGCTTCCACACAGCCGGGTCGGCCTGCCAAAGCAGCTCTTCGCCTGCGGCGTTCTTCAGGCTGACAGCCTCTGCACCGTGGGTGCCACGGTCAGGG
>ENA-OQCS01000838-OQCS01000838.1-human-gut-metagenome-genome-assembly--contig:-NODE-838-length-16950-cov-5.638412_pt1 | contig 16950 bp, 12 predicted proteins | sample MGYA00242757_ERZ504575 | MGnify/ENA primary metagenome ERZ504575 (study PRJEB26092, sample SAMD00036297) | human gut metagenome | host: Homo sapiens | study: EMG produced TPA metagenomics assembly of...
ATCAGAAATATGTAGTTTCTTCAGAAAAGTTGTTCGGTTTTGAGGGATCGAAAGAGAACTCAAGATCCGGTGGCGATAGCAAAGTGGACACACCTGAACTCATCCCGAACTCAGAAGTTAAGCACTTCACGGCGACAATAGTTGGGCTTGCCCCTGCGAAGATAGCTAGCTGCCGGGTCCTTTTTTTTGATTTTTATATTCAAAAGCAAGTCTTTATTTACTAGACTTGGCTTTTTTCTTGCATAAATAATTAGATATATCTTAAAATAACAGCACATGTTTTTAGTAATTGTTAACAAAATGTCAAATATTTCACAAATGTTAATAAAGTTATAATTCTTTTTTACCTAAAAGCGTTTTCAGGTGAATTTTCCCTTTTTTAAACATTCGTTATGTGGTATATTTATGATGATTAATAATGAGTCTATGGAGGACATATTATGGTTAAAAGAATTGGTATTTTGACTTCTGGTGGTGATTCACCGGGAATGAATGCTGCAATACGCGCGGTTACACGCGTTGGATTAAATAGTGGCCTGGAAGTGTTTGGTATTTACAATGGTTATAAAGGAATGGTAGAAGGATATATTGAACCATTAACTCGTGAAACTGTTGGAGATATTGTAAATAGAGGCGGTACTATTTTAGGATCAGCACGTTTACCTGAGTTCAAAGACATCGAAGTCAGAAAAAAAGCAATTGCTCAATTAAAGAAAAGAGGCATTGAAGCCGTTGTCGTTATCGGTGGAGATGGTTCATATCGTGGTGCGTTATCTTTAACTGAAATGGGAATTAACTGTATCGGATTGCCTGGTACTATCGATAACGATATTACTTGTACTGATTACACAATTGGATTCCAAACAGCATTAGAAACTGTTGTTGAATGCGTCGATAAATTAAGAGATACATCGAATTCACATCACCGTTGTTCTATTGTTGAAGTTATGGGAAATCGTTGTGGAGACCTTGCATTATGGTCTGGTATTGCCTGTGGAGCAGAAATTGTAGTAACAAGTGATACTGGATTTGATGAACAAGATGTTTTAGATCGTCTAAGAGATATTGATATTATCAAAAAGAAAAAGCATGCAATTGTAGTAATTAGTGAAAAGATCACTGATGTCGATCAATTTGCAAAGAAGTAAGTTTGAATACAGGTTTTTCAGGTAGGGCTACTGTATTAGGCCATATTCAACGTGGAGGATCTCCATGTCCATTTGATCGTTTGTTAGCATCACAAATGGCGAAAAAGCCGTAGATTTATTGATGCAAGGCATTGGCGGACAATGTATCTCAATTAGAGACAATAAAATTATTTCGTATCCAATTGAAGAAGCATTAAGCATGCCACAAGAATCTCGTAAACCACTAATGAACTTATTTGATCGTTTGGTTTAGGATAAATTAAAAAGGAAGGACAAAAAAATGAGCAAAAAAACAAAAATTATTTGTACTATTGGTCCAGCTAGTGAAAGTAAAGAAGTTTTAACAAAACTTGTTGAAGCTGGAATGAACATTGCACGTTTGAATTTCTCTCATGGAGACTATGAAGAACATGCAGAACGTGTTAAACGTATTCGTGAAGTTAGTAAAGAAACAGGAAAACCTATCGGAATTTTATTAGATACTAAAGGTCCAGAAATTCGTTTAGGTGATTTTGAAAACGGTGGATGTGAATTTGCCGAAGGTGATGAAATTGATTTAGTTAAAGAAGAAGTTTTAGGAAACCACGAAAGATTCACATTACGTTGTCCAGAAGTATTCAATGACGTACAAGTTGGTGACTACATTTTAATGGATGATGGTAAAATGAAAGTTACTTTTACAGAAGTAACTCCTGATCGTATCCATGGTGTAGTAAATAACCCACATTTCTTAAAGAGCCGTAAGGGATGTAACTTGCCAGGCATTAAATTAAGTATGCCATTTATTTCTGAAAAAGATGAAGCTGACATTCGTTTTGGATGTAAAATGGATGTTGACTATATCGCAGCAAGTTTTACACGTCGTAAAGATGATGTTTTAGCAATTCGTCAAATTTTAATTGATGAAAATAAAGATATGATTCAAATCTTCCCTAAAATCGAAAACCAGGAAGGTTTTGATAACATCCGCGAAATCTTAGAGGTTGCAGATGGAGTAATGGTTGCTCGTGGTGATTTAGGTGTAGACGTAAGTTTAGAATTAGTACCTATTTATCAAAAACGTATGATTGCGGTTGCAAATGAAATTGGTAAACCAGCTATCACTGCAACACACATGTTAGAATCTATGCAGGAAAATCCTCGTCCAACACGTGCAGAAGCAAGTGACGTAGCTAACGCTATTATGGATGGAACAGATTGTATCATGTTATCTGGTGAATCAGCTGCAGGTCATTACCCAGTTGAATGTGTTCAAACAATGACTAAGATTGCGAACGCAATTGAACCAATGATTCCTTATAAAGAACGTTTAAAAGCTAACGTTAAATCAAGTAAACGTACTTTAAACGATGCCATTGGTATTTCAGTAGCTGATACTGCATTGGCAATTGATATTAAATGCATCATCGCATTTACACAAAGTGGAAATACAGTTCGTCGTTTAGCTAAATTCCGTCCATGTGCTCCTATTTTAGGTATTACATTTGACGAAGTTACGCAACGCAGCTTATTACCAGTTAATGGTGTTACTCCAGTCGTTTCAAATATTCAAAATACAAAAGAAAACGATATTGATTTAGCTCGTAATTTAGCATTACAAGCTGGATTCAAAACAGGAGATCACATCATTGTCGTTGCTGGATATCCGGTAGGATCAGGTAACACAAATATGATGCGTATTGCACAAATCTAGTTAACATTGCCCTCATTTGAGGGCTTTTTTTAGTGCAAAAAAGCTGTGGGGTTATTCCACAGCTTTTAATGATTCAACCATTTGAATGTTATTTAGTTTTTTATGCATACACAAATTGATAATTGCATTGAAACCAATCGTCATTACAAAACTAATCACATAAGATATTGAATTGATTGTTCTACCAAACATAATATCATCCATCTCGGCCAAGTTCATTATCAAGTGATGTAATCCAATACCGATACCTAAACCAATCAATGAACCTAAAATAGTTAATAGAATTGTTTCTCTATTGATATATGCATCTACTTCTTTTCTAGTAAATCCAAGTACTTTAATCGTCGCAATTTCACGTTTTCTTTCTGAAATATTAACATTGCTAAGGTTATACAGAACTACAAAGGCAAGACAAGCAGCTGAAATAACAAGAACAACAACAATATAAGAAATACTCTTGATCATATCTTTAAAGTTTTTTTGTAGAGAAGAATAGAAAGTTACACTTTGTACACCATCAATATTCATAATTTTATTACCTAAGTTACGTTCAAACTTCTTAGTTGTTTTTTTAGATTTAATTAAGTAAATATGCGTTGTTTTTGCGTTTGTATTCCAACTCTTGTATAAAGATTCACTTGCATAAATATGGTGACCAACATAATTCGTAAATACACCTTTTATTTTAGCTTTTATGACTTTATTATTCGCATCTTTAATTTTAATTGTATCTCCAGCCTTCTTATTTAATTTTGTAGCCATTTTTTGAGAAATCAATACAGAAGAATCGTCAAGATCGAATTCATTGTTACCGTTAAATAAAGTACAGAAATCTTTAAATTTTTTGTCATTGGAAATAATATGAACTGTAGTTGAAATATCTTTGTTTTCTATTTTTGTAGTTACCGCAAGATGATCTTCTTCATAAACATCTTTAACGCCTTTTAAAGATTTTATTTGAGAAGTAATCTCACTCGTTTTAGCAGAAACTGTTGCATCATAATGATAAATAACATTATATTGTTGATTAACAATATCCGAAATACTATCGTTAATACCAAAACCAGCTACTAGTAATGCAGAGCATCCAGCAATACCAATGATGGTCATAAAGAATCTTTTTTTATAACGGAAAATATTTCTAGCCGTTACTTTTTGTAGGAAAGATAATCGTTTCCATATAAATGTAATTCTTTCTAAAAGAATCTTTTTACCAGCTTTTGCAGCCTTAGGACGCATCAATTGACTAGGCATTTCAATCAATTCACTATAAATAGAATAAAGTGTTGCCAGTAAAGTAATACCTGTAACAGATCCACTAGCTAATAATATAAGTCCTGGTTGGAATAAAAATTTAATTTGATCAATATTATATAATGTGTTCCAAGCGTTGAAAATGACGGTTGGGAACAAATACATTCCTAAAGAACATCCTAATATAGATCCTAAAATACTAGCGATTAAGGCATATATGATATACTTAGAAGCAATTTGTAACTTTGAGTAGCCTAAAGCTTTTAAAGTTCCCATTTCATTTCTTTGTTCATCAACCATTCTAGTCATTGTTGTCATACAAACTAAGGCAGCTACTAAGAAGAAGAATACAGGGAATACTTTGGCAATACCATCCATACGATCTGCACAAGCACCATAATCACGATAAGAATAATGAGAGTTGCGATCTAATACGATCCACTTACCTTCCATTTTATCGATTTCTAATTGAGCATCACTTAATTCTCTTAAAGCATCATGCTTTTGAATATTGAATTCCGCTTTTGATAACGTAAGTTGCTCAATACTTTTATTCAATTCATTTTTTGCATCTTCAATTTTAGATACTCCATCCTCATATTGAGCTTGACCATTAATTAATGATACATAAGCATTATTCAATTCATTTTTCGCATTCAATAATTGATTAAGTTGAGATTGTAATTCAGCCTTTTTTGCAACACCAGCTTGAATTTGCTCAATTCCAGACTGAATTTGAGGTAGAATTGCTTCTAACTCTGCTTTTTTAGCTATCGCTTGATCAATTAAAGATAGTTGTCCTTGAAGTAGTTCTTTCTTTTCATTTAATTTGATCCTTATGGTTTCAGCATCACTTGAATCAGGATAGTTCTCTAATTTTTTAAGTGCAATATCAATAAAATCAATAGCATTTTGGATTAATGTCCTCTTTGTGTTTAAATCACCTTCGGCATTGATTTGTTGTAAACCATTTTCAACCTGTTCTTTTTGACTCAATAATTCAGGTAGCTTTTTTTCACTCTCTTCAATTTGAGCAATCGCATTTTGTAAAGTAGGAATATTATCTAATAATTGTAAATTTGCATAATATTCATTCCACCCTTGATTGATTTGATCTTTAGAATTCTGTAGCTTTAATTCATTGCTTTGAATTTCAGAAAGTCCAGAATCGATCTTATTTTGAGCATCATTGAATTGATTTTCAGCATCCTTAAATTTATCGGTTGCTTCCTGCTTTTTTTCATCTAATTCAGACTGATAAGATTGAATACGTGCATCGATTTGTTTGTTTGAAATCTTTTTGATCTTCTTTAATACTGGATCAACCACATCAAAGTATTCATCACTATAACAATCTAAATCTTTAGCCCCTTTTACACATACATCCACTTCTGTATAATAATCTTTTAAAACATTTGTATTTTGAATATATATAAATGAGTTTACAGTTCCAGAACCAATATTACTTGAACCTTTTTCATAAGATAAGTAATTCGGATTATAACAAGTACCTACAATTTTATACTTTGTATGTTTTAATGATTTGGATAAAGCTTCATCTGTACCACTTTGTAGTTTGATAGTATCTCCAATGTGGAAAGTTCCATATAGCTTATTCGTTGCAGAACTAGCTTCAACCAAACATTCATTTTCTTTTTCAGGCATTCGCCCTTCCACCACACGTATCTTATTCATCTTTTGATCAATTCCATAAGAAATGACTTTTATAACCATTTGCGTGGAATCAATTTGAGATAATGTATCCAATGAAAAGCTTGGTTGTACAGACTTAACACCCTTAATTTTCTTAATGGCAGCTACATCTTTTTTTGTTAGACCGATTGTAGAATAAACTTGAATATCTTGAACATTATATTTATCAAAATATGTATCGGCACTATTCTTCATATCTGGAGCACTGGCTTTAATACCTGCAAAAAAAGCAACGCCAATCGCCACGATACAAAGGATAGAGAGAAAACGGCCAAGGGAGATTTTAATTTCACGGAAAATATCCTTTAAATAAGTAGCAGGCATATTAATACTCTATATCATTGACATCCATTGGATGTTCATTATATGTAATACTTTCGATTTTTCCACTACGAACTTTAATGACCTTATCTCCCATTGGTGTTAATGCTAAGTTGTGGGTAATTACTATAACTGTTTTATTTTGTGTCTTACATGTATCTTGCAAAACTTTAAGGACTTGTTTACCAGTTGATAATCTAAAGCACCTGTAGGCTCATCGCAAAGTAGAAGTTTTGGATTTTTAGCCAAAGCTCTCGCAATCGCAACACGTTGTTGTTCACCACCAGATAACTGACTCGGAAAATTGTAAGTTCTATCTTTCAATCCGACAAGATCTATAGTTTCATCAATATCAAGTGGCTTCTTACAAATTTGTGTTGCTAGCTCGACATTTTCTCGAAGAGTTAAGTTTTGGACTAAATTATAAAATTGAAAAACAAATCCAACATCATATCTTCGATAAAGTGTCATATCTTTTTCTTTATAAGACTGATTTCACGACCATCTACGATGATTTTTCCTTCACTGACAGTATCCATTCCACCAAGTAAATTTAGGATAGTACTTTTACCAGCACCACTTGCGCCAGCAATGATCACAAACTCACCTTGTTCAATTTCAAAACTTACATCATCTAATGCATGTATATCGATTTCTCCCATATGATAAGTCTTTTTAACATTTTCAAAAGAAATGAAAGCGCTCATATAAATCACCTCAATCCAATTATATCAGACATTTGAGAAAATTAATATTTCGTGTTAGGATTAGGATGATTTTATAAAAGGAGGGTTTTAATGAAGATTCGTGTATTAACAGAAAGTGGTTGTGGATTAACAAAACAAGAAGCAAACGATTTAGGAATTGATTTTTTACCTTTACAGGTTCAAATAGAAGATAAAACATATTTAGATGGGGTGGATTTAACAGTAGAAGAATTAAATTCATTCTTAGAAAGAGGCTTTATGCCTCAAACAAGCATGCCACCATTAGGCGATATTGAGGTTTTATTAGAATCATATAAAAAAGATGGCATTACAGATGTTATTTTAATTACATTGTCTAATGGTTTATCAGGAACAAATCAAGCAATACAGGCATCTGGTAAATGGCATGGAGTTAAAATCCATACATTAGATATATATACAACTTTAGGTGTGGAAAAATATTTAGTGTTATCTGCCCAAAAATTAGTTGAACAAAAAATACATCCAGAAGAAATCATCTCACGTTTAAAGGAAAGTGTTGAACATTCAAGAGGATTCTTGATTCCCGAAGATTTGGATCATTTAGCTAAAGGAGGAAGATTAACTCCAATGGCGGCTAAGCTTGCAGGTATGTTAAAGATTAAACCAATCCTAGAAGTGTCTAAAAATACAGAAGGTAAGGTAGATGTTTTTGATAAAGTAAGAACAATGTCAAAAGCTATTAAAAAAGCTGTTAAAGTGATTTCAAAAGATGCGAATGCACAAGATTATGAATTTTATGTATTAAACGGAGAAAATCAAGAAGGTACACAATTGGTGATTGATGAGCTACACGATGTGTTTGGCGAAGACATTCAAATTCATACAGATCCAATGTATGCCGTTATTGCAGTACACACAGGATTAGGTGCTGTAGGCGTTCAATTTGTGAAAAAAGTAAAGGGGGCCTAGCCATGAAGATTGCATTTGTAACGGATACCGGAACAGGCCAGCATCCAGACTATTGGGAAGAAAAAGGAATTTATTGCTTACCTCTACAAATTACATGTGATGGTGAATCAAAAGATGAATATACCGAAATTACATATTCAGAAGTGATTCAAAAATTACATGAGAAAAAAGTGTTGAAAACATCTTTACCAAGTTTAGGTAAAATTCAAGATTGTTTCGAAAAATTAAAAAATGAAGGATATGACACAATTTTTGCGGTTCCTATTTGTCGAGGATTATCCGGAACATTAGATTCTATGGAAATGATTGCGAATCAATTAGAAATGAAATTTGTAGGTGTTGACTGTTATTGTACAGCGGTTGAACAAGGATGTATGATTGAGACAGCTAAAAAGATGTATGAAGCAAACATTCCAATTGATGAAATTATAAAAAAACTACAAAGCATTGCGGATAGTTGTGAAACTGTGTTGTTGTGTGATGATTTAGATCACATGAAACGTGGTGGAAGATTGACACCGATGGCTGCTGCATTAGGTGGTTTATTGAAAATTAAACCTATTTTACATATTGGTAAAAGTACAAATGGAAAAGTGGATGTATTAGATAAAGTACGAACAATGACACGTGCACAAGATCGTGTTATTAAGCACTTAAAAGAATTAAATGTAGATTCTGATTATACATTTATTGTTGCGCACGTTGATGCATTAGATGCTGCAAAAGAATATGCACAAAAGATTGAAAGTCAAATTGAAGGAGCAAAAGTCAAAGTCATTGATTTAGTCAGTGCAGTTGGAATCCATACAGGACTTGGCTGCTTAGCATTACAAGTGTTTAATGAAATGGAAAAAAATTAGGGATTGAGTGATAAAATCACTTGATTCCTTTTTGTTTGCTTGAAAGTATAGTAAAATTTAAATATGAAAATCAATGAAAAACTAACAAAACCAATTACAGAAGTAAATTATTTGCGAGCTGAAAATGTAGATCGGTATAGAGTGATTATTCGATTTTTTTATGAACAATACGAGAAAATTCAGTACTGGCTATATAAAGAAGATGTGTTTGAGGCTATGATTCAAACAGGACTTTTTCCCGATTATACACTAGATCAATGTCAATCGGATTTATCTTCATTAACGGAATGGAAAAATTTAATTGCGATCCAAGATACATCGAAAGTAACGTCAATTGAGGAGTTTAAAAATAGAAAATATCGTTATCAATTATCTGAGTATACGATTGAAATTGAACGTATGACTTTAAAATTAGAAAATTTACAAGTTGAAGGTGCCTCTCTTGAACCAACTTTACTTGAAAGAATTCAATATCAAATTATGTGTATTGAAACTTTACAAGATGCAAGTATGGAAGAAATCCATACTTGGTGGAAGGATTTAAATGCAAATTTTATTCGTTTAAACCAAAATTACCAAGATTATATTCGAACTTTAAATAACGCGAAAGCGGAAGAAATGATGAAAACAGAATCATTCTTATTATTTAAAGAAAAGATTATTTCTTATCTAAGAAATTTTGTCAAAGCTTACAAGAACACGCCATGATTTTAGAGGATTATATTCAAAATATACCATTTGAAAATATTGTTGTTTTGATTGAAAAGACAGTGAATTATGAAATGTCTATTCCAAGAATGGATGATAAAATTCAAAAACAAGATGTATACGACAATTTTATGGAAGATGGGACAGCATATATAGCTGGTTTGTAGGTAAAAACGGAATTAGCGAAGTAAATCGTATGTCCGATATAACAAATGAAATCATTCGTAAAATCACGCGCTATGCCCAACAGATTGGAGAACTGCAAAATCAAGGTGCCAATCGAGCAGAAGAATACAAACACATTTCAGATTTATTTGGTAAATGCCAAGACTTAAGCCAAGCCCATAAAATGAGTGCCTTGTTTTTTGGCGTGGATAAACCACTGCATATGCAAGCTATCTATAATCGAAATACAGATTCTATTGATAGTGGAGTATATGAAGAAGAAATAACGTATTATGCACTAGAACCTAGAACTCGTGTAGCTACAGTAAAAACAAAAAGACAACCAGCGCAAGATTACAATTTAGAAAGAGAACAGCAACGATTAGAGATATTAGAACATAAACAAGCACAAAACGAAAAATTAAAAAAATTATATTCGAGATGGAGTTGTTGATTTTGAAAAAATAGATATATTAGATGGTGAATCTAGAAAAATACTATTATCGTGGTTATCTAAAGGATTAAATGATGCGAATAAAACCTCAAAAACAGATGATGGTCGCGAGTTCTATATTGATGATTCCAATTTAAAAACAATAGAAGTCAAATGCGAAGACGGGATGTTTGTGATGCCTAGCTATCGTATTTGTTTTAAGGGGTAAATCTACTTATGGATGCATTACAAGAATTATTAAAACGTAAATGGATCTACGAAAAGAAGATCCAGACTTATATAACATGGTGAGAGATTCAGTAAAAGAGATTCGTAAATTTGTACAAGAAAAATTCGGCTATATGATTATCGTTACTCCATATCTAATTAAATTAGAAAAAATACCTGGCTATGTTGAAGAATGGATGGGAATACAAGAATTTCAATCCGTTCAAGAATATCAAATGTTTTGTTTTGTATTATTGTTTTTGGAATCAAAAGAACGCGAGGAACAATTCGTATTATCTTCCTTAACAGAATATATTCAGATGCAATTTCAAGATGGAGTGATCGATTGGACACACTTTAATACCCGAAGACAATTGGTACGTGTATTAAAATATTGTCTATCGATTCACATAATTGAACTTGATGATGGAAGTGAAGAAGGTTTTATCAAAAACAAGGATACGGAAGCTTTATATGAAAACACAGGATATTCTCGATATGTCATTCGGAATTTTGCCCACGATATAATGGATATTCATTCATTGGAAGATATAAAAAATCAGAGTGGTTTTCTATGGAAGAAGATCGAGGTGTTGTAAGAAGACAAAGAGTGTATAGACGTTTTTTGTTGTCCCCAGGCATCTACAGAAAAGACAAAAATGATGAGGATTTTGTGTATATTCGACATTATTATCGTCAAATTGAAAAAGATTTTCAAAGTATTATGCCATGCAATCTACATTTACATGCATCAAGTGGCTATATTGTTCTTGATGAAGATTGTAATGTAGGAACTATTTTTCCAAGCCGAAACACAATATCGGATTTAGTTTTGGTTTGTATGCAACAAATTACTAAGAAAATAAAGAATAGAACGTTAAATGTAAATGATGAGGAAATCACATTTATAGAAAAAGAACTATTGTTGAAATGGATACGTAAGTGGATCAAAGAGAATTTAGTGTTTCTTCCTAAAAAATATCAAGACATGGGAGAATCTTTAGTAAGTGAAAATGTACTAGCTACAATGAAAAGTTATGGGTTTGTAGATGAAGAAGAGAATCGAATAAAAATCAATCCGATTTGTGGAAAAAATTGGTGGTGGATTTGATGTTGAGGTGAAAAAAAATGTTAACAAGTAAATGGCACATGTATCGTATGGGCTTGATTGATTTTTGGTATTATACGAATGAAGAATTTTATTTTAAAAATGGTCATATTCTATTAAGAGGAAGTAATGGAAGTGGAAAATCGGTTACTATGCAAAGTTTTATTCCAATCTTATTAGATGGAAATAAGAACAGTGAACGTTTGGATGCTTTTGGTACTAAAGCTCGAAAAATGGAAACATATTTAATTGATGAAAATTCAAATCGAGATGAAAGAATTGCATATTTATACTTAGAATTCAAAAGAGAAGATTCCAATATTTTTAAAACGATTGGAATGGGAATGAGAGCACGAAAAAACAAGCCAATGGAAACTTGGTATTTTGTGATTGAAGACAATCAACGCATTGGTAGAGATATTCAGCTTATGGAGCATAATTTAGCAATATCGAAACAAAGTTTAAAAAATAAAATTCAAAATCAATTCATTGAAACACAACGCGAATATATGGCTCGAGTGAATCAAGCTTTGTTTCAATTTCCAACATTGGATGATTATAAAGAAAGTATCAATTTGTTGGTTAAATTGCGCTCTCCAAAATTAAGCAATTCATTAAAGCCCACAATAATTAATGAATTGTTGTCAGAATCTTTACAACCTTTAAGTGAAGAAGATTTGCGCCCTTTGACAGAAGCCTTGTCGAATATGGATGAAGTTCAAAACCGTTTAGAAGTATTAAAACAAAGTCAACAAGCAGCTAAATCGATTCAAAATGTATATGAACAATATAATTATGCTCTATTAGATAAGAAGAGTTTACAATATATAGAACAAAAAAATAAATTGGACGAATTAACAAAGAAACAAAAAGAGTTATATGACAGAAAGAATCAAGCACAAGAAATGATTCATGAAATCAAAAAACAAGTAGACAATATTACAGTAGAAAAAACTGTGATTGAAGAAGAATATAGTGGTTTGGCAAAACAAGATCTACTTCAATTAGCTAGTGATGTACAACGCTATAAAGAAGATTTAACGCAACAAGAAAAAGCTTTAGAGAATAAGTCACAACAAGAATCGAATAAAGATAATGCATATGTTTCATGTAAATTAAAATATGATAAACAAAAAGATTATAACGATTCTTTAGAATATGAGATTCATAAAAGCTTTAAACAATTGAATGAATTGAATGAAAATATGCAGTTTGATGAGCATATATCTTTAAAACAAGAATTTTTAAAGAATTTAAATCATGATTATGATTTTAACTATACAAAATCAAAAATAGACAAAGAATTAAGTGTATTAAATCAAGGATTGGAATTGTTTCAAAAAATGAATAATCAAAAAGTATTACTGAATCATGTACAAGATGATTATGCAAAAGAACAAAGCTTATTAGAACAAATTGAAACAGAACTAAAAGCATATCAAGAACAATTTCGATTGTTGAAAGAAGAATATCATGAAAAATTTTTATCTTGGAATGAATCCAATCAAATTTTAAAAATGGATGCATCGACAATGAAGATTTTTTTTGAGATTATATCTGATTATGGAAATAGTGAACGATATTATGAAATTGATCAGGATATTCACAATCGTTATGTATGGTACTTAAAAAATCAAACGGAGACAGTTTCAAGATTATCTATTGAAATAAAACAATTCATGAATGAGTTAAAAAAGATTCAAGAACAATATGAATATTGGAACGATTTAAAAGATCCTCAACCAGATATTGTCAAAGAACAAGAAGAGGCAAGACATTACTTGGAGGGAAAAAATATCCCGTTCATTCCTATGTATACTTTGTTGGATTTTGATGATTCTTTAAGCCAAGATGAAAAAAATAATATTGAAGAACAATTATTAAGCAGTGGTTTGATGACAGCTTTAATTATTCCTGATATATATCAAAAAGAGGTTTTAAATTTACCAAAGGTATGAAAGAATCTTTCTTGTTTACACATAACAAAATAGAAAATTTGACCGTTTATATTTTACATTCTAAAATTGAATACAATTCTTTATGTAAAGCCTTTGGTCTAAATGAAGGTTCTGTAAAATTCTTTGACAATGGCTTAGAAATAGGAAATATTTGTAGCGTTATTAGTCAAACAAGGCAATCTATTTTTATTGGTAAGGCTTCTAGAGAAGCGTATCGAAAAAGCCAACTGGATAAACTGCAAGAAGATATACATATAAAAGAGCAAGATATTCAAGAATTGGAAAACAATTTGAAAATTGCACAGGATAAAGTAAAGTTTTGGAAAAAGAATATGCGGGATATCCTAAAAAAGCAGATTTAGATTCAAGTTTATCGGATGTAAATCGTATGCTTTTAAAGCAAGAGCATTCCATTGAACAAATTAAAAAATATATTGAACAAAGAAATCAATATCAAATATGTATTCAAAATTTGAATAAAGAAATAACAAATATTTCTGAGAAATTAGGAATCTCGAACACAGAGGATGTTTTTAGGTTAAGAAAAGATTTATTTATTGAATATAAAGATGAACTTGTTCAAATGGAATCTATACATGAAAAATATATTGTGAATATAGATTTGTTATATCTTTAGAATCACAATTGGAAGATTTAAGAATGGATTTGGATTCTATTCGATATGAGAAGAAACAATTGGAAATCCAGCTTCAAAAACTACAACAATTGATTTCAATAAAGGAAGCACAATTGAATGAGATGGGATATGAAAAATCAAGGAACGAATGGAACAAATTATGAATCGCTTGGATGAAATTCCAAAAATCATTCAAATCTATATCAAGAAGATGGAAGATGGCAAAATACTCAGGAACAATGTCAAAAGAATATTCTAGAAAATGCTTCTTTAATTGAAATGCAAAATACAAAAACGGAAAATTATAAAAAATATTATGAATCCGAATTGGATTTGGGGTATGTTTCAATGGAAGAAAAAAATCCAGTATACGTTCATAAACATGTAGTAAATTCATATCCAAATTTAAAAAACAAAGATACTTTAGGAAACGATCTTCAAACTGTATTTTTTATGAATCGAGGTTTCTTGCAAGATTATAACCTTCATTTTATTACATTGTTTGATGACCAAGAAGATACAATGGCACGCTTGGATATCAAGGCTCGTTATAAAGGAAAACAAATTGATTTCACAATGTTATTAAAACAGCTAGAGATAGACATTGAAAAACAATCTGAATTGGTAAGTACTCAAGACCGACATTTAATTGAAGATGTATTAGTGAATACAATTTCAAGTAAAATACGTGTTCATATTCGAAGCAGTAAACGATGGATTGAAACAATGAACAAGTATATGAAGGAAATGAATACAAGTAGTACTTTAAAACTTGGATTACAATGGAAATCAAAAAAAGCAGAAAATGAAGATGAATTAAGTTCAGAATCTTTAGTTCGTATATTAGAAAAAGATTTACAATTGTTAAAAGAATCGGATTTTCAAGCATTGTCCAATCATTTCCGTTCAAAAATCAAGTGCGCTAGAAGAAATGCAGAAGATCCAAACTCAAATTTGAGCTTTCATCAAGCAATGAAAAATCTATTAGATTATCGTTCGTGGTTTGATTTTACAATCATGTATGAAATTGGAAATGAAAAACGTAAAGAATTGACGAACAATCGCTTTTATGTATTTAGTGGTGGCGAAAAGGCTATGGCTATGTATGTTCCTTTGTTCTCGGCTGTAGCAGCAAAATTTGCCTATGCGAGTGAAGATGCACCTTTGATTATTGCACTGGATGAAGCATTTGCGGGGGTTGATTCTAAAAACATTGATTCCATGTTTGGGTTAATCAAAAAATTTGGTTTTGATTATATTATGAATTCCCAAGTTTTATGGGGCGATTATCCAAATGTAGATGCCCTAGCAATTTATGAACTATATCGTCAAAATGATGCAAAATATGTAACTACAATACGATATGAATGGGATGGCCATGTTAAAAGGTTGGTTAATGCATGATGAATGAAGAATTTTGTCAATACTTATCTGATAATGAATTTTCAGAGTTTATGCAACTATGGAAAAAACAATATGAAAAATATGGCACTTGCAAAGGAAGTATTGATTTAGTATTAAATGACTCAAATCGCGAATGTATTAGTGGCTTAATGGGAAAAGATTATTATGGTGTTGATTGTGTGCATATTACATTTCGCCAACTACAAAAGGCAATATTGAATACTAAATATGAGAATTGCGATTTTAATGAAGTGTTAAAAATGTACTTCAATCAGAGGGTTTTGACAAATAAGTATCGACAAGAACAAGAACAGATGCGAGTTCAAAATATATTTAAACAATTTTTTAAACAGGAAGGTAAAAGTCGACAGTGGATTTATAATACATATACAAACCGTGATTCTGTTTATATTCGCATTGTTCAAGCTTCAAAAGAAAATGAACAAAAATGTATAAATACGGTATGTGTAGTGATGAAAGCTTTAAACCATTTGCCAATGTGGGAAAACAAGAAAGAAAATATATCGCTTTTTGCGAGCTACCATACAAAAAATCCACATGCTTTTGATAAAAATACCTTTGCATATTATTTGATGATGCATGGAATTGTTTATTTTTTAAAAGTCGATTTTCCTAAAACAAATCTAGAACAAAATGAAATTCTATATCGAGCAGGACTCTACCAAGATGGTATTAGTAATTATTGCAGTGTCGCAAGACTTCAAGCATTTAACGAAAATAATCAACCTCATTTAGGTTGGGCAGGATTCTATGATTCGTACGAAGCTCTAAATGTGAATATGGATAACTTATTACATATTCATTTTATTACATGTTGTGATAGAGTATATATTGTAGAAAATCCATCTGTATTTCAGGCTTTATTGAAAAAAATAAAGAAAGAAAAAATCGAAAAAATTGGCTTAGTATGTACGAATGGACAATTAAATTATTCAGCCTATCTTCTATTAGATATATTGGTAAATTCGAATGTAGAGATTTATTATAGTGGAGATATGGATCCAGAAGGACTATTGATAGCTGATAAAATAAAGCAGAGATATCCCAGTACAAAACTTTGGTGTTATGATGTAAGGCAATATGAAATTTCTAAATCGAAAGAACAAGCGACAGATCAAAGAATGCATATGCTAGATGCTTTAAAAGATGAGGCGTTGATTCGAATCGGAAAATGTATCTCTGAAAATAAAAATAGAGTTGGATATCAAGAAAATATGATTGAGGAATATCATAAAACTTTATATTAGATATTAAAAAAACGCCTATATCCATTGGATAGGCGTTTCATTGTTTTTAACTAGATATTCATTCGCAAGCTTAAAATGATTGTTTCCAAAAAACCTCGATAAGCACTTAAAGGACTTGGATGCGGGCTTGTAAGAATTAAATGTTTTGGATTTGTCAATAATTTTTTGGCTTGGATAGCCTTAGCACCCCACAATAAGAAAACAACAGGACCATCCTTTTCATTGATCCATCTTAAAGCTTCATTCGTAAAATTTTGCCATCCCATATCTTGGTGAGATAAAGGCTTATGCTCTTCAACCGTAAGGATAGTATTCATTAATAGTACACCTTGTTTAGCCCAGTCCGTTAAGTCACCCGTGCGATGTACAGGAGTTTGATACTCATTTTCTAGTT
>ENA-OQCS01000839-OQCS01000839.1-human-gut-metagenome-genome-assembly--contig:-NODE-839-length-16940-cov-2.540296_pt1 | contig 16940 bp, 24 predicted proteins | sample MGYA00242757_ERZ504575 | MGnify/ENA primary metagenome ERZ504575 (study PRJEB26092, sample SAMD00036297) | human gut metagenome | host: Homo sapiens | study: EMG produced TPA metagenomics assembly of...
ATGATCTCGTGGGCGCGGTCGATGTCGGTGGCGAAACGCACGAAGGACATGGCGATGATGTCGGCGCCGGTGCGGATAGCCCAACGCAGATCGGCTCATCCTTCTCGGTCAGAGCCGGCAGGGACACCGCACGCCCGGCAGGTTGATGCCCTTGTGGCTGGAAACCGGCCCGGCAACGACGACCTTGGTGTACACGTTGTTGCCTTCGACCTTGGTGACCTCAAGACGAACCTTGCCGTCATCGATGAGGATCGGATCGCCAGCATGGCAATCGCCCGGCAGGCCCTTGAACGTGGTGGAAGTGATATGCTCGTCGCCCTCGATGTCATCGGTGGTGATGACGAACTCCTGGCCTTCGGTCAGCTGGACCTTGTCTTCACCGTCGGCGTTCTTCTTGAACCAACCGCAACGGATCTTCGGACCCTGCAGATCAACCAGGGCTGCGACGTTGCGGCCGTGGCCTTGGCGGCGGCGCGGAGGTTGTTGTAGACCTTGAGGTGGTCTTCCGGAGTGCCGTGGGAGCGGTTCAGACGAGCAACGTCCATACCTGCTTCGACAAGGCTGGTGATGCCTTCCAGGGACTCGGTAGCTGGACCGATGGTATCTACGATCTTGCTTTACGCATGAATGCCTGCCTATTCTTGTTGATATTGATTTTGGATCTGACGACCCTGTTTCCAACCGACCAGTCTACTAGCAAAAAGCGCTCACTTCCACCCTGAAACGAGGCGTGTTGTGAGCGCTCACATTTTTTTGATAAAAAGAAACCGCATGTTTCCATGCGGTTTCTCAAATCGTCACTTTTCCTTTGCTTCGATGGCACGCATCTTCAGTACGCTGGCCAATGCGGCACCACCAATCGCCACAACGATCACCGCCAAAGACAGCCATGTAGGCACTTCAGGCACCCAAGCGATCGGTTGACCGCCGTTGATGAACGGCAACGAATTGCCGTGCAATGCCTCCATAATGAGCTTGACTCCAATGAAGCCCAGCACCACGGAAAGTCCAAGAGGCAGATACACCAGCTTGTCGAGCAGCTCGCCAAGCAGGAAGTACAGCTGCTGCAAGCCGAGCAATGCGAACACATTGGACGTGAACACAATGAACGGATCCTTCGTCAAACCGAAAATCGCAGGAATGGAGTCAAAGGCAAACATCACATCGGTGGTGCCGATGGTCAGAAAGACGATCAGCATCGGAGTCCAATACTTGGCACCGTTTTTGACGGTACGCAACTTTTCTCCGTCATACTCATCGGTGATCTTGATCACCTTGCGCAATGCACGAATCAAGCCATTCTCATGATATTCCTCATCTTCGTCTCCTCCAGTGACCAACTTGATGGCGGTGACGATAAGAAATGCGCCGAACAGGAAGAACACCCAGGTGAAGCGGGAGATAATGGCCGCGCCGATGAGGATGAACACGCCGCGCAACACCAATGCGATCGTGATGCCGATGGACAGCACGAATTTCTGCAGCTGTTTTGGCACCGCAAAATTCGACATAATGATGACGAAGACGAATAGATTGTCAATACTCAGCGAATATTCCGTAAGCCAGCCCGAATAAAATTCGATGGCCGGCTTCAATCCCGCGAAGAACCACATAAGTCCGCCGAAGATCAACGCCATGACTACAAAGAACGCGATATGCTGCACGCATTCCTTGGTGGAGGCACATGGGGCTTACGTCCGATGATAAACAAGTCAACCACGAAGAAGACGGCAAGCACCGCGAACGTGGCGATTTCAAAAACAAGTGGTGTTTCAGCCATAATCCACTATGGTACGGATGCCGTATGACCGGTCGAGAACTATTTGCTCGCCTCCGTCATCTGCCGAAGTTCCTTTTTCAGGTCACGGATCTCGTCACGCAGACGAGCCGCAAGCTCGAATTGCAGTTGTTCTGCGGCGGCATGCATCTGCTCGGACAGTTGTCGAATGAGATCAGCTAGATCCTGTGCGGGCAATCCGGCCTTGAGAATCTCCTCATGCCGTCTGTCAGATTCCTCCTTGCTGGTAGCAGGCACGCCAAGATGCGAGTTGCCGGCTTTGTCCGCGTTGCGGTATCCGGTACCGAGCAATGTCTGGGTGTCGACGTCCTCCTTGGCAAGCATGTCGTTGACGTCGCTGATTTTCTTGATTAACGGCTTCGGATCATGCCATGCTCTTTGTTATATGCGATTTGGATGTCGCGGCGACGATTGGTTTCATCAATGGCTTTATGCATGGCATCGGTAATGTCATCGGCATACATGATGACGGTTCCGGACACATTTCTCGCGGCACGACCAATCGTCTGGATGAGGGAACGATAGGAACGCAGGAAACCTTCCTTGTCCGCGTCAAGGATCGCAACCAACGATACTTCCGGCAAATCAAGACCCTCACGCAATAGGTTGATGCCGACGATGACGTCGATTTTGCCTTCGCGCAGTTCGCGCAGCAATTCGACACGTCGCAGGGTGTCCACATCGGAGTGCAGGTATTCGACTTGATGCCACGCTCCAGAAGATAATCCGTCAGATCCTCAGCCATCTTCTTAGTGAGCGTGGTGACGAGCGCACGCTCGTTTCTATTCACACGGTCCTTGATCTCCGCAAGCAGATCATCGATCTGCCCGTCAACCGGGCGCACATCGATTTGCGGATCGACCAATCCTGTCGGTCGAATAATCTGTTCGACCACACCGTCACTCAAGCCAAGCTCATAATCGCCAGGAGTGGCGGAAAGGTAGACCGTCTGGCCGACGCGCTCAAGGAATTCCGGCCATTTGAGCGGTCGGTTGTCCATCGCCGAAGCAGACGGAAGCCATGTTCGACCAACGTGCGTTTGCGACTGGCATCGCCTTCGTACATGGCGCCGATCTGCGGCACGGTAACATGCGATTCGTCAATGACGAGTAGGAAATCGTCAGGGAAGAAATCCAATAACGTATGCGGCGGCGTGCCCGGCTCACGGCCATCGAAATGTCTTGAGTAGTTTTCCACTCCGGAACATACGCCGACCTGGGAAAGCATCTCCAAATCGTATGTGGTACGCATGGTAAGACGTTGCGCCTCAAGTTCCTTGCCTTGTTTGCGCAATTCGGCGGTACATTGATCAAGTTCCTGCTGAATGGTAGACAACGCTCGCTCCATACGTTGCGGCCCTGCCACATAGTGCGATGCGGGGAAAATATGGACTTGCGATTGACGCCCGATCACATCTCCGGTAAGTGGATGCAGGTTGAAATACGGTCGATTTCATCACCGAAGAATTCAATACGGATGGCCAGTTCCTCATATACGGGAATGATTTCGACGGTATCGCCGCGCACACGGAAAGTACCTCTGGTGAAGGCGATATCGTTGCGCTTGTACTGCATGGCGACGAAAGTACGCAGCAAGTCGTCACGGTCGATCTGCTGGCCTTCCTCGAGAAACAGCATACGCCCGGCATATTCTTCCGGCGTACCAAGGCCGTAAATACAGGAAACCGTTGCCACGACCACGCAATCACGACGCGTCAGCAGGTTCGCCGTGGCCGCATGGCGAAGCCGTTCCACGTCGTCATTGATGTTGGAATCCTTTTCGATATACGTATCTGTTTGCGGAATATAGGCTTCCGGCTGGTAGTAGTCGTAGTACGAAACGAAATAGCTCACCGCATTGTCTGGCATGAGTTCACGGAACTCGGCGCACAGCTGCGCTGCCAACGTTTTATTCGGTTCGATGATCAACGTCGGGCGTTGCAGACGTTCAATAAGCCATGCCGTGGTGGCAGTTTTGCCAGTTCCGGTAGCGCCCATGAGACCACATCGTTCTCACCGTTTTCAATGCGTTCCGCAAGCTCTTCAATCGCTTTAGCTGGTCGCCTCTCGGCTTATATGGCGATTTGACCACAAACGGCTTGTTCGTGCGTTCAATATTGAATCCCATACCTACCTCGCTTCCGTGCGCCATTGTTTCATTAGCATATCAATATGCTCGAACATTTGTTCCAACGACTGTGTGGAATCGATGATCTCATCGGCAATGGCAAGACGCTGTTCCACGCTGGATTGATGGTTCACACGATTCCATGCCTGGCTTTCGCTCATGCCTCGCGTTGACATCATTCTGCTGACCCTCACCTGTTCAGGCGCTTCAACAGTTACGATATGGTCGAATTCAAAAGGAATGCTGTCAATTACTTCGGCGAGTAACGGTATGTCATGCACCACTACTGCTTGGCAATCAACTTCAACAGCCTCATGTTCGAGTTGCACTGCAAGTTCATAAATCAGTGGATGCTCGATTCCGTCCAGCATCTTGCGTTTTCGTTCCGCATCAGCGCCGGAAAACACATGCTCTGCCATCCACGCTCGATTGAGCTCGCCTCGATCGGTCAAAGCATCGGAGCCGAAACATTCCACTATACGCTGAGGCCGATGCTGCCTGGTTCCACCACTTGACGCGCAAGCAGATCATAATCGACAAGTACTGCACCAAGCTCACGCAGTCTTGCGGATACCGTGCTTTTGCCAGCCGCTATGCCGCCGGTCAATCCTATTCGAATCACCACAACCGCCATTGTAATGCGCTTCGCATGCGCGCTTGCCATGCACATACGAAAAGACCCCGAACCTGAATCAGGAACGGGGTCTTTTCTAAAATCTAGCCTGAGCTGGATTGGATCCTAGCTCAGGATACAATCACTTGCCGAGCAGCTGGTCGCGCAGAGCGGCGAGCTGGTCGGAGTCGGCGAGGGTGCCGGCGGAAGTGTTCTCGGAGGAGTAGTTGGAAGACACCTCTTCGACCTTCTCTTCCTTCGGAGCCTGGCCATCTTCAGCGGCGGAAGCTTCAGCGTTCTCGAGCTCCTTGGCCACAAATTCCTTATGCTGCTCCCACAGATCGTGAGCGGTGGCGTACTGGGACTCCCACTCCTCACGCTGCTTCTCGTAACCAGCGATCCACTCGTTGTTGCCGGGTCGAAGCCTTCCGGATACTTGTAGTTGCCCTGCTCGTCGTACTCTGCCGGCATGCCGTACAGAGCCGGATCGAAGTCCTCGGAAGCCGGATCGACGGAGTCGTTGGCCTGCTTGAGGGACAGGGAGATGCGGCGACGATCGAGATCAACGTCAATCACCTTGACGAAGACTTCTTCGCCCGGCTTGACGACGGTCTCCGGGTTCTCCACGTGGCGGTTGGCCAGCTCGGAGATGTGCACGAGGCCTTCGATGCCGTCTTCGACGGAGATGAAGACACCGAACTGGACGATCTTGGTGACCTTGCCCTTGACGATCTGGCCAGGAACGTGGGTGCGAGCGAAGCGCTGCCACGGATCTTCCTGGGTAGCCTTGAGGGACAGGGAGATGCGCTCACGATCGAGGTCAACGTCGAGCACCTCGACGGTAACCTTGTCGCCGACCTTGACAACCTCGGACGGGTGGTCGATGTGCTTCCAAGACAGCTCGGAAACGTGGATCAGGCCGTCAACGCCGCCAGATCAACGAATGCACCGAAGTTGACGATGGAGGACACGACGCCTTCGCGAATCTGGCCCTTCTTGAGCTGGGACAGGAAGGTTTCGCGCACTTCGGACTGGGTCTCTTCGAGGTACTGACGACGGGAGAGCACCACATTGTTGCGGTTCTTGTCGAGCTCGAGGATCTTGGCTTGATGGTCTGGCCAATGTACGGGGACAGGTCGCGGACGCGACGCATTTCGACCAGGGATGCCGGCAGGAAGCCGCGCAGACCGATGTGACGATGAGGCCACCCTTGACAGCTTCGATGACGGTGCCTTCGACAACGCCATCGGCTTCCTTGATCTTCTCGATGTCTCCCCAAGCGCGCTCGTACTGTGCACGCTTCTTGGACAGAATCAGACGGCCTTCCTTGTCTTCCTTGGTGACGACAAGGGCCTCAATGGTGTCGCCGACCTCGACGACTTCGTCCGGATCAACGTCCTTCTTGATGGAAAGCTCACGGGAGGGGATGACACCCTCAGTCTTGTAGCCGATGTCGAGCAGGACCTCGTCGTGATCGACCTTGACGACGGTACCTTCGACCAGATCACCATCATCGAAGTTCTTGATGGTGGAATCGACTGCTTGATGAAGTCCTCTTCGGTGCCGATGTCGTTGATGGCGACCTTGGCGACTTCGTTATTGTTCTCTGCCATTAATTTGGTTTCTTACAAATAGTGGGTGGATAAAATCGGTCTTCAATTATGTGCGTGCGATATAACACACGCAAGGCGTAAGTTTACATGGGACCATGCACAAAAAGGCGTGCCGCAACCCGCGACACGCCCGAAATTACTTCATATTTTCACACACAGAGCGCAATTACAGCTGACGCTCGGCCATCTCGACCACGTTTTCCAGCAGCATGGCGCGGGTCATAGGGCCTACACCGCCTGGATTCGGCGTGTATGCCAAGGCCTTCTCATAACAGGCTTTATCGACATCGCCCTTCACGCGATAACGGCCGACCTCCTCGTCGAACACGCGAGAAACACCAACATCGACCAACACCGCGCCTTCCTTGATATCTTCCGGCTTGACGAAACCGGCGGAGCCCATGGCCGCAACGATGATATCGGCCTCACGCATATGCTTGCGCACGTCCTTGGTGCCGGTATGGCACAGCGTGACCGTGGCATTCACCGCCTTGCGAGTCAGCATGAGACCAATAGTGCGGCCGATGGTGATGCCTCGGCCGAGCACGCAGACCTCTTTGCCGTCCAGGTCAATGTCGTAGGCTTTGAGCAGTTCGATCACGCCTCGCGGAGTGCATGGCAGCGGAGTAGTGATCTCGCCGCGCGCATGCAACACGAGTTCGCCAAGATTATATGGGTGCATACCATCGGCGTCTTTCTTGGGGTCGATCAGATCGATGATGGCGTTCTCGTCGATGCCTTCGGCAACGGCAACTGCACGATGTACCGGTGCAGGCAGGATCGGCGTTAAGCTCCTGTACGACTTCGGCGATTTGTTCGAATGTTGCGTCGGCAGGCAACTCCTTCTTAATGGAGTTCACACCGATTTCAGCGCAATCGGCATGCTTTCCGGCAACATATTTGACGGATCCGGCATCGGAACCAACCAGGATAGTTCCAAGACCGGGGTTAACCCCTGCTCTTTCAGCGCTGCGACTCGCTCGGCGAGATTCGCTTTGATCTGCGCGGACACCATCTTTCCATCGATTTTCACCGCCATGCCGGCCACTCCCCTTTTCGTTGTCTCATTGTTGTATTGGCATTTGCATGTATCGTAGGCTATCTTGGTTTCAGTCGTAAGTCGCACACGTATTTATGAGATGAACACGATTAGGGCGGTTCAGGAAGAGGGCAATCGACATGCGCTTGCACAAACGTTCTTTGTTACGCGCTTTCGCTGCGGGAATCGCGCTTTGCGTGGCGTTCGGCACGGCAGCATGTTCCGGAGGGTCAACTTCGCAGGAGAATGACGCCTCCGCCGACTCCGAAGCCCCAACCGAACAGATCACTCCAATCGAAGTGGTCGCCTCGGTCAATCAATGGGGTTCTCTTGCCGAGCAGATCGGTGGCGTCCATGTGAAGGTCACGTCGGTTCTCTCTTCAACCGATGTCAATGCGCATGATTTCGAGCCGAAAACCGACGATATCGACAAACTTCAGCAGGCACAGGTCGTAGTGTCCAATGGTGCCGGCTATGACACTTGGGCCACCAAGAACCTCAGTAAGACCATGGTTTCCGTTTCCGCAGCACAAATGGTGGGCGCCGTCGAGGGAGACAATCCGCATTTATGGTTCTCCAGTGACGCCCGAAACGCCATGGCCAAGGAATTGGCCGACACATATAGCCGCATCATGCCCGCGCAAAAGAAATATTTCAACAACAAACTCACCGCATGGAACAGGCGGGAGAAGAAAATAGAAAAGGACATGAAGGCGTTCAGCGACTCGCATAAGAACGTCTCCTACGCCGCCACCGAACCGGTGGCCTACTATCTGCTCAGCGACATGGGGTTCACCGACAACACGCCGGAGGGGTATCTGCAATCGTCCAGCACGAATTCCGAGCCAACCCCCACCGATCTTCAGGAATTTCAGGAATTGCTGGAAAAGCATAAAGTCGAGGTGCTGATCAACGACACACAATCCACAAGCGACGCCACGAACACGCTGACCGGCATTGCTTACAAATCCGACGTTCCCGTGCTTGATGTCAGCGAACAGATGCCCTCCGATTACACCAGCCTGACATCGTGGATCCGCGCTCTTATCCTGTCGTTGACCGATATGTTCGATGGACAATCCGATGCCGACGATCAGGATGCAACAAGTTCCGACAGCACGTCGGAAAACGCGGATTCCTTGGAATCAACCGCAGATTCCTCGACGCAAGACAACGATCAGACAACGAACGGATCGAACGATGCGCCGCAACCAAATCCGGTGAAATGATTGTTCGGCAAAAGCGATTGCCGAACAATCGATCGGTAATCGCTTTTGCCAAGACCATCCTGCGTCCAACTGAATGCGGAATGGTCTTTTTTGTTTGCCTGACGTTTTGCTTTTTACGCAAAGCCTCTCGTCTGATCGTTACGACGGTTTCAACGACAATCCTTATTGAGAATGATTGTCAACACCATTTGCGAGTATGTACGTGCATTCAAATCAAGGAGAAGCCATGCACGACGAGACACCTGCCTGCATCGAATTCGACGACGCCTGCGTCAAACGAGGCGGTCACGTCATCTGGCAACACGGCACGTTCAGCATTCCGCAAGGCTCGGTAACCGCAATCGTCGGTACCAACGGCGCGGGCAAAACCACCATGATGAAGGCCGAGCTGGGATTGATTCCAACCGCGCACGGCAGCATCAAGGTACTCGGACAGCCTGCAGGCTCCGCAAACCGGCGCATCGGCTACGTGCCGCAAAGCTACGCATCCGACATCGAATCGAACATCACCGCGGAACAGTCGGTGCTTCTCGGCTTGACGGGAACTCGATTCGGCATTCATCCCGTCACCAAAACACTTCGCGAGAAAGCCCGCAAGGCCATGGACTTCGTCGAGTTACAAGACAAAGCGAATTATCGCCTATCCGACTTTCGGGCGGACTGCGCCAAAGGGTCGCCATCGCGCAGGCGCTCGTGGATGACCCGAAACTGCTGATGCTGGACGAGCTCTCGCCAACCTTGATCTGGCGAGTCAACGCGCCACTGTGCACGTACTCGCCAAACTCAACCGCGAACTCGGCATGACCATCCAAGTGGTGGCGCACGACCTTAATATGCTTCTGCCCATCCTCACTGGAGCCGTCTATCTGCTTGACGGACATCCACACTATGCAGGCATGAACGAGGTGCTGGATTCCCATCTACTCACGCATTTATATGGCACGACCGTACAGGTGGTCACCACTCCGCAAGGAGATATGTTCGTGACGCCAAGCGAGGACGAGTCTGAAAACATGAGCATCGATGCGCATGCTCCAGAAGAAATCGCGCAATTTCATCATCACAGCCACACCACGCAGGAGGACTGAGCATGGACGGTACCGTATTCGCTTTCGACCCGGATTGGGTTTCCACGCTCAACGCCCCATTCATGACGAACGCGTTTCTCGCCGGCCTGTGCATCGCATTGGCAGCCGGCGTGATGGGTTATTTCACCATCGCCAGACATTCCACATTCGCAGCCCACGCCTTGGCACATATCGGACTGCCAGGTGCCACCGGAGCCGTATTGCTCGGCCTGCCTGTTTCCGCAGGTCTTGGCGTGTTCGCTCTCGGCGGAGCACTGGTGATCGGCGCGCTTGGCAAGAAGGCTTCACAGCGTGAGATCGCCACTGGAACCGTACTCGCTTTCGCCACCGGCCTTGGTCTCTTTTTCGCACGCATGTCAAGCTCGGCTTCGCAGCAGATGCAGTCGATTCTGTTCGGCTCGATTCTGACGATCACGACGGTCAGATCATTGGTTTCGCGATTTTCGACGTGCTGCTTTTGGCTGTTCTGGCAGTGATCTACCGCCCGCTATTGTTCAGTTCGCTTGACGAGCAGGTGGCACAGGCAAAAGGCGTGCCCGTCGGTTTCATGAACATTTGCTTTATGACAATTATGGCCGGCGTCATTACCATTGCCGTTCCCGCAGTCGGCACATTGCTGATCTTCGCGTTGTGATCACCCCGCCGCCACCGCCAACATCATCGCCCGCTCACCATTCAAGGCGATGGTCGTCGCCACGGTGATCTGCCTGATTTCGATTTGGGGAGGGCTCGTGATTTCCGCCATGTTCCCCGCTCCCCCGAGCTTCATCATCGTGACAATTTCGACGTTGTTTTGGGCGGTTGCGAAGGCTATTGAATCCTTCAAAAGAAAGTAGCAGAAAGAAGTATCGGAAAGCCGTCAGCGGGCGAAATCAGACTGCCTGACGAGTCGATGGATCAACAGGTTCCACCAAAGCATCGGCAATCGCGGCGACGCCTTCGCCCGAACCAGTGAATCCCATGCCATCCGTTGTGGTGGCGGTCATGGACACCTCACAACCTATGGCTTCAGACAACGCTCGTTCGGCTTCTTCCCTGTGTTTTCCGATTTTCGGCCGATTGGCGATCACGACCACGCTGGCACTCACTGGCTTCATACCACGTTCGTTCAGATAATCGACCGTGGTCCGCAACATTTCGGCGCCATGCTTGCCCGCGCCATCGGACTGCGAGCCGACACCGAACAAGGTGCCGATATCACCAAGACCGGCCGCGGAAAGCAATGCGTCAATCAACGCATGAGCGGCGACATCGCCATCCGAATCGCCCTCGATGCCATCGCCCTCCCAACGCAAACAGCAAGCCATAACGGCTTGCCTGCATCGTGAGATGCGAATCGATGAGCGTCAAAACCCTGACCGATACGCATGAAACGCCTTACCTCTTCTTGGACTTCTTGCTTTCGGCCTCAACTCGGGCCAGCGTATCCATGGCAGCCTCCTCGGGAGCCTCGGTATGATGCTCCTCATCGCCGGGCTGGGCCGGCTCATACCCAAGGTTCACGTCCAGCAAACGCTGGGCCTCGGCTTCATCAAGGTGTTCGGACAGCGAAATCTCGGAAGTCAGAATACTACGGGCCTTGGTAAGCATGCGCTTCTCACCAGCCGACAGACCATGCTCGTCAACATCACGCTGCGCAAGGTCACGCACCACTTCCGCAATTTTATTGACATCGCCGGTGGCGATCTTCTCGACATTCAGCTTGTAGCGACGAGACCAGTTCATCTCCTTCTCAATGATCGGAGTGCGCAGAATCTCGAACACCTTGGCCACTTCGTTGGCGTCGACGATATCTCGCACACCAACCTTTTTGGCATTATCAACAGGAACGTTGATGACCAGACCGTCAGACGAAAGCACCGACAGCTGCAGATATTCGCGGGTGATTCCCTTGACTGTCCGTTCGGTGATGGCCTCCACCTTCGCAGCGCCGTGACGTGGATAGACGACCATGTCGCCGACCTTGTAACCCATGAATCCTCCGTGAAAAGCTTACACAAAACCCGAATTATTGTGCCATCAGGGGTGGACTGGCCAAAAACACTTGAAAAACGGAAAAATAGGCGCGACACGGGCCACTTTTCTTCCGTTTCATGCTTACACTTTTGCCATGGCTACAGAATCCAAGATCAATGAAGATGTCGTTGCTGTTCCTGTTCCCCAGGGCACACTGGATGCAGTAAGCAACGGTACGTTCTACAATCCTCACGAGGTGCTCGGCGGGCACCTCGGTTCCGGCAAGCATGCGGATGTCGTCACGATCCGAGTCTTGCGTCCGTTGGCAAAATCCGTGACGATTATCACTGAACAAGGTCAAACGCTCGCAATCCATGAATACAATGGCGTCTTCATGGCACTCGTTCCCGCCGCCGCAGCAGAAGAGGGTTACGGCGTGCCAGACTACCGTATTCGCACGGAGTATGAAGACGGTTCCGTTGTGGTGTCTGACGATCCCTATCGTTATCTGCCGACCATCGGCGAGATGGACATGTATCTGTTCGGCGAAGGCCGTCACGAGCGCCTGTGGGAGCACTTGGCGCACATGTGCTCCGCTATGACGATCCGATGGGTTCTTCTGAAGGCGTAGATGGCGAGCAGGTGTTGGCACCGCGTTCACCGTATGGGCGCCAAACGCGCATGCCGTGCGCGTGGTCGGCGATTTCAATGGCTGGAACGGACGCACCCACGCCATGCGCGAACTTGGTTCTTCCGGCATTTGGGAACTGTTCATCCCAGGCATTGAGGCCGGCGAAATCTACAAGTATGAAATCCTCAACGCCAATAACGAATGGACCATGAAGGCCGATCCGATGGAGCGCTCCCACGAGATTCCGCCGCGCACCGGATCCATCGTGGTCGAATCCACCCATGAATGATGATGCCGATTGGATGGCAGAACGCGCGGCCGGCGACCCGCATAACGGACCGGTCAGCATCTATGAGGTGAACGCCTCCAGCTGGCGCAAAGACGTGAACGACTACCGTGAGCTTGCCGACAAGCTGGTTCCCTACGTGCAGAAGGAAGGCTTCACGCACGTGGAGTTCATGCCGTTGGCGGAACATCCGTTCGCAGGATCCTGGGGTTATCAGGTGACCGGCTACTACGCGATCGATTCGCGTTTGGGCGGCCCCGACGATTTCAAGTATCTTGTTGAGAAATTGCACGAGGCCGGCATCGGTGTGATCATGGATTGGGTTCCGGCCCACTTCCCGAAGGACGCGTTCGCACTGGGCCGCTTCGACGGCACGCCGTTGTATGAGGATCCGGATCCGACTCGTGGCGAGCACCCGGATTGGGGGCACGTACGTGTTCAATTTCGGACGTCGCGAGGTCCGTAACTTCCTGGTGGCCAACGCCTGCTTCTGGCTGGATGAGTTCCATATCGACGCGCTTCGTGTGGACGCGGTCTCCTCGATGCTGTACCTGGACTACAGCCGTGAGGCCGGCCAGTGGCATCCGAACATCTACGGCGGCCGCGAGAATCTCGAAGCCATCGACTTCCTCAAGGAAGCCAACGCCACGGCATACAAGAACAATCCGGGCATCATGATGATCGCCGAGGAATCCACGGCTTACCCAGGCATCACCGCGCGACCGACGCCGGTGGTTTGGGATTCGGCCTCAAGTGGAACATGGGTTGGATGCACGACACCCTGCAGTATCTGCATGAGGAGCCGATTAACCGCAAGTGGCACCACAACGAGATCACGTTCTCCATGGTGTACGCCTATTCGGAGCATTATGTGCTGCCGATCAGCCACGATGAGGTTGTGTACGGCAAGGGATCCATGTTCGGCAAGATGCCGGGCAACGATTGGCAGAAGTATGCCGGTGTCCGCGCGCTGTTCGCCTACCAGTGGGCCCACCCGGGCAAGAACCTCACCTTCATGGGCAATGAGATCGCCCAGTACGGCGAGTGGATCATGACGGTCCGTGGATTGGGCCGCGCTTGAATGGCCGGACCACCAGGGTGTGCAAAAGCTTGTCGCGGATTTGAACACGCTGTACAAGGCTTCCCCTGCACTTTGGAGCCAAGACTTCGACCCGGCCGGCTTCCAGTGGCTCACCAGCGATGACGCCGATCACAACACGCTCAGCTTCGTGCGTATCGGCAAGGACGGAGAGCAAATGGTGGTTGTGGTGAACTTCTCCGGCGAGGCATGGACCGACTATCAGGTACCGCTCACCAAGGGCGGCAAATGGACCGAAGTGCTGACCACGGATGATGAGATCTACGGCGGTTCCGGCATTCACAATGGCACGGTCGAAGCGGTCGAAGGCGAATACCATTCACGTGATTGGTCCGCGAAAATCACCGTTCCGGCACTGGGCGCAGTATTCTTGAAGCCGGAACTCTGAGAAAGGCGGAAAGCTATGCTCAACTCATCAGCACAACCCACAGCGGCTCCACGCACCGTTCTGGTGGTCGAAGACGAGCCGACACTGGCCACTGCCATCGCGCAGCGCATCACAGCGGAAGCTGGACGCGCGCGTGGCATCCGACGGCGCCAGTGCGGTTCAGGCCGCGACTACGTTGCGTCCGGATCTGGTCATCATGGACATCATGTTGCCCGTGATGGATGGTCTTGAGGCCACGAAACGCATCGTGGCGGAGCGCCCTGTGCCAGTGCTGATCCTGACGGCACGAGACGACGAGGCCGATAAGGTCATCGGCCTCGGTGCCGGAGCCGATGACTACATGACCAAGCCGTTCTCCATGCGCGAACTCATCGCCCGTTGCAAGGCGTTGCTGCGCCGTGTAGATCGTGCCAAGGTCATCGCCAAAAACTCCGAAAACGAGAAGCTTCTCGATTTCGGCTCCTTGGTCATCGATCCCGCGCAACGTATCGTCACCGTCAATGGCAAGCAGGTGCACCTGACCCCTACGGAATTCGATTTGCTGGCCACGCTGGCCCGCAAGCCGAAGTCGTGCTCACTCGCGAGAAACTGCTCGAGGAAGTGTGGGATTGGGTGGATGCTTCCGGCACTCGCACCGTCGATTCGCACGTCAAGGCATTGCGCCATAAGCTCGGTTCGAAGACCATTCGTACCGTGCATGGCGTCGGTTACGCGTTCGAACCGCCAGAAGTCCAAGACTAATGCGCTAAAATTCGGTGGTATGCGTACTACCGATACAAAACCAGGGCGTTCGGTGAATCCATTGGAAACCGAACGTCCTATTGGTTTGTTCTCATCGCTCAAAATTGAATTGAGCGTTCTGATCACCATCTCCACCGCCATTGCGTTCATCATGGCGTGGTTCCTGCTCAAAGTAGGGCTCAGCGTATGGATCGCCATGCCCATTACCCTCGCCGTGGCTTTAGGAATCACATATTTCTTCTCCAGAGGACTCACCTCTCCCCTGCGCCAAATGCGCGACGCCGCCGAAGCATGGCGGAAGGCGATTACACCGTGCGCGTCCATGTCGACTCCAATAGTCGCGATGAAGTCGGCCAGCTCGCCCTCACCTTCAACGAAATGGCGGAAGAGCTTCAGCATGCCGACCAGATGCGCCGGGACATGGTAGCCAACGTAAGCCACGAATTACGCACGCCCGTATCAGCGCTTCAAGCCATGGTCGAAAACATGGCGGATGGCGTGATCGACCTACGCCATCAAATCTGGAAAGCATCCTCAATCAGACGCACCGCCTGTCCGATCTGATCGCGTTCCTTCTTGATCTTTCCCGCATGGAAGCCGGCGCGGCAAGCCTGCAAATCGAAATGTTCAATTTCGCCGATTTTCTTGACGAAACCGTGGAACCTTTGGAAATCGCCGATGCCGGGCATGCGCATGACATCGAAATGCATGTGCCCGACGATATCGAGATGGCAGGCGATCAGGACCGCCTGCGCCAACTGTTCACCAATATCATCGCGAACGCGCTCAAGCATTCCGCGGACAATACCACGGTGCTTATCGAAGCACATGAAAACAAGGATTTCGGCACCATCGTCACCAATGTCGTCAATTTCGGATCGCAGATCCGCAAGAGGCGCGTTCCGACATTTTCCGCCGTTTCGTCAAAGGAAAAACAGGTCCGGGCACCGAATCGGGCGGAACCGGCTTGGGATTGTCCATCGCACGTTGGGCCGCCCAGTTGCACGGTGGTTCGGTGAGGGTCGTCGATGACCCGCGTGGAGCCGATTTTGAAATCATTCTGCCGAAATACCATGTTACGGATGACGAATAGAGGATTTCTCACGTCACTGCACTTGCGTGCGTGACCATGCTTGCGTTGGGCCAACCTTCTGCGTTCCCGCCGGAGTGTGAGCCAAAGCAAGCACGGTCACGACCGTAGCACCCTCCTTCCGCATCGTTTCGACGCAACTGCGCATGGTCGCACCGGTCGTGACAATATCATCCACCAGAATCACCATCGTATTGCGCAAGGAAACCGAAGGACACACCGAAACATGCCCCTTCAAACGTTGCGACCGTTGCGCCGCACCGCTGGTCTGCACTGATTTCCCTTTGACCCCCCTGTTCTCCAACGCGTCACGCACCGTCACCTCGCAGCCTGTTTCCTCCCGTAGAAAACCTGCCAGATGTTTGGCGATCGGCATCATATGTTTACGTCCGCGACGACGTATTGAAGCGGGAGACGAAGGCGCGGGAACCACAACAACATCATGCATGAACCATGCCTATCACGAACGAAGTCAATAACGCCAGACGCTTTTGCAAGGGCGCATATCGCATCGGCGAACGCACGGTCACATTCCTCGTCGCCGTGATCCTTCCACGCAAGAACCGCCCTTCTGACCGTGCCACGGTACCATCCGCATGCGAACCAGCGTTGCATCGCCACACCGTCAAACGACTGTGCGGTCGGCTGGGAAAACAATGCCCTGCAAGCTTCGCATAGCACTTCATCCGGTTTGTCGCACCCGGCGCAGCCCGGGGAAACAGCAGATTAACCACCATCGAGCATGCCCTCGCCATTGAGTTCATGCGAAACCTCCCAACAGGTTCTATCGCGATAGACTGGCGATGATTCCACCGCACAATTTCACGGTATCGTTCGGACAGGTAACCTTCACCGCCCTGGTGCCTGCCTTTGCCGCGGATAATCGTTACCATCCGGATCCATACGGTCTCCCACAAAAACAATCTGCGCCACCGTAATGCCGAGAATATCGGCCAATTCTCGAACAGCGAACGACTTGTCGACGTTTTTTTCGGAGATATCGACGCTGCTGGCGCCGCCCGGCCGTACCTCCAAATGCGGTAGATCGGCGGCAACCGCTCGTGCCAGACGATTCTTCTTCTCGTTGGTTGGATCCCACGCCTCCTTGGCTTCGATGGGCGCAAGCTGCCCTAATGCGGAGAATGTGATCTGGCTGCCACGATCCTCGATACGTTCACCCAAACGTGCGTGAGCCAGATACCCTGTTCGCGCGCATTGCGTTCCAACGATTCGTAAGCTTTG
>ENA-OQCS01000840-OQCS01000840.1-human-gut-metagenome-genome-assembly--contig:-NODE-840-length-16935-cov-2.909805_pt1 | contig 16935 bp, 30 predicted proteins | sample MGYA00242757_ERZ504575 | MGnify/ENA primary metagenome ERZ504575 (study PRJEB26092, sample SAMD00036297) | human gut metagenome | host: Homo sapiens | study: EMG produced TPA metagenomics assembly of...
TCTTCGGAAACGGCAGCGACCTGTACTTTCATTTTGCAGAAAAATATCTCCGCATCTTCATGCTGATGACCTTTGCCAACGGGATCCAGCCTATGTCCGCCTGCTTTTTTACCTCCATTGGAAAAGCAAACCAGTAGCCGAGCGCGATCAGAACCGCGCCGCCCACGATGTTGCCCAGCGTGGCGGCGGACAAGTTAAACGCAATGCCCGCAGCGTTGAGCGCATCGCGCCGGCGACCTTGGCACCATAGCCGCACGCGTGCATCACGGCACCCATGGGCAAAAAGTACATGTTGGCGACACAGTGCTCAAAACCGCAGGCCACAAAGGCGGCGATGGGCAGCAGAATGCCCACAACCTTATCGACCACGGTCTTGCCGGCGGTACCGATCCACACGGCAAGGCACACAAAGATGTTGCACAGGATGCCGCGGAAGAAGATCGTCACCCAGTCGATCGTCACCTTGCCGGCGGCGACGCTCACCATGGAATTGGCGACCGCCTCGCCGTTGAGCTTATAGATGCCGGCCATGTACACCAAAAAGACGATGAACAGCTCCGACGAAATTGCCGACCCACACGACGACCCAGGCCTTGAGCATCTGGACCAGGGTGATCTTTTTGCTCTTGAGCGCGCAGACCATAAGCGAATTGCCGGTAAACAGCTCGGCGCCGCACACCAGCACCAGCACCAGGCCCAGGCAAAAGCACAGACCGCCCACGACGCGCTGGGCACCCCAGCAGCGTGCTGTCGCTCAAAAACACCGTAAAGAACAGGCCGCCGAAGGCGATAAACGCGCCGGCGAACATTGCCAACAGAAAGGCCTTAGCGACCGGCAGGTTAGCCTTGGTCACGCCGGCGGCCTCGGTCTTAGCCTCGATCGCGGCGGGCGCCAGGCAATCGGGAGCGGGGTACTCCACCTTGGAATCTGCCATGTCAATCACTTCTTTCCTATTCAGCAGAGGCAAGCGCTCCTATAGCTCCTGCCCCAAGCGGACAAAGTGGGAAAAGTCGTTGGCGGCCACGGCGTCGTACACGGCGTCGACGGCCTCAAAGACCTCCGGGGACATGGGGTTGTAGAACTCCGTATCGCCCGGCTGAATCCCTATGAAGACGATATCTTCGCACGATTGCTCAATCTCTTCGATCAGAATCGACAAGGGAAGCGAATGCGTGGTGAACATCGACTTGCGGGCCACGTCACGTTTGTCGAGCAAGCGGATGGAGCCGACGGGCAGCGCCATGTCGGCGGCATCGACCAAAACCAAACGCGGCGGACGCTCGCGCTTGACTTCGATGATGTCGTCTTCAGGCGTCTGGCCGCCGTCGATGGTGTACCAACCGGCGAGCGGCGCGTCTCCATCTTTTGGAGAGCACGGGCCGGCGGCATCGTCGGCACGCAGCACGCTTCCCGCCGTGAGCACGATACCCGCAAACGGGGCGCCGTTCACGTGACCATCCACAACGCGACCCATTACTGCAACCTCCCCGTCAGATACACGCCCGACACATCGCGCACGCGCTCAACCAGATCGCGAAACTTCATCAGAAACGCGACCTGGCTGGGCATGCAGGCCAAAGTCGTCATCGAACACCGAGATGCCGGCCTTGGCAGAACCGCGAAAACCGCGCTCGTCGAGCAGCGTATCGCAGGCCTCGAGCAGCGACGGCACCGCCGCCTTGTCGAGCTGGCACTCGCCAAAGGAGCGGATGGCCTCGAACTTGGTCTTGGCCTCTCCCTCCGGCAGCGCGTCGATAAGCGTATAGAACACATCCACCGGCACCGACAGGCGCGGCTCAAGCAGTCGAGCACGCCGGTGTGGTGGCCCACGGCGAGCGTGTAGTACAGCACGTCGCAGGCTCCTGGGGAACATCTTCCTCGGTCTCCACAAACTTACGCGTGAGCTCATAGAAGACCACCTGGTCGGGCGCATGACCCAGGCAGGGGTCGGCGACGCCCTCGGCGGCCTCGACGCTTGCGCGCGAGGCATCGCCAAAGGAGCCGCCGAGCATGCCGGGGCCCGCAAAGTAACCAGAGCGGTCCGTGAGCTCCATCTAGCGACCTCCGGCCAGCACCAGATCCTGTAGCGCCGAGTAGACCTCAACGCGGCGAGGATCATCCTGCTTGTCGATGAGCAGCGCCATGGCACCGCGGATATCGCCCTTGGGCGCGCCCTCGAGCGTATCCATAAACTCATTGGCCAGGTCGCGGCCGTAACGGTAGCCGCTCATGGCGCGAGCCTCGCGCTCGATGGCAACGCGTAGCTTGTACGGCACACCGGGATGCAGGATATCGGCCTGCTCGCCGGCGGCCTCCACCGTGGTCTCGGCATGGAGCTTTTGGTCCAGCAGACCGAGCGCCATGGCAAAGCCGTAGATGGTCTGCGCGGGGCTGGGCGGGCAGCCGGGGATGTAAACATCTACCGGCAGAATCTTGTCCGTGCCGCCCCAGACGCAGTAGTTGTCGTAGAAGATGCCGCCGGTGCAGCCGCACGCGCCATAGGACACCACGATCTTGGGATCGGGTGCGGCCTCAAAGGCGCGCAGGGCCGGCATGCGCATGGCACGCGTCACGGCACCGGTGTACAGCAGCACATCGGCGTGACGGGGCGAGGGCACGACCTTGATGCCAAAGCGCTCGACGTCGAAGACGGGCGTGATGGAACCGAAGATCTCGATCTCGCAGCCGTTGCAGCCGCCGCAGTCAACACGGTAGACGTACACCGAGCGCTTGATCTTCTTAAGAAGGGTCGCCTTGGCCTTCTCGATGCTCTCGTCGAGCTCGATCTTGGTCGGGCGGTACTGAAGCGGCTCGGGTAAAAGCGTGGGTTCGGCCATGGTTACTCCTCCTTCGTATCAAAATCCATGATGATGCCCTCGACCGGCGCAGGACCGGCGGGAATCTCGGGCGCATCGGGGTTGAGCTCACGGTCGATATACTCCGGGTTCACGCCGTGGCCGCCAGATACTCCATGCCGGGGCCCTGGGGCTCACCGGACGCAAGCGTCTCGTTGGCAGCCATGCCGGCAGCGTTGCCGGTCTTTACGGCCGAAGCGGCGCGCAGGGCGTCGAGCTCGCGCTTGCACTCCTGGCACATACCGACGGTACAGGCGGCCTGCTCGGCTCCATGCCGCGGCCTTTTGCAGCAGGCGTTTAGCGTAGTCGATCTCCTTGTGCGGGGCAAACGGCTTGCCGCAACGCGAGCAGTGCTCGAGCGTGTAGACGCTCTTGCTGGTGAGGTCGTCCTTGCTCATGACGGCCAGCTCAAACTCCTCGGTGAGCTTGATGGCCTCCATGGGGCAGGCTTCCTCACAGCGGCCGCAAAAGATGCAGCGGCCGTAGTCGATCGACCAGGTGATGGTATCGTCCGCAAGGTCGGTGTCCATGCGAATGGCATCGGCCGGACAAGCCACGCCGCAGGCACCGCAGGCGATGCAGAGCTCGGCATTGTGCTCGGGCTTGCCGCGCATATCCTTGTTGGTGGGAAACGGCGCAAACGGTACTTGACCGTCGCGTCGCCGGCCTTGGCGTTAACCTTCCAAAGCTTCAGCATATTAGAGCGCCTCCTCATCGAGCGGAGCGGCATGGTGCCCTCGCCCGCAAGCGGCGACTTGTCGCGCCAGACGTTCTCGAACTGCTCCTTGTCGAGCACGTGGTCGCGCTTGGCGGCGACATCGGTCACCGTCACGCGGTCGGTGCAGGAGTAGCACGGGTCGAGCGAACCGACAATCAGCGCCGCGTCGCCCACGGTGTTGCCTCGGAACATGTAGCGCAGGACCGGCCAGTTGCTGTACGTGGCGGCCTTGGCGCGCCAGCGGTAGCACTTCTGGTTATTGCCGAGCATGGCCCAGTGAACGTCCTCGCCGCGCGGCGCCTCGGTGGCGCCGATGGCGTACTTGTGCGGGGTGTACTCCCAATCCGTGGTGAGGATGGGACCGATGGGCAGTTCTCGAGCATGGTCTCGATCATGTCGATCGAATCGTAGACCTCCTGAATGCGAACGGCGGTACGGCCGAAGGCATCGCAGGTGTCGGCCGTGGCAGCATGCATCTTCTGGACATCCGGATCGCGTAGCCGTCGAAGGGATGGTCAAAGCGCACGTCGCGGGCATAGCCCGAACCACGCATAAGCGGGCCGACCGGCGAGAAGTCGCGAGCGATCTTGCGGTCCAGAATGCCGATACCGCTCGTACGCTCAATAAAGTTGGGCGTGGAGAGCAAGACGTCGACGAGCTCCTGAACCTCGGAGCGCAGCTGGTGGATGGTCGTGAGCGTGGAGAGCTTCTGCTCGGCCAAAATGTCGCGACGCACGCCGCCGATGACATTGAGGCCGTAGGTCTTGCGGTGACCGGAGAGCTTCTCGGCCAGGTCCATGGACTTCTCGCGAACGCGGAAGAACTGCTGGAAGCCGGAGTCGAAGCCCGTGTAGTGCGACGCCAGGCCAATGTTGAGCAGATGCGAGTGCAGGCGCTCGACCTCGAGCATGATGGCGCGGATGTACTGGGCGGGCGGCGGGACATGAATACCTGGGCGCGCTCGACGGCCTCGGCATAGGCCACCGAGTGGGCGCAGCCGCAGATGCCGCAGATGCGGTCGGCGAGGAACGTCACGGCGTCATAGTTCAGGCGCGTCTCGGCGACTTTCTCCATGCCGCGGTGCACGTAGAACAGACGGTAGTCGGCGTCGACGATCGTCTCGCCCTCGACGAACAGGCGGAAGTGCCCAGGCTCGTCGGAGGTAATGTGCAACGGGCCCATGGGGACGAGCGTGGTCTCCTTGCCCTTGGTGTCGGCCAAGAACTCGTAGTTTTCCATGTCGCTCGCGGGAGCGGGACGGAAGCGGTAGTCCATGGAGTCCTTGCGCAGCGGGTACAGGCCGCTGGGCCAGTCATCAGGCAGCACCAGGCGGCGACGATCGGGCAGACCCTCGGGGATCAGGCCGAACATGTCGCGCAGCTCGCGCTCGCCCCACACGCAGGCGGGGACGAACGGTGTCACGGACGGGAACGTCATCTTGGCGGGATCGACCTCGGTGCGGACGGTCACCCAGCGGGATCCTCCCCCTCCATGGAGATGACGTAGTACACGGCGTAGCGGCCGCACAGGCTGCGCTCATCGTTGCCGATGATCACGGGAATCCAGCCGTAGCGCTCGTAGTACAGGTAGTGGACGGCCTCGGGCAGCTTGTCCTGCTTGACGGTGATCGTCAGCTGGTCCTCGCACTGCCACTCGACCTTCTCGATGCAGCCCGGAACGCGCGGCGCAGGGCCTCGACATGGCTCTCGCAGCGACGGGCATACACCTTGTTCTCAGTTTCAATCATTCGTTACTCCACCTCGCTCTGAGCGGTCTCGGTACCGAACACAGCGCGGTACATCGGCGTCGCGTGAAGTTCCTCGGTGCTCTGCTCGAGTACGATGCCGGTCGCGGTCTCCACACCGTGCACGAGGGGCAGCGGGGTGGCGATGCCAAACCACAAGATCATGACAGCCAGGATGATTTCGGGGATAAGCATGAGCGCCGGGGCCTCATGCTTGCCCATGCCCTGGGGCGCATGGCCGAATACCGACTTGAGTGCGATGCGGGTGAGCGCGGAGATGGCCACGGTAAGACCGAGGCGACCACGACGACCAGCCACATGGACCGGCGGTAACACCGGCGACAAAAGTCAGGAACTCGGAGATAAACATGCCAAAGGCGGAAGGCACCAAGACCGAGCAGCGCCAGGACGGCGAGCGCGGCGGTTGCGGGGCAACCTCGACGACGCCTGGATCTTGGCCAGGCTACGCGTGCCAAAAGCGTGCTGGATGTTGCCGGACACGCAGAAGGCAAGCGTCTTGGTAAAGCCGTGGAACACGCAGTGCAGCAGGGCCGCGGCGATACCTAGCGGGCCACCGATACCCAGGCACAGGGCGATAACGCCCACGTTCTCCACAGACGAGTACGCGAAGCGGCGCTTGAGGTCGTCCTGGCGAAACATCGAAAGTGCCGCCACCAAAATGGACAGCGTGCCGACGATCAGCAGCAAAAGTTGCGGATACTCGGCGCCCACGGCCTGGATGGTAAAGCCGTAGAAGCGCATGATCACGAGCATGGCGCACTTAAGCAGCACGCCCGAGAGCAGGGCCGAGACAGGGCTCGGGGCCTGGGAGTGGGCATCGGGCAGCCAAGTGTGCATGGGGAACAGGCCGGCCTTGGTGCCAAAGCCGATCACGATAAACGCAAAGGCGAGGCGCATGAGCGTCGGGTCGAACTGGTCGGCATACGGCAGCACGCACGACAGGAATGCGGCCTCGTGGGCGTTGGGAATCACGTCGGCGGCGTTGGCGTAGATCAGCAGCGTACCGAACAGGCCAAAGGCCACGCCGGCGGTGCAGACCATCGCATACTTCCAAGAAGCCTCGAGGGCCGTCTTGTTCTTGTAGATACCCACGAGGAACACGGTGGAAAGCGTAGTTGCCTCCACGGCGGCCCACGTGAGGATCATGTTGTTGGACAGGCACGCGAGCAGCATGGTGAACACAAACAGGCTAAACAGCGCAAAATACTGCTTGGCGCGCTCGGCGGGCATGGAGCCCTCCTCGATATCGGCCTTTACATAGGGCAGCGAGAACAGCCCCGTAAGAAAACCGATAAAGCCGATGAGAAGCACAAAGATGGCGCCCAGCGAATCGAGGTGGAACCACAGGCCAAGAGCGCTCGCGGTGTCGCCGCTCATAAGGACGTCGCCGGCCGTCATAATCGACAGCACCAGGACGGCTGCGACGGAGACCAGGTTGAGACCGGCAAACACGTTATAGGACGTGTTCTTGGGCAAAAAAGCCATGACCAGCGAGAACACCAAAGGAGTCGCGAGCAGGGCGAGAATCAACGTTTCCATGGACTACCCCCTCAGCTCGGACAGGTCGCGCGCATCGAGCGAGTGGGAGTCGTCCCAGATGCGACGCACGACGATGGACATGATGATGACAGCAAAGATGGCGTCGGTGGCGATACCGATCTCGATAATCTCGGGAGCGGTGGGGGCCAAAAGCGCGAGCGTCACATGGCTGCCGTTTTCCATAAGGCAGTATCCAAAGATCTGCTTCATGATGTTGCGCTGCGAAATGATGCAGGTGAGGCCCACAAAGAAGTGAGCGAAGCTAATGGCAAGCGCAGGCGTTGCGACCTCGGCCGTGGGCAGGCTGATCTGCGTCACGACGGCAAAGCAGATCGCGACCTCCACGGCGATGATGCAGATGGCCCACGCGGCTTAAGGCCGGCCTTGAGCGATGCGTCGCTCGGCTCGCCCATCTTCTTATACGCACGGTTGAGGATATAAGGGACCAGGACGACCTTGGTGATAAAGCAGATCCAGCCCACATAAGCAGCTCCTGCGCACCGGTGGTGACACCGAGCGTGGCGAGCAGTCCCACGAGCACCAGCGACTGCACCGCATACCAGCTGATGGCGTGCTTGATGTTCTTTGAGACGACCACCATGGTGGACGTGACGATCAGAAGGCCGCCAAGGATGTTGACGATCGAATAACCCATGTCGTTCTACCTCCTAACCGATCCAGCTGGCCGAAAGCGGGCCGCTGACGATAACCATGATGATGAGCACGATGAACACGAACGCCATCGCGCGGGGAAGCGGGGCTCCCGCAGCGACCTCGTCGCTCGGCTCGCCGGGCAGGCAATAGCCCATCCACTTGAGGAACCAGGCGAAGGTGGCGACCGTCTCGGCAACCATGATGCACACGAGCACCAGGATCGCGACGTTGCCGGCACCCACAGAAAAGCCGCCGGCGATGATCTGGAACTTCGAGAAGAACGTGTTCATGGGCGGCACGCCAGCAATGGCGAGCGCCGCGACACCAAAGCCCACGCCCGAGATCGGTACTTCTTTACGATGCCGCGAAGCTTGGGCAGCATACGCGTGCCGAGGGTAAAGGAGAACGAACCGGCGATCAGGAAGAACAGGGTCTTGGCGAAGGCGTGGTTAAAGATGTGGCACACGGCACCGTCAAAGGCCAGCTGGCTGCCAAAGACCGAAAGGCCCAGACCAAAGAACACATAGGAGAGCTGGGCGATCGTGGAGAAGGCCAGCAGGCGCTTCATGTCCTTTTGCGGCAGGTACATAAGGAAACCAAAGAGCATGGTGACCATGGCGTCGATAATGGCGACCCAGCCCACGATCTCGGGAATCTCGCCGGCAGAGACGAGTGCACGCGCGAACACGCACACGCCGACCTTGACCATCGAGGCGCCATGCAGGTAGGCCGAAACAGGCGTCGGCGCCTCCATGGCCGAAGGCAGCCACATGTACATGGGAACCTGTGCGGACTTGGCCCAGGCCGCAAACAGCACGAGTAAAAGGACGATAGCCTTGAGCTTGGCGTCGAGGCCGGCAATCGCGGTAATGGCGAAGGTGCCGGTGTGGGCAAACACGATGGCGGCGCCCAGATACAGGCCGAGCGCGCCGATATGCGTAATGATCAGGCCTTCATGCCGGCCTTCTTGGCCGTAGGCGACATGTAGTAGCTAATGAGGCCCCAAGAGCACGCACCCGTGATCTCAAAGAACACGAGCTGACCCAAAAGGGTCGAGCTGTACACAAGGCCGGCCATGGCGCCGATGAAGGTCGCGAGGTACGCGTAGAAGCGACGACGCGGCGCATCGGGATGCTCACGGTTATTCTCGCTCATATAGGAATCGAATAGATCACGACGAGCAGGCCGATACCCACAAAGGCGGGCGCGAGCAGCGTGCTCATGCGATCAAAAGTGAATCCCATGACGAGGGTCTGCCCAAACGAGATCAGGGGGACCTGCGTGTCGGGGCATGCCGGCGCCAGCGAAATTCGCGGCGAGGGCGATGGTGCAGACCGTCGAGACGGCGGCACCCAAAACGCTGAACCACTTGGCGTACGGACGGGGGAACAGGGCGACAAGCACCGAGCCACCATCGGGCCGCGATAGCGACCAAGCCAGAAGGGACAGACTGACTGCAAATGACATTGTTTCTCCCTTCTCCTACACGCCGACGACCACGAAGACAAACGCCAGAACGGCGATGCCCACAACGGCCCAAGTCTGATTGCCAAGCACCTTAAAACGCGAGCGCGAGCAGGAGTTCTCGATCACGCCGCACACGACAAAGTCGATCAGGCACTTCACCAGGAAGATAACCGCGCCCAAAACGGCGGCGGCGCCCACGGTCGCGGGCTCACCCCAGGGGACAAAGATCGCGCAGAACCAAGCAACGACCAGGACCTGCTTCATGGACATGGCGAGCTTGGCCATGGCAAGCGACGGGCCGGAAAGTCGGCGAGCGGACCTTCCTGAAGCTCCTGCTCGGCCTCGGCCTGATCAAACGGCAGCTTACCGAGTTCCATGTAGCAGCAATCGCAAAGGCGATGCCGGCGAGGATCACGGCGACAGGCGCGTCGATGGCGCCGTCATGATGTGCTGACCCATGGTGCGATGTCGGTGGAGCCGCACACCAGGCGGCGGCAAGCAGCGCCAGCAGCATGGACGGCTCGATGAGCACGCTCATGAGCAGCTCGCGGACGCCGCCGATACCGGCGTAGGCGTTGGACGAATCCACACCGCAGAGGGCGAAGAAGAAACGAGCGAGCGCCAGGCTGTACATGATGGTAATGGCGTCACCAAAGACCGGGATGGGGCTTTGCGCCGTAAAGAGCGGCAGACCCATCGCGAGCATAAAGGCGACGGCGAAGAACAGCGGCGGCATGATGCGCAGCGCAAAGCTCGCATCCTCGCTCTGGGACTCGGGGCGCGCAAAGAGCTTGGCCAGGTCGCGGTAGTCCTGCATGATGCTGGGGCCGCGACGGTTGTGCATCTTGCGCGGATCACGCGGCCGAGACCGGAGAAGAACGGTGCGACGGCCATGACGACCACGCCCTGCAGAACGGCAAGTACGATGTTGTTCATGCTCTCCCCTCCCTAACCCATTTGCACGGCGAGCACGAGGAACACCACGAGTGCCGCGACGATGTAGCAGATATAGATGCTGTAGTTGCCGCCCTCGAGCTTAGTCGCGAGATCGGCGAGCTTCTCGACACCTTATGCGGGGCATCGACGAGAACCTTGTCGGGTACGGGCTCCACAGCCTCAGCCACACCGGTGAGCTTCTGGAAGAAGTGCGCGATGGACCAGCAGACGGCCGTGCAACGGTCGCGCAGCGTGTAGAGCGGCTGCATAAACCAGGACACCTCGGAGGCAAAGGTCGTGGCCAGACGGGCATATGCTCGTTGGGAGCATAACCGCATGCCCACGGCTGAGACTTCTGCACCTTGCCGACGGTCTTGAGCTTGCGATAACCGCAGGCAAGGCCGACGAGCACCACGAGCGCAATGGCGATCGCGGGCGTGGAGGTGGCAGCGCCGGAGTATTGGTTCATGAGCTCCATGCCCTCGGCGGCAAACACGCCACCGTACGGATGCAGCACGGACGCGGCGACATCGACCAGCACGGGCGCAATCACGGGAGCGCCAATGCCCAGCACGACGCAGATGGCCGCGAGCAGGCCCTGCGCAAACACCATGGGGGCGGGAACCTCCTTGGCATTGGCCGCGGCCTCGGAGCGGGGCGCGGAGGCAAAGGAAACACCATAGGCCTTGACGAAGCACGTGACAGCCAGCGCGCCGGTAACGGCAAGCGCGACGGCAGCGAACACGGCTACGATCATGACGGCCTTGTCGCCCTGCATGGCGGCGTTAAAGAGCGACTGGTAGGTAAACCACTCGGACACAAAGCCGTTGAAGGGCGGGATAGCCGAGATGGCAAGCGCGCCAACGAGGAAGCAGATGGCCGTTGCCGGCATACGACGGAACAGGCCGCCCATCTTCTCCATATTGCGCGTACCCGTGGAGTACAGCAGCGCACCGGCGCCCAAGAACAGCTCGCCCTTAAACATCGCGTGGTTAAACGTGTGGTAGAGGGCGGCCATCAGAGCCAGGACGGCGATGCCGACCGAGTTGAGCGCCATGGCGGCCATGGAGGCGCCGACGCCGAGCAGAATGATGCCGATGTTCTCGACGGAGTGATAGGCCAGCAGCGCTTGATGTCATGCTCCTGCAGGGCGAAGGCCACGCCGAGGACCGACGAGATCGCACCGAAGACCATGACCATAAGGCCCCACCAGACCTGACGCCCGAGGCGGAGAGCAGGTCGAGACCAACCTTGAGGATGCCGAAGATACCGATCTTGATCATGCCGCCGGACATGAGGGCCGACACGTTGGACGGCGCCTCGGGATGTGCCTTGGGCAGCCAGCCGTGCAGCGGGATGATACCGGCCTTGGCGCCAAAGCCAAAGAAGGCGAGCACAAAGCACACGGATGCGACCGCGGGGCTAAACTGCGTAGCGCGGAAATCCGCAAAGGCAAACGAGCCGCCGGCGAAGTTGGTCATGGTGAGGAAGCTCGCCATGATGAGCACAAAGCCCACGTGCGCGATCACAAAGTAGAGCCAACCGCCATGGATGGAGTTCTCGTTCTCCTCGATCACGACCAGGAAGTACGAGGTCAGCGACATGAGCTCAAAGGCGACCAGGAACCAAAACACGTTGTCGGCGGTGATGACGAGCATCATGGACGCCACGAAGGTGTTGAAGAAGAAGCCGGCGCGGCCTTTTTGCCCGGGTACTCATCAAAGTAGTTGAGACCGTAGATCGAGCCGGCAAACGCGAGCACCGAGATGAGCGCCACGAACAGGCCAGACAGCTGATTGAGCAGCAGCTGGAAATGGGCAAACGGGAAGAACACGATGGTGTCGACCGATGTGACATCGCCCAGCACGGCCTGGATACCGGCCACAAACGAAAGCACCGCGGCGATGGCGCCGATAAGGCAGCCGGCGGTCTTGGCGGCGTTATCGGCCTTGATCAGCAGAACCGAGGCGAGCGCACCGATGCACGAGACGGCAAGCGATGCGATAAGCAGCGTCATGCTATCCATTGTTTACGCTCCCTTCTGCTTTCTCGGACAGGCCCTGGGCCACAGCGGTAACGTCGACGACCGGACCGTTTTCGATTGAGCGCAGGCGCTTGGCCTCGTCGAGCTCGCGATCGGCCGCGCCGCCCATGACGGTCAGCGCCTTGGTGGGGCACGCCGCCACACAATGCGGGCCGTCCGGATCGAAGGCGCACAGGTCGCACTTGACAGCACATGTGTACTGGCCGGGAGCCCACGTAAGCAGCTGCTCAGGGACTTAGGATACGAAGGCGTCGGGTCGCACATGCCTGCGACACCGGCGATAGACGTGCCATCGGGATGGATGGCTCCGAAGGGGCACGCGATGGCGCACAGCCTGCACCCGATGCACTCCTGCTCCTTGACGTGGATGCGATCGCATCGTGCTCGATGGCATTCACCGGGCAAACCTCGGCGCAGGGGGCACCCTCGCAATGGTGGCAGGCAAGGGCGGCCGAAATACCGCCGGTCTTCACGAGCGCCAGACGCGGCGTATCCTGAAGACCTGCATCCGGTGGGCGTCGGCACAGGCGGACTGGCATGTTCCGCAGCCGATGCACCTCTCCGGGTTGATGTCGATGAAGCGGTTCATCCCCACTTCCTTTCAAAATAACGGGCCGGGCTCCCGAACGTACGGGACGCCCGGCCCAAAAAGCCAACGAGAACGGGACTACACGATTTGATTCACGTGCGTCTCGTCGTCGAACTTGGCGGCGCCGGGCTCAACGTCCTGAGGAGCGGCGGCGTCCACCAGAGCCTGCTTGAGCTCGGTGTACTGACGCTCGACCTCGCCCTCAGCCCAAACCTGGTCGGCGATAGCGTCGACCTGGCAGGCGGAGAACTTGTCCTCGGGCGTATGCGAGACCGGGTCGACCTTGTGCATGGTCAGCTCGTTGCACTTGCCGATCCACCACTGGTAGGTCATGTAGACCGTGCCCTTGTTGATGCGATCGCTCACGTCGGCGCGGCTGTATACCTGGCCGCGGCGGCTGTGAATCGAGACGATGTCGCCATTCTTGATGCCGCGCGCATCGGCGTCCGCGGGATTCATGCGGACAAAGCCGGGCTCGTCGGCGAGCAGCGCCAGCGTCTTGCAGTTGCCGGTCATCGAGCGGCAGCTGTAGTGACCGACCTCGCGGACGGTGCACAGAATGAGCGGGTACTCATCGTCGGGAAGCTCGGAGGGCGCCTCCCAGTCGTGCGCCATCAGGTTGGCGCGGCCGTCCTTGGTGGTGAACTTGCCACCAGCGAACATGTCGGGCGTACCGTGGTCGTTCACATCGGTGCTCTTGACCGGCCACTGGGCGTAGCCGCCCTCGGGAGCCATCTTCTCGTAGGTCGCGCCCACAAAGTTGGGGCACAGGCTAATGCACTCGTTCCAGATCTGCTCGGTGTTGTCGTAATGCATGGGGTAGCCCATGCGCGTAGACAGGTCCGCGAAGATCTCCCAGTCGTGACGGCACTCGCCCTTGGGCGGAACGGCCGCGTCAAAGTGCTGGAAGCTACGGTCGGATGCGGTAAAGACACCCTCGTGCTCGCCCCAGGAGGTGGCAGGCAGGATGACGTCGGCGAGCATGGTCGTCTGCGTCATAAAGATGTCCTGGCAAATGAACAGATCCAGCTCGGAGAGCGTCTTGCGCATACCGGCCGAATCGGGCTCGGTCTGCACCGGGTCCTCGCCGTAGTTGTAGAAGCAGTGCACCTTGCCCTCGTCGACCAGGTGGCCCAGGTCGGTGAGCTTATAGCCCTCCTCGAGCGGGAGCTTTTCCTCGGGCACGCCCCAAGCCTTGGCGAACTTGGCGCGCGCGGCCGGGTCGGTGACCTTTTGATAGCCAGGGTACAGGTTGGGCAGCATGCCCATATCGCAGGAGCCCTGGACGTTATTCTGACCGCGCACGGGCGCGAGGCCGGAATTGGGTTTGCCGATCTGCCGGCAACGCAGGCAATGGAGGCGATGGTGTGCACCGTCTTCAGGTTCTGCTTCTGCTGGCATACGCCCATGCCCCAGCCAATGATGGCAGAGGGCTTCGCCGTGGCGTACATCTCGGCAGCTTGGTGGATCAACGCGGGCTCGACACCCGTGATGTCCTGTACGGATTCGGGAGTGTAGTTCTTGATGGTCTCCCACCACTCGTCAAAGCCGTTCGTGTGCTCGGCGACGAATTCCTTGTCGTAGAGGCCATCGTTGACCAAGCAGTTGGCAAAGGCGTTGAGGAACGCGACGTTGCAACCGTTCTTGATCGGAAGGTAGAGATCGGCGATACGCGCGGTTTCGATATGGCGCGGGTCGCGACGATGATCTTGCAACCCTTTTCTTTGGCTCGCACGATACGCCTTGCGACGATGGGGTGCGAATCGGCAGGGTTATAGCCGAAGAGGAAAATGCAGCCCGCATCCTCCATACCGGGAATGGAGCATGACATGCAACCTGAACCAACCGTGTCCATCAGACCGAGGACAGTAGGGCCGTGTCAAGTACGGGCGCAGTTGTCTACGCTGTGGGTGCCGATGCACGCACGCGTAAACTTCTGCATGACGTAGTTCGCCTCATTGCCGCCGCCTCGCGAAGAGCCGGTGGTCATGACAGCGTTAGGACCATATTCGTCAATTATGGCCTGCATCTTAGATGCGGTGAAATCCAGCGCCTCGTCCCAGCTTACGCGCTCAAGATCCGCGCCCTTAGTGCGGCGGATCATCGGGTGCAGTACGCGAGGAGTCAAGATCTTGGTGTCGTTGATGAAGTCGTAGCCGCTCATGCCCTTAAGGCACAGCTCGCCCTGATTGGTGATGCCGTTGAGCGGTTCGGTACCCACGACCTGGCCGTTTTGGACCAGGAGGTTAAACTGGCAACCGGCGCCGCAGTACGGGCAGATCACTTTATGCTTCTCCATGACACCCTCCTTCCTTTCTCCTGCTACCGAGTAATCGGTACGTATATGACAATCGTTGGGCTTGTATGGCCGCCCGTCTACGCCTCGTTTTCGATGGTGGCGCGGGCACGCTCGGCAGTCAGTTCTGCCAGGCGCTCCTCGTCTACCAGGGTGAGGCCCTTGGTCGGGCACGCTCGGCACACGCCGGACCGCCGGGACGGTCCACGCACAGGTCGCACTTGAGCACGAAGCTCTTAGTCTGCGAACCCACGCGCACGTCGCCCATCAAGACGGGGACCTGCGTGGTCGCCACAGCGTCACGGCGCCAAAGGGGCATGCCATGACGCAGCTCTTGCAGCCGATGCAGTTGTCCTCGTTGACGCCGATGCGATGGTTTTTGGATCAAAGAACAAGGCGCCCGTGGGGCAGGCCTTGGCGCACGGAGCGTCCTCGCAGTGGTGACATGCCACCGGCGCGGAAATCTCGTAGGTGCGCGTTACGCGCAAGCGAGGTGCGGCGATGTTGCCGGGAATATCGTGTGCCTCGATGCACGCCGCCATACAGGTTTGGCACCCAATGCAGCGTGAAGAATCAGCCACGACTCGTTTATTGCCCATGTTGTTCACTCCCTCCTGAATCCCATGCCGGAGAGACCCTGCCGACGTTGCCCCGGACCGCCCGTGGTCCGGCATCGGCGTATCGAGTGCATGCGGCGAAACAGGCACTTCGATAGAATTCCTCCAACGATATACAGGTTAAATATACGCAGTTGCAGGGGGCAAACTTGAGCATAGGCCTGCAATACGGGTGTATTGCAGGGGTTTTGGCAGGTTGGAATTATTCTCTAGAAGCTATAAAGGTGAGTGTATTACATGCGTACGCCTCAGAGATTTTTACGCGCTCTCATTTTAGATGTACTACGCTTGTATTCAAGTTAATGGTTATTTACTTGAGCGAAATAAAGTAATCGTTATAAGATGCTCAAGTATCGGCACATGCCGCATTTGACCGACTATATTGCACGCTCATTAAGGGGGCCAGTGATGTCATCGACTCAAAAACGAGCCATCCTGCAGGTGCGCATTCGCGAGGAAGACGAGCAGCATGCCGAACATCTCTACGACGCCATGGGCACATCGCTCGCCGAGGCCGTCCGTCTATTTGTCGCGCAGAGCATTTTGATGCGCAAGCTCCCCTTTCAGCCGGTCGCCGTGCGCTCAAAGGACGGCACCGCCGCCTATGGATCGCTCAAAGCATACGGTGACCCCAATCGCCGCTCCGAGGAGCGCAATGCCTGGATTGAGTACCTCGCTACAGAAAGCGACGATTCGATTTTGGGTCCCGAGGAAGTAGATATCCATGAGTAGCACCATCATCGACGAGACCGTCATCCTTCGCTATCTGCTCGACGACGACGAGGTCCTGTCACCGCGCGCCGCCAAGGTCATCGCCACGCGCACCGCTCGTGTCTATCCCGAAATCATCACGCGCGTCGTGGTCACGCTGCGCGACGTCTATAAGGTTCCCCGCGTTGAGATTGCTGCGGCCATGAAAAGGCTGCTCGATGACGTCATGGTCGACGAGCCCACCGTTGTCGCCCTTGCCGTCAAGCTCTTTGGCAAGACCCATATGGACTTTACCGACTGCCTCCTCGCAGCCCGAACCGCCATCTATAACGACGACGTCGTGAGCTTTGGCAAGCCCATCATCCAAGGCATGATCGATTACCGCCGCAAGCGCAAACCGCAGCCGAAGCCCGCAGCCGAAGCATCGACTCCACCATCGACAAGCTCCGTAAGAACAAGCCCCTGAACACCACCACCATCAACGACCTCTGCCGCATCCTGGACTGCAATGTGGAGCACATCATGACCTACGTCCCCTCTGCCCAGGACCAGCCCTTATGATGCAAGTTTTTCTTGACATCCCCCGCCATCCCTGGTATACTATACGCCGAACAACAAGTAGGAAGGTTCCGCCTGCCTCACCTCTCCGCCCAAGCGAAAGGGGTTTATACGGTCCAGCCGCGTCTCAGAAGAGGCGTCGGTTGCTCTGTCATGCGGATACCTTTTGAAATGGTATCCATTTT
>ENA-OQCS01000842-OQCS01000842.1-human-gut-metagenome-genome-assembly--contig:-NODE-842-length-16892-cov-3.478855_pt1 | contig 16892 bp, 22 predicted proteins | sample MGYA00242757_ERZ504575 | MGnify/ENA primary metagenome ERZ504575 (study PRJEB26092, sample SAMD00036297) | human gut metagenome | host: Homo sapiens | study: EMG produced TPA metagenomics assembly of...
CTGTTTTAAACAGCCTACGTCCTCATCGACTCAATCATTAAAAAGTTTGTAAGGATGAAGAAAATAAGCAAAATCAAGTTTATGCTTTATTAACGAGAAGTTTTCTATAGGGGTGCTGAGTAGTTACGAGGCAGTATTGAGTCCTTTCGGCCTATCTACAGAGAAAATGACGGATGCTTTGCCTTTGCTTTACCAGAGCGGTTACCAGACCATCTAGAAGTATGAGCCGATGTTTTAAGGAAGAATAAGAAAGAATACGAAAAGATAATCCGAAACAGAAGCTTTGACAGCTATCTGTTTCGATTTTGCATTTCCATAACGTTTTATATCTATTTCATGTTTTACGTTACATGTTTTATGAAATGCCTCAACCATACAGGGCGAAATCTGTTATTATTTAGGTTAAATCCGTAAGTAAGTAAACGATTTCATATAATTATAATATAGAAAAGGGTGGTTATTGCTTTTCTTTTTGTACCTTTGCACACAATTCGGCAATTGTACGTGCCAAATCATAAGAAGTGGAATCAAGAATATCTAATAATAAATAAAAAGTAATGACTACACTTACAATTTCTATTATTGTCGTTTTCGTGCTCGGCTATGCACTCATAGCCACCGAAAGCTTGACTAAGGTAAACAAGGCAGCAATTGCCCTGTTGATGTTGGTAGGTTGTTGGACCCTCTACATGGTGGATCCAATGCAGTATCTCCAGTTGATGCACCCTGATTATACAGGCGGTGCTGCTGGAATGGTGGAGAAAGTGACCGGAATCATCCAGGAACATCTGGGCGATACCGCCACAACACTCTTCTTCCTGATGGGTGCAATGACCATCGTGGAAATAGTTGACCAGAACGGCGGATTCAACTGGGTTCGCAAGGTGATGAAGACCAAGTCGAAGCGTGCGCTCCTCTGGCGTATCGCTGTCCTTACCTTCTTCCTCTCTGCAATCCTCGACAATCTGACTACCAGTATCGTGATGATCATGATTCTCCGAAAGCTCGTCACCGACCACAAGGATCGCATGGTTTATGCATCCCTCGTCATCATCGCAGCCAATTCGGGTGGTGCCTTCTCACCAATCGGCGACGTTACCACCATCATGCTCTGGAACAAGGGATTGATTACCGCAGCCGGCGTTATCGCCGAAATCTTCATCCCGTCTATGGTTTCCATGGTGATTCCTGCCCTCATCCTTCAGACCATGTTGAAGGGCGAACTCGTGATGCCTGAGGTTTCTGACCAGCAGAATACATCGGTCAGCGATTTCACCGAAGGTCAGCGCAAGGCAGTGTTCTGGTTGGGAGTAGGCGGTTTGATTTTCGTTCCTATCTTCAAGAGTATCACCCACTTGCCTCCATTCGTAGGAATCCTCCTGGTATTGGGCGTTCTCTGGACTGCTACCGAAGTTTTCTATCGCGGTTTGCATCGTGGAGCTGATGCCGAGGGCACTCAGAAGCGAGTAACCAAGTTGCTTTCTCGTGTGGATATGAGTACCATCCTCTTCTTCCTCGGTATCCTGATGGCTGTATCCTGCCTGGCTGAGATTGGCGTGTTGACTGCTTTGGGTCAGGGCTTGAACGTCGTATTCGATGGCAACCACTACCTCGTAACTGGTATCATCGGTGTGCTTTCAAGTATCGTTGACAATGTGCCTCTGGTAGCCGGATGTATGGGAATGTATCCTGTGGCAGCCGCTGGCGATATGGCTGTGGATGGTGTCTTCTGGCAGTTGCTGGCCTACTGTGCTGGTGTTGGTGGTTCAATGCTGATTATCGGTAGTGCCGCTGGTGTGGTAGTAATGGGCTTGGAGAAGATTACCTTCGGCTGGTATATGAAGCACATCTCCTGGATTGCTTTCGTAGGTTACATCGCAGGTATCGTTTGCTACTGGTTCATCCGCACCTTCCTTTATGCTATCTAAAGGATAATAGTTTTCTCTTACGTGAAAAAGTTTTTTTGAGAAAAAAAAGTCTCAAAGTCTCATTTTCTGTTGAAAATACCGACTTAAAGACTTGATAGATAATAAGATAAAAGAATGAGACTTCTCGGTTCTGGCGCCGGGAAGTCTCATTAAAGTCTCATAGAAGTATCATTATTTTACTTTTTCTTTACGAGATACTTCATTCCATCTGCAAATCTCTTGTGTTTCAACTCACTCATATTCGCCAGTTTTCTGCCGAATCCCATCAGGCTGTTTACCTTGAGCGATGAACCAATCTGCTTCTTCAGATAGTCAAAAATTTCAGCGGCAGTAAGATAGTCGCCCTCTTTCTCATCCTCAACCAATTCAAAATAGAGCAGGAAATACTGATCTATCGGCTGGATTATCTCAAACTGGCTGTTGCTCTTCATAATCAGCTTCACCTGCTGCACATCGAAATAACTCTTTTCGCCATTGTTCAAGGCAGAAAGTGCCTGGGCAAAAAGCTGCTGGTAGTTCGGGCGAACGCTCACGTCGATAGGCCCCGTCAGTTCCACACCGATGAATCTTCGATTGCCGGATGGATCGGAGAGAATATCCTTCATATTGCTCGTGGCGATGAACGAGGCGAGACGAGGAAATTCCATGACATGACTGCCATACGGAGGCTTGTATTTCAGCGTAGGCAACTGGATGAGATTCTTCAGAAATCCCTGCTGCACCTGTGGCGAAATCTGGTTGAACTCATCGAGATTGATAACCATAAACTGCGCCATCGCCTGATAAACCTGACGCTTTTCTGACAGAATAAGATTGTCACTATACCCCCACTGCAGTTCCGGCGGCAGCAGTCGGCGACAGAAGTACTCTTGTTGTAACCCTGTTTGGAAATGAGAAGCGGAGCCACCGAGTTGCCGTATTGGCGATGTGAATAGCCGCGCCACTGGTCCACCATGCCCAGGAACCAGGTGTAAAACCAGTCTGCCCAGTAAGGATTGGCGGTAGGCACCGTGCGGGCCAAGGCACGGATATGGTCCTTTCCATCCCATTTGTCGTAGCACTGGAAGAGATATTCATCTATCGGATTATAATTTTTGATATAATCAGACTCCAGGAAATTACGTACATCCTTGATGCTCACCCGGATATCAGCCAGCTGCACCTCCAGCGTCATGCGCTTCTGCACTCTCGGATCCACAGGTTGGAAACCATACCAACCTTTCTCCTTCGGCATGTATTCTACGAATTTCATCACAGTGTTGTATCTGAAATCATATCTGCTTTCCAGCAGTTGCATCATGTTCACGATATTCTCGCGAATACTGTTTCTGTCAACTTTCTTTTCTTCTTCCGGAGCCCTGAAATCAGGAATTGTCTGCTGATGATTATCCGTGCTGGGAGCTGGGCTTTGAGATCGTGCATGGCTATCAATCTTCATCGCCACTGCCTTGCCGTTGAAATAAGGCTTCGCATCAAGCGTCATCATGAAACTGTTGTGAATCGAAGGCTCTTGGGATAGGGAAGAGCCAGCCTCGATAGAAGGTTTCGGACCATCTACGAGAATCGAAGCCTTGACAATAGCTTGATATACAGGGAAAATCTGCTGGTAAGCGATGCGATAGAGATGCTCGGCATCCACTTCAGATGTAGGTAGGGAATCATTTTCGCCCTGGAATTTTATCAGAACGATAACGGTCTTTCCATCGGCACCTGTGATGGCGGCAAGGGTAGAAGCAGAATGGCTACCGAGCGCTTAATGCCCTCCGCACCATCCACATCGGTAATGTTGCCAAATTTCAGCAGCAGGATGCCGTTGAAAGCCTTCATCTTCAGGTTGTTGTTTTCGTCTTTGGCGAATTCAGCAGCGGGATAGATGTGCATCCATTTCGGCATATCCTTGTAGCCTTCATAGTTGTTGCTAAGATACGGAATGCTTTCGCGGAAGTGGGTGATAGTCAGTTTGCTATCATCTCTGGCGAATCGTTCCATCAGCTTCTCCATCGTCTTGGTACTTACGAGAAGCTGTTTTTTATTATTTGTATGTACGATAGTTACCTTCATTGTATTTCTGGTTAATGGTTAAGTGTTAACTGTAAACTATAAATTGTAAACTATAAACTCTTTTCGGTGTTGCCCAAAACAGGTCACGATATTTGGGCACTTATTGCCCGCCTTATGGGCACTTGTTGCCCAGCCTTGTTCTGTGGATGCCCGCTTGGTGGGCTGTGGATGCCGTGTAACGGGCATGGTAGGATCAGCTAGTGGGCACAGAGGGAACATCTGATGAACTGAAAAGTAGACATATAGTTGCTCTCCTAAACTGGAATACTAGACATATTCAGTATAGTGAAACGGGAATGAATACATCTTTAGTTTTATCAAACCGTAACAATAAATACTTGGAAAGATTAGATGTTTGTGAAGTCAATCTCTTCCGAGAAGTGTTCGAACTCAACGTCTTTATATCCGTATCTGGCGAAGAGCTGTTTGATATATTTCTGCTGTTCCGGGAGGAGTTTCAGTTGTCCCAGTTTGTATCGGTAGTATTGTCCTTTGCTACGAGGTAGCTTCTCATTTCGGCGCGCAGTGTGGGTGCGTCTTTCACTTTCATTTCGGCAAAGAGTTTGTCGAATCCCCATGCCATTTTCACGACACGCAGCGGAGCGAAGTACTTGCAATTCCCGTTTTTCAGGGCATTTGGGAAGATGGCATCTCCTCTATCAGTCTTCTCGTTTTTATAGAGGCCGGATAGATAGTGGATACACTTGTCTTTCATCGGACATGGTTCGGTGAAGCAATAGGTGATGAGGCTAGGAACGTTTCCGTATTCGAAAGCCTTTTTCAAAAGTTCCTTTTCATCCATATAGGTTATGTTTTTAATGAAACATTTCTATTATAACGAGAAAAGAGGGTATTTATTGTCTGAAAACAAGGATTTTTTTATATGTTTTTGTAGCTTATTTCCGCTTATTAATAGCATTTTTCTGCTTCTTATTAGTGTTTTTATGATGTATTTCCAAGAATTGATGATACTTCCATGATACTTCTTTCGCCATTTTCGAGAAGTCTCATTCGATAAAAGATTCTGAGAGCCAGATATATAATATTCATTTTTCATTTGATAATGAGACTTTGATACTTTTCCGAGAAAAAATATCTATACGTATGCGTGCGATGAATCCTTTGCGTTACCTACCATTCTGCTTGATGCAAAACGTTTGCTTACTCATAAAGGTCATCCAAAAACATATAAAAGTACGAAATCTTTTGTGAGTTTCATGCTTTTTGTTTATCTTTGCAAAAAATAGACTGCATTCGGCAATTTGAAAGCAGACTTTTATATTGCTTGTTTGCATAATTACTAGCTAAAAGAAAGGATTCGATAATGAATGTAATGCAATTGAATACTGATATTTATAATAGCTTGGGCGTACTTTCTAATGACGAGAGCTATTTGGAAAAAGCTGCACGTTATCTTAAAAAATTGGCGCAAGCTAAAAGAGACGTGGAGAATGCAAAGGCTAAGGAAGAAGCCCTTGCTAGTATCAATCAGGCTTTTACGGAATTGAAGCTTCATCGCGAAGGAAAAATGGATTTTATTCCTGCGGAGGATTTGCTTAATGAGTTATAGGATAGAGGTTGCACCTGAGTTTGCCCGTAGATTGAAGAAATTAAGTAAGCGCTATAAGTCTATTAAGCAAGATTACGAAGATTTTTTGCATTCTCTTCAATCTAATCCTCTTCAAGGGGTAGATTTGGGTAAAGGGTTAAGAAAAATAAGAATGAGTATTATAGAACTATTGACCATTTATGATAAATCAGAAATGGAATCTATCTCTGATAAAGAATTGTTGAATTTAATGAAACGGAATGGTTTGTTTTAGAGCATAATAACGCAGAATCCTGCTGGTATCACAGCCAGCAGGATTCTGCGCTTTTCTTATATGACCTCTGCAAAATGACATCTATCGAATTTTATTGACCTCTACAGATTTCTAGTAAATTCTTATTCAGCATTTGTCTGCTGTTCAGTCTCTGTAGCCTCCTGCTGCTGAGTAGTCTTCTGTTGTGTAGAATCCTCAGTAGTAGCCTGTGGCTGGATAGGAGTGCCAACTTCTGTTTAATGTTACTTACTTTCTTTCTTTTTTGTGGATTCATTATCGACCCGCTATTCATAGTCACAATCTGCGTGCCAAAAAGAAGATGAAATTACTCCGCATCCGTATGGGCATAAGTAGTAACAAGATAGTTTTGTCCTTTTCGTTTGACTTTTGGGGAATTTGGGAGAAGAAGGTTGCGAGTATTGTCGTTTTGGCAGATTTTCCTCGTTTTTCAATTAGTAATAGAAAGATTTGGTTGATTTTGCGAGCAAAACAAAAGTTTTGAATAAATAATTTGGTAAATACACTTAAAAAGTGTACCTTTGCCTTGTTAAAACAAAAAGCTATCCTATATGGAAATAAAAACAGAAAGCAACCAGATATATTCTCCGATAAGAGATAAATGGCTTGTGCTAAAGCCTGAGGAGGAAGTTCGCCAAAGATATGTTTGTCGTTTGGTGGATAGCTACGGCTATGGCATCAAACAAATGGGAGAAGAAGTAAAGGTGACAAACTCTCAACGTGGGCAAGGTGCTGCTCGTGCAGATATTGTTATCTGGCGAAATGAGGAGGATAAACGAAAAGGGAAGAATGCACTTATCGTAGTGGAGTGTAAGGCGGAAAATGTCACTATTCGCCAAGCTGACTATTTCCAAGGATATAATTATGCAGCTTGGGCTGGTGCTAAGTTTTTTGTCACAACCAACTTGAAGGAAACTCGTATCTTTAAGGTGGTAGAGGATGCTATGCCTAAAAAGTTGGAGGAAATTGCTGATATTCCTTCTGCTGATATGGTGGACGATGACAAGAAAATCAAGGCTATGCTGTTGCAGACGAAGGCTTTTACTCGTGATGAGTTCTCCCGATTGCTTTTTAAGTGCCATAACATCATTCGTAATAATGATAAACTATCACCTGAAGCAGCTTTTGATGAGATAAGCAAGATTCTGTTCATCAAAATTAGATACGAACGTACGAATTCTGGAACTCAAATTTTCTCAAAGGAAGAATTTTTGAAACAAAAGAAGATGTATGATGCCGTAAAGTCTAAAGAGTCACCTGATTATTATCAGTTTTTGTTTAATAAGACAAAAGAGGATTTTGCTAAAGACCATCTTTTTGATGAAAATGAAACTATCAAAATACGAGAGAATAGCTTTGAACAAATCGTGAAGGAATTACAAGTGTATAACTTGTCAACTACTTCTGATGATGTGAAAGGTATTGCCTTCGAGCAATTCTTGGGAAGAACGTTCCGTGGAGAGTTAGGACAATTTTTCACGCCTCGTACTATTGTTGATTTTATGGTATCTGTGCTTGACCCACAAGAAGGTGAGTATGTTTGTGATCCTTGTTGTGGTAGTGGTGGTTTCTTGATTCGTGCTTTCGAGTATGTTCGTGAACATATAGAAAATGAAGTGGAAGTAAGAAAAGAGGATGTGAAAAAGTCTTTGTTTACAGACGATTATTCAAAGCTACCAAAGAAAGAACAAGAGAAAATCGATCAAAAGGTAATAGATGCTTTCAGCAAGATGAACTATGAGTTGGACATCAATAATCCAATGGGGCGTTTGCGCTCCCTTTCTTTCGATTGTATCTATGGAACGGATGCCAATCCTCGTATGGCTCGAACTGCCAAGATGAATATGATTATGCACGGAGATGGTCATGGTGGGGTTCATCATCATGATGGTCTCTTGAATGTCAATGGCATTTGGGAAGGCCGCTTTGATGTTATCCTTACTAATCCTCCTTTTGGGGCAAGAATAGACAAGGAATTAAAGATTACAGAAGCCGATAGGTTTACTGATATAGAGAAAATCAAAGCTTATGAAAAAAGATATGGTAAGGAAAATTATGACAATGCGTTAAAGCAAGTCAATGATCATATAGATCAACCTATACTTGACCTGTTTCAAATAGGAAAGTTTAGTGGTCTTACCGAAGTCTTGTTTATAGAGCGTTGTTTGAATCTCCTAAAGCCTGGTGGCAGAATGGGTATTGTGCTCCCAGAAGGTGTATTGAACAATACAAACCTTCAAAAGGTGCGCGATTTTGTGGAGAGCAAGGCAAAGATATTGCTGATTGTGTCTATTCCGCAAGATGTGTTTATGGCAGCGGGAGCTACAGTAAAGCCAAGTTTGTTGTTCTTCAAGAAATTCACAGAGAATGAGGCTGAGGAATACAATCGTATCTATATTCAAGCATCACATGAGGTGGAAGCTAAGTATGATGAAGAAATGACGGATATAGATGCGAAGTTGGCAAAACGTGGCAAGGAGGCTTTGTCAAAAGATGAAAAGAAAAGCCTTCGTGCTCGCAAGAAAGAGTTGGTGGCTTTGATCGAGAACGAAATTAAAGTCTTAGTGAAAGAAAGATTTGACTATGTGATTCCTATAGCAGAGGTTCAAAAAGCTGGTATCAGTACTACTGGAGCTAAGATAGAAAACGAATTGGAACCGCTTGAAAAGGAGTTTACGGAATATCGAAAGGAAAACAAACTTTGGGAGAAGCATGTGAAGGCCACGAAATACAATGTTTCTGATGACGGAACCATGCTGCGTACAAGATTTATTGATGGTGTCGCTTGCGAACCAGAACCATTCTATAGATATTAAAGAGAAATGAGTGTAAATACTTTTAAATATATCCATTTTGCCCACTATAAGGACATTCCGAATTGGAGTGTCCAATATGTGGTTGAGGAGAAATTGGGCTTTACCAAGAAGTACCCAATGGCTAAGATTGGCTCGTTCTTGAAAAAAAGTAAGAATCAGATTGAAATCCAAGATGACGCAGAATACAAGCAGGTTACTGTTAAGATAAACAATGGTGGCGTGATAGCAAGAAATGATGGTCAGTTAAAGAGAGGTTCAGAAATAGGAACCAAGCGACAGACCGTAGTTCATGCAGGTCAATTCATTGTCTCCAAAATTGATGCTCGTAATGGTGCGTTTGGTGTAATTCCAGATGATTTGGAAGGGGCTATAGTTACAAACGATTTCCCAGTGTTTGACGTAGATTCTTCTAAGATTCTTCCTCAATTTATGGTGCTGATTTCTACAACTCCTCAGTTTGTAGAATTTGCCCGTAAATGTAGTAGTGGTACGACTAATCGTAAGCGCATAGATATTGGTGCTTTTCTACAACAAGTGATTCCTTTACCATCGTTGGAAGAGCAAGAGAGAATTTTAGCAGACTATAATAGTTCTATATGTAAGGCGGAAGATAAAGAAAAGACAATAGAAGAGAATAAATATAAAATAGATAAGTTTATATTGGAAACATTGGGAGTAAAATCTGTTTCTCATAAAGAAGAAAAGAAAAATACGCCTTTGCTTTCTTTTGTAAAGTTGTCAAATATCGAAAGATGGGATTGTTATAATGAGCGAAAGTTATTCATTTATGGTACAGAGCTACTCCTATGTTTAAGTTGATAAAGGAAAGGCCGATGTACGGTGCCCCTTATTCTTCTAAAGCATTTGATAATTCGGTGCGTTATATAAGGATTACTGATATAAACGAAGATGGAACGTTAAATGAGGATAAGGTGTCGGCAGATATGTATAATAATACTTATCTACTGAAAGAAAACGATTTTCTGATAGCTCGTTCTGGCAATACCGTTGGTAAAACTTATCTTTATAAGGAGTCTGATGGGCCAGCAATATTTGCTGGGTATTTGATAAAGTTTGTAATAGATGAAGAAAAAATAGATCCAAAATATTTGTTGCTATATACAAAGTCTTCTATCTATAAAGATTGGATAAAGAACAATATGAGAATTTCGGCTCAGCCAAATATTAATAGTCAACAATATTTACAATCTCCTGTCATAGTACCTTCCAAAAAGGTTCAGCGAGAGATAGTCAATAAAGTTCAAACTTTGGCTAATGTAAATATTCGAGGTAAAAATGAAGCTTGGAATTTGCGTCGTAAAGCCTTGGAGAATTTTGAACAAACAATATTTGAATAATTATGAGATTAAAGAAATTATATATAGAGCATTACAAGAACATTCATGGTGAATATTCTTTTGAGGGGAATCAAGGCTATATAGCATTGATAGGTTTAAATGGTTCTGGTAAGAGTAACTTGTTGGAGGCCATAAGCTTGGTGCTTGATACCATGTTTGGGCTTCAAGTCAAGACTCCTATAGGTAATTTCTGGATAGAGTATGAGATGGATGGAGAAACTTGCTTTTATGGTAATATCGACCAAGCAGGAAAGGTTATAGAATTAGATTCGCAGCCTAAGATGCCTTCCATGCTTATCTCATGTTATAGTGGAGAAGATGACCGTTTGTGGAATTTCTGCTATAAGGATTATTATGTTCGTTTCTTTAAAGCAGCCATTGGTGGAGGTGAATATAAACCACAGAGTCTTTATGTCAACAGGTATTGTTGGAAGATTGCTTTTATTTCTTTACTCTTTAGTGAAAATGAAGAGGTAAAATCCTTTGTTAAGAACATCTTAAAAGTAGATGTTCAACAAGTGACCGTGCAATTCACTCGTCGTGAGAAAAATAAGGCTAATAGCATGATGCTTCTAATTGGTATGCTCGTATAGAAGAGAAATTTGGAAAAGGAAGAATTCCTATGGAGGTGTTGAAGTATGAGGACTTGATATGTAATTCATATCCCTACTTAACACCAGATGCCCAGGTATTTTATTACCTTTATTTCCTTTGTATGCCTGGGCGAAATCTTAATTCAGATATGCGAGCTGATAAGTTGATAGAAAATATAGACATACAGGTAAATGGCTATAATTTCGAAGACTTGAGCGAAGGTGAGAAGAAACTCATCCTCATCGAATGCATTACAAAAGTGCTAGGTGATGAAGATGCCCTTGTCTTATTTGATGAACCTGATGCGCATACTCATATAGCGATGAAAAAAGAACTCCTTAGAGTTGTTTCGGAATTTGAAGGTCAAACGATAATGACTACTCATTCTCCAATGTTTTTGAACAAACGTTGGCATGGATACCATACAGAGAATATTTATTATATGCATGATGGTATAGTTGAAAATGCAGATGGGCTAAAACATCTAAGCGATTTGACTGATGGAGCAATAGATTACTTTGAAGGTTCTTTCATCCTAAGTTCAAAGAATATTTTAGTGACGGAAGGACCTTATGACATTATGTATCTGAAGTATGCTATAGATATATTTGCACGAGAAGATACGAAATATGCAAAGTTAAATAATATAGCATTTATGCATGCAGGTGGAGCAAGTAATGCTGTTGCGATGTATAGGGAGACTTTGTATCCTATGATTTCTAAAATTGAGCATCTTGTATTCTTGTTTGATTATGATATGGAGGGATATAATGGAAAGGAGAAGCTGATGCTGCAAGTTTCTGCCAATTCTGACAATGTAACCACATCGTTGTTTTATCAAAATAATTATGGTGTGGTCAGGTCACAGAGACCTAAAGAGAAAGATCCAAATTCTTATATATTGGAAGATTTGTTTGATAGTGAATCTTATAAACCTGTTATGGATAAAATTCATGTGGTATCTCACAAAGAAATACGCAATGTTAAATGGGAGGTAAAAGGAAGTAAACGTCCAAAAACAATACCGGAGGCAATAAAAGTTATATAGAAGAAAACTATCTTTCTTTTGGTAAGGAATGGATAGAAGGCTTTAGGCCAGTATTAGATAAATTAATACAATTGTTTAATTTGTAATTGATGGAAATTATGTTAAAAGAAAGAAACATAAAAATAGCAGTGTTCTCTGCGTTGCTTGTTAGTTTGTTTATTGCATTCATCTTCAATTTGACATTGTCAGTTGGCGAAGGTACAGTTATGCCTCTTTCAAATGGTGATTGGTTGAATTTTTGGGGAAGTTATGCTGGTAGTGTTCTTGCTTTGGTTGTTGGCTTGATGGCAATATTTTATACAAATGCTAATTGTGAACAGACATTATTGCAGCAAAATAAAATATTGAATTATCAGCAAACGATAAAGGAACAAGAAGAAAGAAATGTGTGTTTGAAAAATAATCTGAATTTATTGAATTACGCAGAAATACAAGGAATAACAGCAAGTATCAATCAAAATGATTTAATATCTTCAAAAGAAAAAATAGTGAATAAGAAAGCTGAGATATATTCTTGTGATTTGCAGCTTCGATATGTCTATGGTTATGATCTTAATGAGCCTAGACCAAAAGAAGAGCAAACGTATAAGGCTTGTTGGGAACAATGTATTTCTGAGTTGTCTGTCCTTTTGGATAAGCAGTTGGAATTGGTTATGCGTATAGCTCAAAATCAATCAGATTTAAGTATGAAAAATGGAAACTCTCAGATAATATCTAATGCAGAGTCTCTCTTGAAACTTGGTGTGACTTTAGAACAAAAAATTGAATATGAAAATACTATTATGGGGGCAAAAAGTGAGATACTTCTTTTAGATAAAGAATAAATGCTTATGTCTCAGATATAAATTTGATTTTGACGGCAATTAATATGAAGTCTGAAGAATTGTTAAAAGACACCAAGAGGTTATTTGATTTATCTATTGTTGTTCAAAAAGCAAACAGAGAAAAATGTAAAATATAGGAGAAAATAATATGGACTTCGTTAAAATACAAGGTTATAAATCATTCAAGAAAATAGCGGTTTGCTTGCATCCTATCAATCTCTTGATAGGCGCAAATGGAGCTGGCAAAAGTAATTTCTTGTCACTATTCGAAATGTTGGGCAATCTCTATGAAAAGAGGCTGGCTTCATATGTAGCCCAAATGGGTGGAGTCAATAAGTTCTTTTATCAAGGTTTGAAGCAAACAGAGAAAATAGAAATAGAGATAGGACAGAAGTTAAATTCTTATGTTTTATCTTTGATGGAATCTGATGGAAAATTATTGATAGCTCATGAGAAATTGGGATATTCTTATTTTGGACAGTTGTCTACGGTAGATATAGGGAAGTATCAAGAAGAAGCTGGGTTAAAGGATTATGATGGAATGCGCAGGGGAGATTATATAAAAGGTTATATCTCCCAAATCCGAAAGTTTCACTTCCACGATACAGGTCGCCGTTCTCCATTTACGGCTGATAGCCATATCGTGAACGATGCTTATCGTATGTATGAGCATGGTGAAAATTTGGCGGCTATCCTCTATCGTATTCAGCGAGAGAAGCCGATGGCTTATCGTCGCATTATCCGTGTCATTCAGAGTGTGGCTCCCTATTTCTCGGACTTCTATTTCCAACCAACCGAAGCCGATATGGTGCGCTTGCAATGGCAGGATAAGTATAGTTCTATGATTTACGGACGACCGACTTGTCGGATGGAACCATTCGCTTTATTGCCTTGACCGTGCTCTTTATGCAGCCATGGTTACCACGAGTTATCATCATTGATGAGCCGGAGCTTGGTTTGCATCCTGTGGCTATCGAAAAACTTCGGGTTTGATTAAGATGGCGGCACAAAAGGGTACGCAAGTTATCGTTGCTACTCAGAGTGCTGAACTGATTAGTAACTTTGAGCCAGAGGATGTCTTGACTGTTAATCAGAACCAAGATGGAACAACCATCAATCGGCTGAATAGCAAAGAGTTGGCACATTGGCTTGAGGATTATACACTTGGTGATTTGTGGAAACAAAATATAATGAAAGGAGGTCAGCCACGATGAAACGACTAATCATAGTATGTGAGGGCCTTACGGAACAAGAGTTTTGTACAGAAGTGCTTGGAGTTGAGTTTGCTAAGCATAATATTTATGTGGAAGCCCCTGTCATCAAGCACTCGCATGGTGGTATAGTTCCTTGGACGACCATCAAAAAGCAAATATTGAATCATCTTCAAGAAGGTGATGTCTATGTCAGCATGTTAGTGGATTACTATGGCATCAAAGACCAGTTCGAGTTTCCTGGATGGGAAGAATCTAAGGAGATAGTGGATAAGACGGAGCGTATTCATTTCTTGATAGATAGAATGGCGAAGGATATTTCTGAGCAATATCGTTTTCGTTTTATTCCATACATACAACTTCATGAATTTGAAGGATTGCTGTTCAGTGATGTGAGTGCATTTTTGAACAGTTTTGAGGAGAGTGAGTTTGATTATGCAGAGTTGCAGGCTACGGCAGAGGCTTTCCAATCGCCAGAGCTTATCAATAATAGTCCCGAGACAGCTCCGTCCAAACGATTGATTGCTGCTATTCCTGATTATGATAAGGTGGTTGTTGGCATTTGTGTTGCTATGGACATTGGCTTAGAGAAGATTCGGGAGAAATGCCCTTTGTTCAATGAATGGATAGAGCGATTGATGAAGTGATCAGAGTTTAACTATTCGGTAAATACATAATATAGCTCTGACATGTACAATACTGTAATCAACCATATAACAAGTGATAAGCAATGACCGGAAAGATTGGAAGAAAAAAGGTATTGAAGTTTCGCGACTTCCCAACACGCCTACATGGCGAGGTATTCTTTGTAGAGAATGGGTATGATGAAAAGTTGAACCTTTCCATCATCAACCATCTCGTGGATATCAACAACTTGTTTATCAGCAAGTCAATTCATTTTAATTATTTCCCATTTCTGTCCTCATATCAGGAAGACAGCTCTCTACAGCTATCCTGCGATGAATAAAGAGGATTTGAACATCTCTGTTCCTTCCGATTTGCTGTTGTCGCAATTGGTAGAAGAAAAGGATAAGGGGAAATTACATCCTAGCATCTTACAGCTAGACCATGAGGAGGATGGCATATATTATGTCAATTCCTATTCTTTGTCTATAGAGGAAGATGAGGATTTTATGCCATTGATGCAGGCTGCGTATGATAAGTTGCCGGATTGCAATGTAATGTTCAGTCTGTCGATGATTTTCCATACAGTATATTTGATCCTAAACCGATTCCGGCAGATGAAACATTCAACTATGATATCAGGCAGAAGATGAAGGAGGTGTACCGACAGGTACAGGACTTACGCCTTGGCGGAGTAAGCGATTGGGTGCTGAAGCAGTATCTCTTTCCACCCAAGAATCTGAGTAGAATTGTCATCACAGAGAATTACGATATCATACTGCCCGACTATCATGATATGACTATCAAGATGGAGCCATTGGTAAAGGCGGTGTATATTCTCTTTTTGCGTCATGAGGAGGGAATCCTTTTCAAATGTTTGTCGGATTATAGGGAAGAGCTATATGATATCTATGTGGATATTCGCAAGAAATCGAACAACAACGGGACTCATCTTTCAGAAGAGAAGATTCGCCAGAGCATCGAAGCCCTGACGAATCCATTGTCTAATTCTATCAATGAGAAATGTGCCCGTATCCGCCAAGCCTTCACTCTTCAGTTTGATGAAAGTCTAGCCGAGAGTTATTTCATTGATGGCAATCGTGGTGAACCCAAGAAGATTCCATTGGATAGAAAGCTTGTGGAGTGGAAGTGAATTTTCTTAGGTATTCTTCCTGTATAACAAATAAACTCCTATGGCAACCCAAACGCTCGGTCCGAGGTTTGGTTGCACGTATAATGATACTGATAAAGCCAATTACTCCAATCAGAATACATACCCATCCCCAAATCTTCAACTTAGTTCTTCTTTTCAAGCTCATTTGGCGTTTTCTTCTTAGAGCACAATACGACAATGAGACCAATCACTACATTGATAAGTGAGATACCAAAAGCCCATCCGAAACCAATCTTTCTGTTTCTTCCCAGGCAACCAACGCCGAATGCTAACGCAACGGCAATCACGAAAAAAAGAGTCTTTCCATATTCCTATTATTTTTATTGTTATTTTGGCTGCAAAAATAATAAATGGTGGTGGATGCTACAAATGTTTAGGCTCCACAAGGCTTGTGGAGGTAAGTTTTTCCCGAGTTTGTACATCTGTTTACAAAAAAAACACTAACTTTGCCATCTCATAAAGTATTAATTTAAAAAGGTTATAATTATGATGTTACCAATTATTTCAGTATTGATTGGCATAAGTTTGATGTATTACATCCGCCAGAAAAGAGCAGAAAAAGAGATGGATGAAATCGTTAGTTCTATCTCGCCATCTAATGATAGCAATGAGAATATTGGTACTAGAGACTTGAGTCTTGAGTTGCTCCGGCAGCTTAATTGTGAAGTTCGTATAGAGCATGATGACATTTACTTCACGTATCAAAATGAGAAGTTTATGATAGAGGCTTCAAACGAATCAGCCTTTATTACAATTTGGGACCTTCATTGGGATATGGTGGATTCGGAGAATCTCCAAGATGTAGAGAATATGAAAAAGGCTGTTAATCGTACTAATCATTTAGTGCATAATACAGTCTTGTATATTCTGTATGAGGAAGAAAAGTCTTATTATGTTCTGTCTAAGTTGCAATGTTTGCTAATGCACAACATTCCAAATACAAAAGCCTATCTTGCTGCGATATTTAATGACTTTTTCAGAACCAAGCAGTGCTACTCTCAGGTTCTTGATGACATAGGCAAAGAGGGAGCGCAGATATAAATGCTGTTGTAGCTGGTGTTATCTTGTAAAATGAAATAAACCAGTTTCGTTGTTTTTATAAGTTGTGTTCCCAACAACAAGTCGGTAAAAATCGAAACAACAACGACTGGGGCGATTGCTGTATCTGTTTCAGCATTGCCCCAGCAGACTTTATTAGATATTATTATTCGAACCATAAACAAACGTTAAAATATTTAGTTTTCTCTACTTTTCTCCTTATTTTTTTCTTTGGTCTAATTTAATTTTATCCTTAATTCCGCAACACTATAATTTAACTTTATTTATAAGTTCCTGAGCAACAAAAAGTTGCCCAGGATTTTGCCATGTCAGAATTTTCACTTATCTTAGTGTTGCAAAAAGAAAACAAGCAAA
>ENA-OQCS01000843-OQCS01000843.1-human-gut-metagenome-genome-assembly--contig:-NODE-843-length-16889-cov-3.290896_pt1 | contig 16889 bp, 19 predicted proteins | sample MGYA00242757_ERZ504575 | MGnify/ENA primary metagenome ERZ504575 (study PRJEB26092, sample SAMD00036297) | human gut metagenome | host: Homo sapiens | study: EMG produced TPA metagenomics assembly of...
CTGCACCTCCTGCTGATGCAGCAAAGCCTTCTGCTGAATCAACCGAGCATCCTGGTCTGCTATCCAAGCCTTCTGCCCATCTAATCGGGCCTTCTGCTCCTCGATCAGCTTTCTCTGCTGCTCCAGCAGTTCCTCCTTCTTCTTCAGGGTAGCCCGGAGAATCTCCTCGGCATTGCGAATCGTCTCCTCCTCGCTCTCCCCCTCCTTCACCGGGATATAACCGCCCGTCTTGCGAATCTGCGGCAGCACGACCGAGGTAACCCAATCCTTGAACTTCACCGCCGAAGCCAGTTTCGAACCGAGCACCAGGGCATAGAAGCCGCTCTCGTTAACGAAGATCATCTGCACAACCTGCATCTTACCTTCGCAAACACCAAAGCGGTTTTTAGCAAGTCTAGCAACATAGCGTTTTGCTACATCGCTAGACCTAACATGCTGGTTCACAGCGCAAGACGAATTCTTATACCCGAGCACATCACACAAATCCTTTGCACAGAACCAAGGATCGCCCTTCTCATCTATAGTAGTGCGAACCGTTCCGAACTCCGGATTCTCAAACACAGCAACCTGTACAGCCTGTTTCTTATTGGCTTCCTTCTTGTCGGCCACCTTCTTACCAGTCTGCACACTCTTCTTGGCAGAGCGGCATTCTTGCCATCCTCCGCTTCTGATTTTTGAATTCATCATAAGCAAAAAAATTAAGTAAATATATAAAAGGTACCCGACGGATACCTTTGCAAAAAATACACGCTAAAAGTTTCCGCAAATATTTTAAGTTGAGGAGTTAACTCCTCTAACTTCCTCACAAAAAGTTCTGCAATAAAAAATGTATCAACCTTGTCAAAGACCGATGGCTGATACGCTGCGCCACTTACAACATGGCAGGAAAACTATGCCAGCATCCTGGCGATAGAAAACGCAAAAGTCCCAGACCTCAGAACCGGTATCGTTCTGAAATCTGGGGCAAAAGTACGGCGATATTTTGGATAAAAAATGGGGCGTACCCGTACGGTCGTACTAGTACTACTTACCAAAAAGCCGCATTATCGTAAATATTCTTTGATTTTTTCACCAAAATCCAATATAGAAGGCATAGAAAGCGCATCATTATAACGGGTTCTCATCACAGAAGGCTTCATATTCCAAAATCTCGAAAACACCTTCCATACATTATTTATCCCCAATGCAACGGATATCTGATATGCAAGATACGCCTTCTGATAACCGGAAAGATTGAGAGGTTGGAAATTCTCATCTAAAATCTCCTCCTTATATAATCTCATCAGGATTCTTGCCGCCTTCTCACTCTTTAATTCTTCAGGCAACTGAGGGATAAAAGGCAGAAGCGGCATAACTTTCTGAGAAAAACCAGATTTATCTTCTCCTTTATCCTGACCTTCATTCACATCCTCAAAGTCAGCTTCATTGAGATTGCTATCTGATGAAGAACCAGATGATGCTTTATCAGAAAACCCACCGAAGATGTTGTGACCAAAATGCCAAGCTGGTGCATTTTCGAAATTAACATTTAAGTTTATTGTCATCATTCAGCAGATTAACTAGTTGTTGAACACTTGTAGTCATCTCCAACATGCGCTTGCCGTTGAGATAAACTACGATATCTACACTCAAGCTGATTACGCCTATATTGGAAAGCGCAACCAACAGAAACAAAATTAGCCATAATAATCCCTTTCTTAATCTTTAATTTTTGAAGGATTGACTAAAACTACCATTGACTAGTTAGAGAGGGCAGCCCCCATGATTTTCATGAGGTGAGGCAGCTATCAAGACGTTGTTGACTTATGACCAGCAATACCCTAGTGGTTCATGTAATTTCTTTCATTTCTTTCGAGGTTTTTAAGAGTATTGATTGATTATTATTGTTTAGTATTATTATTCCGCCTTGTTCACAAACTGGCGGAGATCTACTTCTTTTTTATCAAATCTTCCACCGCTTCAGCTCCTGCGCCGTAGATTTCTTTATATTCTCTTTGCAGTTGATTGATGCGGCCAAGTCTTTTGGTTCTATCTTTAATATGCTTTTTAGATTTGTAGTTCTCTACGGCCTCATATTCTTCATGCAGATAGTGACCTATTATATAGCAGAATTTTAGAATGGTTTCAATCTTTATTTTAGAATCGAAATTCAGGAAATTCCGAATCGTATCATAAGAGACATGGAATTCATTCACGATTGATTTCCGAGGAGAAATATCCTCACCAATCATGATACCGAGAAGAGTTCCAATCCTCTCGATATATGATAATCTCATCAACCTTACAGCCGGAGATTCTGAATTTTCTATTTCTTTTGCCTCTTCAACCATTGCTATTTTTATTTTTCCGTGTAAAATTAGCAATAATCGGTGGTATTTCCAAGCGTTTTACGTCTCTAAGGGACGTAAAGAGTGCGTATTTTTTTCTGATTGTCAAAAATATATATGAAAAAGAGAGAAAGTGAGCATTTTTAGTGCTACACTTCCTCTCCTCGACTTTTATGGATGGATAGCAATTCTATTACCATTTCCACAGCTCTTGTGAACGACATGAGGGGTGGGATTTTTACCCCAGCGCTTCTCAGATAGTTCACCAGTTTCTTCTTGCCCCAGTTGATTCTGGAATCTCTTTCACGATAGAGTTCCCTGAGCTGTTTGACATTGGAAGGCAGAGAATCCAGCAAGCTCTCTGATATTACGCTTCCTCTCTCGATAATTATCTACAGGAAGATTTTCTGAATCATCTTCTCAATACATTTTGCATCGTCAAGTGTATAGACATTCATTGCTTCATGCTCTGAAGGTTTCTTCATTCCCCACCATTCCCTGAGATTGGCACCTCGTAGATGACATGATGAACGAATTGAGAACAATCTGCTTATCGCCTGCACTTGGCGCAAGACGTACTTCCAATTCCTTGATTTTCTTATAGATTTAATCTTTGGATTCTCAGGCACAATATGCATCAAACCTTTCGGGTCGATAAAGTTGATATACTGCTTATCATCGGTATCAATCCAGAGTATATAGTCGGGATAGAAATTACCCGCTTCAAAGAAGCCCATACCTACCTTACTCTTGTTACGAAGCAAGAAGAGTGATTTATCCTTCCATTCTGCGCTATGATTCTTCATGTAGCAGTCGAGAAGATCCACGAAGGTTTTCTCATCTTCATTCAGCTGAACAGGAGAGACCTGTATCTTCAGATTGTTCTTCTTTACGCATACTAGAGGAGCATAGAGATGATGGCGGAAATCGAACAGAACGAACTGTTTGGCAAGCGTACTCTTTTCATATTCCGATATACCTCTATCTGTTGCCAATATCGTTGCAGCATCCGAAATGAACCTGTTGAGTTCTTCACCACAATCGCCGCCCACTTCTTCGGTCAGATTGATTCTATATTCATCACAAAGTTGTTGTCGGTAGCCTCCAGCTCTCCATACTCCAGGTATTTGTCTTCCCATGCCTCTTTCTCAAACTTAAAGAATTTATCCATGTAAATCTTTAAAGCCATAATCGCAAGTCGGTTACTTCTTCCCGGCGCTTGATGCTGTCTATTTTCAGATGGTCAGCAGGAACGATATAGCGATACCATTCTCTATCACCAAGAATAGAAGGCAATCTGTCTCTATCAATCGTGATATTGAAGTAGAGTTTCTCATTTTTATACATTTCGATTTCATCGAATATGCGATAATAATCAAGCAACGGAATGTTTTCTTCCGGCATATCTATAGGCTTGTTATTCACCTCTATGCGCATATCAATAGAGCCACTGGATTCTATTGCCTGTACCTTGCTGCGGCAGTCTAGCAAAATAGGATTCTTCATAAGATAACTCTTGAATTTCTCGCTAGGCTTATCCAACAGCTTGCGTTCAGCATCTCTCTTGAATATCTTGCCGCTTTTAACTCTTATTACACGGAGCTTTTTAGCTTTGGCTTCCTGATAACGAGACACCGTAGGCAGGGTAATCTCCGTAATCTGGTCGTTGCTTGGCACATCTTCCAACTCCAGGAATGCCTTGAACTCCTCCATGTAGTTAGCCTTTACTCCGAAGATAGTCAACGTTTCCAATTTACCAATGTATTTTGGAGCCCGAACACCAGGAATATTGACAGCACGGCTACGCTTCAGCATACCATTATAGCCTTTCAGACGCACACCACGACCAAACATCTGGATAGCCTGGGAACCTTCACCTTTGGCAAAATTGATAAGACCATGGTGCTCACTCGCCAACTGTTCCAGCCTTCGGTAAACTTTCTAGAACCTATCAGGACGTTGATCTTGGAATCCTTGCGATTGATGGATTCAAAAAGCGAATCATTGTTGAATGATTCACTCTTCGTAACAACTCCCTTGGTTTCACAGGATTTAATCAGCTTTGTTGTATCTCCGATACTGATCACGCCAAAGTAATCACCATCCTCGCCAATACGCATGCCTATCTCACCTGCCTTACTCAGATGGTCGAGGTGAAGACGTGGTTCATCTGCATGACTCTTCGTATTGAAAAGCAGATGCAATATGTCTTCATAGAGCACCTGTCCATCAGGCGTATTCCCCCCATTCAACTCGTAGAGAGGATTGAAATCATGCGAGAAGATATCAATGCCCTTGGCATCGATAAGACCCGTATTCTGCTGCACCACCAGGTTGATGCGCTGGACAGTTTGACGCTTGTAGCGAACAAACTGATCAATGAACATGATGACATCTTCAACATCTGTGAGACTTTCATCCTTGTTTGCCTTGTTCACGCTATTACCCACAAACACCAGCAGCGGATTTTCTATTCTGAAAGGAGCCAGCTCCTTGCCATATTCCAAGAAGCATTTCTTCTGCTGATAGAAGCTGAGAAGGCAACCGGTCAGGTAAAGCAGACGGGAATCCTCACTGATATTGGTATCCTTCAGGTTATAGATACGATAATCCTTACCATAGCCATCATTATAGAAGTACTTATAGGAGTAATCGAAGAGGATTGCCTTCTGATAGTCCTCCACGATATCCCGGTCTTTCTTATTTGTTTTCTTGCCTGCCAGTGCCTGCTTGAATGTGGCTGAATACTCAAAGGTAAAGCCATCCTCAGCCATTTTCTGACGGTAGCCAACCCATTTTTCTCCACCTACCAAACCACGATGGCCTTCATCCACCAACAACAGATTATTGGTTTCAAAACTATCCACGCTGACTGTCTTGTCCTTGCCGACATCATCAAGCTTATTTATATCAATAATCAGTACTTCATTGCCATCAAATTTTAACGGACCTTCCTTGACAAAGATTTTGGCAGGTATCCCCGATATCTTCAGTTCCTCCAGATGCTGGCGGCTCATGCCCTCATTCGGAGTCAGCAAGATGACATTATTGATATCTATGCTCGCATTGATGCGTTTAGCTCGCTTCAGATAATATGAAAACTGCAAGATATTGACATGCAGAATCAGCGTTTTACCAGAACCAGTAGCCGACATGTAGCAAGTTTGTTCATCTTTGCCAAATCGAAGTCCTGGAAGCCAATCTGCCCCAAAGTACGGTCATCTTCATCATGAAGGAAATCCGTCAGTTCCTGCTGGAAAGATTCCTTATCAGAAAACCAACGATCCAGGTAAATCTCCGTGAAAAGGAGGCTGAGATACTGGAAATATTTCCAGGTCAGTCCGCCTCTGTTTTCACCGATTTTCTGTGTATATCGTCTGATGTTTCATCATACACTCGCAGTTTGGTTTCCGGTATTCTGCATCCAGGCTGTTTGAAGAAGTATTCAATGAACAAGGTATTACCAGTAGATTCATTGATACCTTCCTCTTCCGGCAGGTTCATCTGTCTCGCCAGCTGCTTCATATCCGTGATACCCAACTCTCGCTGCATGAATTTGAAGAGCACCAATTTTTCATCAAAGCGCAATTCCTGCACCTGATTCTTTTTAGTCCTAGCCATAATTACATTTCTTCAAACATACGTTTATTAAATTCCTGCTCCGTCAGAACCACCTTCCATGATTCATCTGATGTACGAAGATTCTCCAGATTGTTGTCTCCATTTACATAGATAATATCATACTCTCGGTCGAGCGGATTGATGCGATACTTCTCGAAATATGCATCCAGGGCAGCATTGCTGGCCATTAAATCATCGCTGATGGTACGCCAAATGACCAGTGCCTTACGACCGTCTGGGAGCGTTCCTTCTATCTGGCGGAAGGCAAACTGAGTACCCTTTACCAAATCTACAGCACCTTCGTACATTGGCTTTGCAGCAGGGAGGCTGTCATAGGTTCTGATGATGCCCTGATGCTTGACAGTAAGACCAATCAAATAGTTGAAGGTCTCGCAGACATCCACCTTACAAAGCTTCATCTCATTCTTCTCCGTGATGTTCATCTCGTAGCTAAATGGAGCCTTAAATGCATCCAAATTCAACAAGCTGCCCTTTGCTTCAAGGTCAAACATATAGTTGATGGTGTAGTCATCACCAAAGAGGCTTGCCAAGCTTTCATCTTTCTTCAACTGGATGTTGTTCAGAGCATCTTCGTATTGTTCGAGACGAAGATATTTTACAATACCACCACCCCTATAAGTGCATTCTTTACTAATACCAGAAGTTTCACCATTCAAAACATATTTTATTCGAGGAAGAGCAACTTTGTAAAATTGATCAGCCATATCTACACCAATAAACTTCCTTGACAACTTTAGTGACACGGCAGCAGTAGTACCAGAGCCTAAGAAGAAATCTATCATATAATCGCCTTCTAAGGACAAACTTTCAATAACTCTTTTTAATACTCCCTCTGAATTTTCAGTTTTAAATCCCCACTTGTTAGCATATCCTTTTATATCTAACCAATTAGTATCTGCCATAGTTTCAACTCTAGGAGGAATCCAATATTTAATATTTCCTATTTTGTTACCATCGCGCTTTATAAATTCTAAGATTTTACCAGTTTTTTTCCCAGTAGTCATCTAAAGAGATTCCCTTGGGCGAAATCACGTTCATATGTTTGATAGTTATCAACTGCTTTTTGGGCTCTTTCTTTTTTCCACATCCATTGACCACGATGATTAGTTAAATCTATTCCCAAAATCTCATAGCGCATAGTTGGCCTATCCATAGCTTTCCAGAAAGAATGCCAATGTGATTTTGCTTTATTCGCAGAAATCGGCTTTACTATTTTAGAGAACCTTGCAGATGGAGTCTTTGAATACCAATATAAATTATCATAATTAACAGTTATAGACTTTATAGAATCAAATTGTTTATTCAGATCTCCCTTTGTCTCTTCTGCACGTCTCAATATAATTTCATTACGATAATTTTGGATACCATATGCTTCATTCATCATTTGACGAAGAATCATATTCCCATCATGGCTACATCTCACAAAAACAGACCCATCAAAACAAAGAAGTTTTTTCAACAAGAGAACGCGGTCGTACAAAAGCGAAAGCCATGTTGAATCTTTATAATCAACTTTGTAAAGGTATTCTGCTTCTTCTCCTAAATTAAAAGGAGGGTCTATATAACAACCACGTATACATTCTGTATATTTCTTCTCTATCAATGATAATGCTTGAAAATTTTCACTATATATCATCAAGCCATTTGTCGCTTTATCGAGATCTTCCAATGAAGATATCAATCTATTTTTAAATTTTTCTGAAAAAAATTTCGTATCTACGACCAAATTACCATTCTGTTTGAGAAATAAAGCTGTCGGTACTGGACTGAAAGGCTCAGTATGCTCTAAATCTGGCTGCATAAGATCAATAGTATACATATCAATCCACTCCTGTACTTGCGCCTTGTTTTGGCGAATTTCATCATAATACTCCTCTGGAATACGGTCGAGCGTAATACACCAGTTAGTCTCTACAACAAACTTTTTCTTCAACCAGAGTTTCTTCTGGAAGTCCTCTATCTGCGCCAAGAATTTGATTATAACACGACCTACCTGCTTGATAGCACGAACCTTAGCGATATAAGTCTCCACACGAGCCTCATTTTCTGTATCAAGGTCATCAAGGTGCATCACCTCGTTCTTGATAAAGAAATCAAGCTCTCGTGTCAAGAAGCCACCCAGGTCCTTGTGAATAAAATAATCGAAGGTGTTCTTTGCCACATACGCCTTCAGGTGCTTGTCCAAGAAGCTAATCTGATCCTTAGCCTTGGCATCAGGATTCGTAATTCGCAACAATTCCAGCATAACAGCAGTTGGTTGCGTACTGAGCCACTGCTTAATTTTCGCAGAATTCTTATCAGTATAATTTACTTTCTTTTTCTTCTTATCTTTCCCCCCCATCTTCACTTCAGCTTCTTTAGGCACATCAAAGATAAAACGGATATTGACAGTCTTTTCCTCTTCGTTATATTCGAATGTCTTTACGCCAGGATACTTCTCCTCATCTTCTGTAAAGAGCATGAATTCGCGCTTTTTATCCTTGTCTTCCTTGTTATTGTTCTGCTCTGTTGTAGCATCTACCAAAAGGAAATGAACCGTATAATCACCTGCGGTAAAAGTATAATCCTTGAAATTCTCAGACGTCTTGATATAGTACTGGTCTTGATTAGCCCAGTACAGCTTTACTTCCTCACCCTCGTAAGGAATAGCATAAACACCTTCCTTGTAGCGACGCTTGCTGATGAAATCACCCTCATCATAGTAGCGGCTAAAAAAGTTGTAAAGCGCACTATATACGTCACTCTCCAAGGCACTCAAATCTGTGCCTTGCTGCAGTTGAGCCTTTAATTTCTTGTATTTAGGATTATTCTCAGGCGATGCACCAAAGGCAGCAGCCTGCTGTTCTATCTCAGCAATCTGCTTTCTGAGTTCATCCTTATTTCCCTGAGCAAAAGGCTCTAGTGTTTCTCTGATTTGCCTTGGAAGCCCTTCGGTAAAAACTTATGGATTTCCTTGCGTCGAATATTGAGGATTCGGTAGATACCGAAGTCAAGATCAGACTTATCCAATTCAAACATCTGGTTCAATAGTTCAATGAACCTTATCATTCTTTTCATTCATATATGCTTTTATTTTTTAGACTCTCGTTGAAAAATGTATGATAAACACCTTGGCAGAATCAGCCTGCGATATGATACGCTTCTGCAGTTCTGCTATCATGTTGCGGCGCATGATACTGACATCATCCTCCTTGTCATCCAGCTCGTTACGTAGGCGACGCTTCTTGCGATTCAGTTCATCCACATGCTGCTGAGCCTCTAACTTGGCCTGTATGCTATCAGCCCGCAAGGTATCCCGTTCTGCCTGAAGAATAGCCTTTTTGACAGTAGATAACTCTTCTTCCAATCCATTGAGCATATCACGCTCCCAGTTGAAGATTCGAGTCTCCTCCTGCTGGAAGTAACCGAGATTGCGTTCATCTATCATTTTCAGTTTTGCAGCACAGCGGCGTTCACTGTTCTGCTGCAACTTTCAAGAATGCGAGGTGGAATAGCCTCTACCGACGATTCACGACCACCATTCAAAAACAGCTTTTCGCAATCATCCTGAGAAAGCGTTCTACCCTGGTCTGTCATGGCCGTGAAGATAGTATATTGCTCTTCTTCAACCGAAGCAACTTTCAGCTGCGCCATAATCAGATAACCTTCCTGGTCCTGGAGATACTCTGGCAAGGTGGCATTCATCTGCATAGCCTTCTCTGAGAAATGGATTTCAGCACCATCTTCCGTATCCAGCGAAAGTGCCGTATTCAGCACATGCTGTGCCAGCGGATGCGACAATCGGTAAGGAATCCCTTCGGAATCTGATGCATTCAGCATACAGTAAACACCCTTCTTGCAACCAGCTACCGGCACTTGAAGACGGAAGGTATGCTTCGCATCATCGAAAACAGCTTCAGAGGAGAGCACAAACTTGGTCAATTCCCAGAAGATATGCTGATAACGGTTCAGGAAGGCACCTGTTGCATCCTTGGTAGTCCGCAAATGTTCCTGCACGTTAATATCAAAATGCTCAATCACCTGCTTGCGCACTTCATCCATGCGGGTATCAATCTCTTCCTGCATATCATTCTGCAATTTCTCAAATGCGGCATCAATCTCTTCCTTGGAACGACACTGCTGGTAAATCTGCAGGATGCGGCTTTCAAGTCTATACTGTCTGCCTTGCCAAGCACTTCATCACTGGCTCCGAAGACATCATCAAAGAGTTTAAACTTTTTGCAAAGCAAATCAAAAACGCGAACATCCGCATAGTTGCGAGTATTGATGAAGTTTACCACCACCACATCATATTTCTGTCCATAACGATGACATCTACCTATGCGCTGTTCGATTCGTTGAGGATTCCACGGCAGGTCATAGTTGATGACTAAGGAGCAAAATTGCAAATTCAGTCCTTCAGAAGCAGCTTCGGTGGCTATCATGATTTCGGCAGAATTCTTGAAATAATTCACAATGGCAGCACGCCTGTCGGCAGCCTTGATACCACTCACCTTGTCAGGATGGGCATCGCACCATTCTTGTATATTTCGTTGGTCTGCGGTTCGCTGGCCTTGCCGTTGAAAAGCACTATCTTGCCTTCATATCCATTAGCTTCCAAGCTATCACGGAGGAAAGCCTGGGTCTTGGTTGATTCCGTGAAGATGAGTGCCTTGCGCTGGGCGCCTGACTTAGACTGAATCTTGAAACTTTCTTTCAAAGCAGCCAGCAGGCTTCCGCCTTCGACTCCTTGCGAATCTTCTTAGCCTTCGCTATGAAAGAATTGAGAAGAGCAATTTCAGCCTTTAATTTAGGAATACTGATTGCATCATCCTCATCAAACATATCAGTCTCTTCGTAACTATCCTCTGTATCCTCCTCAACATCAGCCATAAAATCAGGTTCATCATCGCCGAGAAGTTCATCGGCATCAAAACGTTCCATCTGTTCCTTCTTGAGCATTCTTTCCAAACGTTCACGTATATGCGTTAATGTGGAGATAAGTGCAAATATGGATGATGCCAGAATCTTGCGGATAATCATAGTTGTCAGCTTACGCTGTCCGGCTGGAACACTATAAATATCTTCTCTTCTCAGAAACTCTGAAACATCCTCATACAGTTCATACTCCTCATCGGTACTTGTAACTTCTGCGTCAAAGGGAGACGTTGGTATAATTGATATATTCCTTTACATCCTTGCGAAGTGTACGGGTAAAGAGAGGCTTGATACGGAATCTCAGCTCGTCTATATTCTCACCATTGCCATAATCACGACGGAAGGTCTTTTCGCTGCCAAAGAAATTCGGTCTATGACTGTGGTCAGACCATAGAGTTCCATCAGGGAATTCTGGAATGGAGTAGCCGTAAGCAGGAGTTTCTTGGTTCCTGCCAGGGCATCTCGAACATCAGCGGCAGTGCGTGCAGACTTTCTATAAACATTTCTCAGTTTATGAGCCTCATCAACAATAGCCAAATCGAATCCATGGCGCAATACCTCTGCCTTCTTCTTGGCTGCAAAGTTATAGGAACAGATAATAACCCGATTGTAAGAGAATGGATTTTTACCTTCCGCAACATACGCATTAAAGACCTTTGCATCAAGGATTTCGCTAGCTACACCAAACTTCTCTGCAAGTTCAAAACTCCATTGTTTTCTCAGAGAAGCTGGACATACAATGATTATTTTACGCTTGCCTGTGGACCACATCTGACAGAGTACAAGTCCTGCTTCTATCGTCTTTCCCAATCCCACTTCATCAGCAAGAACGACGCCTTTACTCAGTGGAGACTTAAAGGCAAACAGAGCCGCATCAATCTGGTGTGGATTGATGTCAACAGCAGAATTAAGCAGAGACTGCGAAAGATTCTGCAAATTGTTGCCTACAGATTTCTGAGAAAGCAGTTGGGCATAGTATTTAGCGTGATATCGAGTAATCATTTCGTTCTGTTTCGTTTTAACTGCAAAAATACTATTTTTGGTAATTATACACATTTTATGTGTATTTTATTAGTAGAGAAAAGAGAATTAACGGAAATTAAAAGACATGCCAGAAGAAAAGCCCGCTATTCTTCACGAACGACGGGCTTCAATAAACAATTAATTTTTAAAGTTATGTATCTCTTATAATTAAAGAGATAAGATTTTTTGCAAATATACATATTCTAGATAACTTATACAAGAATTGGGCGATTTTTTAAATTAAATTAAACTTCCAAGAGAAAATGCCGCAATCCTTGCTTCAGCCTCTTTACCCATTCTGCCATCTTGGGAGAAGAGCTTTTGATTACTATTGTTTCATTTACATGTACCATAAGCCTATAGTTTAAAATTCGAATATTTTTAAAGCTTTTGCCCTTACAGGGTGTTGGTTTATATTTCATTAATACCCAGGGGGTTGCCCTGGGCTAGGAGCTTCTGCCCCTTCAGGGCGTGTGGGGCAAGCCGGAAGGGAGCAGCCGAAATATACACTACGGCTGAAGCGGCTTCAATTCTTCTTCTGTCAATCCAGTAGCCTGCATGATTTGCGACCAAGACATACCCATTGACAACAAGTTACAGGCTATTGTCAAACCTTTAGATAATTCACCTTCTGCACGAGCTTCTGCTCTACCTTTAGCTATACCTTTAGCTATTCCCTTTTTCTCTCCTTCTACATAAGAGCCATAAAGGCCAGAGTAGTAGTCGTCAACAGCCTTGATACTTTCTTCGTATTTTTCCCGCTCCTCACTACTCAAGAAACGAACATCTGGCAATTTTGCAAGATGATCGAGCATCTTCTATTGTTCCGCTAAAGGCAAATTTTTAAATACTTCATCCATTTCCTTATACTTCAATACATAAATCAATTTTTCAATGCCAGTTCTTATTTCCTCATTTTCTGAATTTCCTCCAGCGGAAGCTCGGTGGCCGTTGATACTTGCGCTTCAGAAAGACCCATTGACAAAAGGCGGTAAGCTGTGTCTAACTTTTCTTTAGCAATACCTTTAGCAATTCCCTTTTCCTCGCCTTCAACATACGAGCCATAAAGACCGGAGTAGTAATCATCAACAGCCTTAATACTTTCATCGTATTTTTCCTGCTCCTCACTACTCAAGCAACGAACATCCGCCAATTTAGCTAGATGATTGAATATCTTCTTCTGTGCCGTAAAAGGCAATCTTTCCAATACTTCCATATACTTCAATACATAAATCCATTTTTCAAAACCAGTCTCGCATTCTTCCTCACTCTTATCAAAGAAGGGAAGAGAAAGATAGATGAAACGAAGCTTATCAGAAAACATGGAGTCGCTAGACTTCTCCCTCAAAGCCACGTCTGTCCTAAACTTTGTCACCTCATGCTCCCTTGGCATAAAATTCATGATGCAAACCACATAAACCGGCACAAACTGGTATAAAACAGCTGTGCGGACACCAGCTTCATCAAACTTCTTGCGCTGGGCAACAAAAGCCTTACCAGCATAATAGATGGAACGATTCACAAAGAAAGGTACCCATCTGTTCTGCATCTCAACGATGAAATGTTTATCATCGTCGGTAACACAATAGATATCGAAGATGCAGCCACGGAGATCATTAGTATCTCCAGGTTGTTCCTTATCCTTGAATGTTACGTCCTTGATTTGAAACTCGCCTTCAAACAGGTCGTTCAAAAAATTTATCAGCAAGTCCTTGCTGAACTCTTGACCGAAGAGACGCTTGAAGCCCCAGTCGGTAAAGGGGTTGATGTATCTACCCATAAATTATCAATTTAGATTCTGTAAATCTGCCGCAAAGATAAACTTTTATTTCGAAACATGCAAGAAAACCGGGAGAAAGTTTTATAAAAAGTTGCTGGCAAGGGGAAAATATTTATAAGTGCGCGAAAAATATAAGAAAGATGAAATGGTATCCGATTATTCGGATTCTTTTGTATCTTCGCGACATAGAATCAAAACAAAAGAATTATGAAGAAAGTATCAAATGACATGAGATGGTTCGTTGACCAACTAAGGATGGCAGAAGGAATTCTGGCAAATGCGTTAGAAAGAGCCGAGAATTTTTCAGAACATGACAAGCGCATCATCAGTAAAATCAGAAATGAGGTTAGTATGGCCGACCTCACTTTGTTACAATTGCTTGCTCCCAAAGCTCCATAACAAGCTGCGGGAACCTTACAACAAGAAACAGTTCTCATTGTGGTATTTGAGATATTTCAAATGCTGATCTTCAAGCTTTACTAAATGTAAATCGCTGGTAAGTCCTATGGCTTCTCTGTCAAACTTGTCCAACAAATGAGAATACATGATTTCACCCTTGGGGTTGAAAGAAATGTATCCAAGGTCAAACAGTTTGTCATAATTAGGCAACAGAAGCAGACCATTATAACATATTTTCTTATTCATTTTTACAAAATCCGTTATAATGGAGTCATTACCTATATCTAAATATGAAACTTGTCTTCTGCATCCTTTCTTATTAAGTATTTCACAAATATTGTGCAAAGCATTTCCTCTTCGCCTACTTTTCGTTGCAGGCATATTTCGTCCCTTCAGAGAAAACTCCAGGCAACACGGTGGCAACAAATCGAAGCTTTGCATCATCCGAGATGAAGGTCTTCTCTTCGCAGAGACTGTCTATAATCTCCACACCTTTCAGCATGATACCTTTCTCCTCCTCGCTGAAGACATAAACATCATGTTCAGCGATTGGCAGACCAGACTTGAATGTGTACATCTTGCCACAAATATCACACTCTTTCTCCTTGAACTTTTGATATTCTTCACCAGAAAACTCTCTAAAGTCTTCTTCTTTAGGGATAAATCCCAATCGGAATATCCCCTGTATGGCTTGACCGCCACCAAATAGTAAATCGAAAAAATCCATATTTCTTAAGTCTTAAAATGAATAATATGACGGATTTCAGGCGTTCGTAAAAACCTGACACATCTATCGTTACTTTTAAATCACGCTGCAAAATTAATAAAATTCAGCAGACCGAATGTAGCACATCCACCCAACCTCTTCAAGGTCTCTATTACATCTTCGACTACCTTTATTTGAAAACACCAAATTTTGGGCAGAAAAATTATCACTCCGACCTCCAATAAATCGATAAGTCGGCGCTCAGGAAGATTGTCTATCCACGGACTATCTTCCCTGAGCCAAAATTATACTTCCTTCCAATCAACCAGTCCCTTTCCCATATCATCCAGCTCTATGGCAAGGGCGATTACTTTTCTCTTATCCGCCTTGAATGGTCGGCATACTGCTTGGCTTTCATCTGCTCTTCGGCAGCATCCACGCCACCGTTGTTGCTCAGCTTCAACTCCAATACATAGATGAAGTTGGTTACTTCTACCACCATATCAATTCTGCCCGTAGCTATCATCTTCTCTACTTCCACACGGCAACCGATGGCATTGAAGATGGTGCTCAGAATCAGGCGGTAGCGCTCCTCCATGTCCATACTGGCAAGCTTCTTGTTGCTGTAGGCACATCCGCAATGAGCGCCTTCAGGCATTTCATGGCTTCGGGAAGATTGCCCAAGCTGAGGTGAATATTCAGAAATGCTGGGTAGATTGAAGGTCATTGTTCTTGCGCATGGCCAATGTTGGCAACACGATTTCATTCAAGGCTTGCCTTACTTCGAAGTTAGGAATGCAAGAAGATAAGCTCCGCTTATGTAACCCTTAATCGTGAGATAGCCCGACTGATAAAGAAACAGCTCTGCTCCGCCGCCCGTCACGTCAGAAGTTTCTATAATTGTGTCCAACAGGGCACTATGGTCAAAATCCTTCAAACGAATCTCCAGATCATCCACAAACTTTGGAAGCAAAGAGGTTGCCCCAGATGAAGCCCAATAATTCCTCAGTTTGGAATCAGCAAGGGCATTGATAAGGCTGAAAGGATTAAAGATATCCACCATATTTTCATGGCTGAAATGATAGCATCGTAATAAGCTGTCAATTGCACTACGGCTTCATCGAACGTCCATCCTTTTCTTGATGCCAACTTATTGATTTCCGGCTTGAAATCACGTACCACCTCTTCTTTCGTAATACCACAGATGGCTGCATATTCCGGCTCAAAGCTGATGTTGCTCAGATTATTGAGCACAGAGAAAAGCGAGATTTGCGTGAACTTGGTGATGCCGGTGATGAAGACAAACTTCTCGTATTTGTCATCTGCCTTGAGAATGGCAAAAACCTCTCGATAGATAGCGGTACATGCTTCGTGCTGAGGAGTCTTCCAGGAATGCTGCAATGGAGAGTCGTATTCATCGATGAGAATGGCTACCTGCTGTCCGGTTTGCTCATACGCAGTTTGGATGATGGCAGCAAAGCGGTCGGCAAGACTATCTGTAGGGTCAGGAACCAATGAATATACTTTCGTATTGTCTGAAAATATTGTTGAGATAAGAGCGCAAAGTTTCCGGCTCTGCGCCGGCACGGCTCATATCCAGTCTGATGACAGGTCGCTTCACCCATTCCGTCTCCAGCTGCATGATCTTCAAGCCCTCGAAGATTCCTTCTTGCCCAGAAAGTAGGCTTCGAGCGTATCGACCAGCACAGATTTACCGAAGCGGCGTGGGCGGCTCAGGTAATGATACGTCTTATTTCTGTTGGCAAGTTGCCAGATGATATCTGTCTTGTCAACATAAAGATAGCCTTCCTTTCTGATTTTCTCAAAAGACTGGATGCCTACTGGCAATCGTCTATCGTTTGTCTCTACCATAATTCCTAATCTGTCTTTAAATCAACTTTTCCGCAAAGTTACGACTTTATTTTCATACCTGCAAGAGTTTTCTGATAAAAGTTGAGAAAATGTGATGATTCCCTGCACTTCTCAGGAGAGTATCAGGAGGATTACAGAGGTGGTTACAGTGGTTACGGTTACAGAAGTTACAGTTTTTCTGGAGGGGGTAAAGTGCTTTCGGGGACTTACGGATTGTAAGTAG
>ENA-OQCS01000844-OQCS01000844.1-human-gut-metagenome-genome-assembly--contig:-NODE-844-length-16872-cov-2.516393_pt1 | contig 16872 bp, 20 predicted proteins | sample MGYA00242757_ERZ504575 | MGnify/ENA primary metagenome ERZ504575 (study PRJEB26092, sample SAMD00036297) | human gut metagenome | host: Homo sapiens | study: EMG produced TPA metagenomics assembly of...
CCCTGAACCAAGTGGACGATGGCTGCATCATCAAGGTATTCCCGGACAAGCTGGAGCGCAGCACCACTTCCCTCATCCTGAAAAGCACCAAAACCGCATCCTCCTGCCGCACCATCTTCATGACCTCCGCACTGAAAGAGGAATTGAAGAAGTGGCTGAATCAGTTGGCGGCAGACGAGAGGAAAGACCCGGCACGTTACCACGACAGCGGAATGCTGTTCCGTCTGCCCAATGGTCTGGCGGTGGAACCGGTACTCATCCGCAAGAAGTTTCTGAAATGGCAGGATGCCCACCAGAGTTCACTCGCATCGTCTTTCATGGTCTGCGGCATTCCAGTGCCACCTATCAACTGATGATCTCCGGCGGCGATGTGAAAGCCGTTCAGGGCACCACAGGGCACGCCACGGCGGATATGCTGGTGAACACCTACGCTCATATCCAGCAGTCCTCTCGTGTAGAACTGGGCAGGAAATTTGAGGAAGGGTTCTATGCTAAACAGGAAAGCCCCAGCCCGCAGGCTGTACCCGCCGCAGGCGAACCGACCATCTCCATGACCGCTCTGCTGGAACTTCTGAAGGACGCAGACCCCGAAGTAAAGGCGCAGTTGACTGGATTATCTCGAATATGAATGAAAAGACTGATTTCAACAGCAGTGTTGTTGTGGTGCAACCTATAGATAAAGGTATGGTTGATGCCCTCAATGCTCAGGACTGTCTTTATCATGTCAATCTTCAGGGACTTAACAATGGCGAGGTGGTGAACTCATTCAGAATGATTGATGTCATCAGCCGTGCCTGAATCCATATAGCCAGTATAATGATTTCATGGCACTGGCAGAACAGCCTGAGATGAGATTCGTAATCTCGAACACTACTGAAGCAGGTATCAACTTCGATCCGTCGTGCAAGCTCGAAGATGCTCCTGCAAACTCTTATCCGGGCAAGCTGACACAGTTGCTTTATCACAGATTCAAACATTTCAACGGCGACAAGTCGAAAGGACTTATCATCTTCCCATGCGAGCTTATCTTCCTCAACGGTCACAAACTGAAGGAAACAATCTATCAGTATATTGAATTGTGGAACCTTGGTGAAGAGTTCAAGTCATGGTTTGAAACAGTATGTGGTGTATATGCCACACTGGTGGACCGCATCGTACCGGGATTCCCTCGTAAAGACATAGATAACATAAAAACTAAACTAGACTTTGATGACAATTTAGTTGTACAGGGTGAGGCTTTTCACCTGTGGGTAATCGAGCACCGGAATCGGTTGCCGAAGAATTTCCTGCAAACAAGGCGGGGCTGAACGTTCTGTTCGTCCCGTCGGAGGAGCCATATCATGAACGCAAGGTGACTCTCCTGAACGGTCCTCACACTGTATTGTCGCCGGTGGCATTCCTTTCGGGCGTCAATATCGTGAGAGATGCTTGCCGGCATGAGGTGATAGGTAAGTTCATCAAACGTGTGATGTTCGACGAGCTGATGGAAACCCTTAACTTACCGAAAGAAGAACTTAAGAAGTTTGCAGATGACGTTCTTGAACGTTTCAACAATCCTTTCGTGGATCATCAGGTGACATCAATCATGCTTAACTCATTCCCTAAGTATGCCACACGCGACCTTCCGGGAGTGAAGGAATATCTGAAACGTAAGGGTGTTCTTCCTGAAGGACTCGTCCTCGGTCTTGCAGCCATCATAGTATACTACAAAGGTGGAAAGCGTGCCGATGGTGTAGAGATAGTTCCTAACGATGCACCGGAAATCATGGCGATGCTTACAAGTTTGTGGAACGATGGCTCGGTAGAAAATCTTGTGAAGACAGTTCTCGCCGATACTTCCATCTGGGGTGAAGACCTTAATACCATCCGGGACTGGCAGACCGTGTAATTTACTATATCAACAAAATCCAGAGCGAAGAAATGCTTCAGACAGTAAAAGACCTTGTAGATTGATACTTCTACCTGTATTCTTCAATTTATAAATGTTAGTTTGTTATGACTGAATATATCCAGATAAACCTGCGGACAATGTGGCTGTGGCACTGCACCCATTGTCCAAGGGTACTATAATAGAGGTAAACGGCAATTTTATAGAACTGGCTGAGGATATACCTGCCGGTCATAAGATTGCTTGAAGGATTTTGCAGAAGGTGATATGGTGATAAAATACGGTTTCCCTATATCGCACACTGTGAAAGAAGTCAGGAAAGGACATCTGCTGAACGAGAAAACTGTTAAGACTAACCTTTCCGGTCTGAGTACATATACTTACACTCCGAAGTTCGAGAAACAGACTTTTTCGAACGAGAACCGTACATTCAAAGGATATTTGCGTGCCAACGGAGAAGCCGGCATACGTAATGAGATATGGATTATCCCTACGGTGGGTTGCGTGAACGGAATAGCAAACCAGTTGGCCGAGCAGCTTCGCAAGGAAACAGATTGCGAGGGGGTTGACTCCATTATATCTTTCCCTCATAACTACGGATGCTCGCAGTTGGGTGACGACCATGAGAATACCCGTAAGATATTGCGCGACATGGTCCTTCACCCCAATGCCGGAGCTGTCCTTGTCGTAGGTCTTGGCTGTGAGAACAACCAGCCTGATGCCTTTCGCGAGTTTATAGGTGACTATGATACCCAAAGGATCCGTTTCCTTGTTTCTCAGAAAGTAGATGATGAGATAGAAGAGGGTATGAAACTTCTTCGTGAGATGTATGCCATAGCCAGGGAAGACAAGCGGACTGATGTCCCCCTGTCAAAACTGCGTATAGGACTCAAGTGCGGCGGGTCTGACGGACTGTCCGGTATCACGGCCAATCCGATGCTTGGGGTGTTCTCTGACTATCTTGTTGCCCAGGGTGGGACAACAGTCCTCACGGAGGTACCTGAAATGTTCGGAGCCGAGACACTGCTCATGAACCGTTGCCGTACGCAGGAGATATTCGACGATACAGTGACCATGATAAACGACTTCAAGAACTACTTCATCTGCAATGACCAGCCTATATATGAAAATCCTTCGCCGGGAAACAAGGCGGGAGGTATTTCTACACTTGAGGAGAAATCATTGGGATGTACACAGAAGTCGGGAAGCTCGATGGTGGAGGATGTTCTGAAATATGGCGACCGTGTCACAACACACGGACTTAATCTGTTGAGCGCACCGGGCAACGACCTTGTGGCAAGTACGGCTCTTGCTTCTGCCGGATGCCATATCGTACTGTTCACAACAGGTCGAGGAACACCGTTCGGAACATTCGTTCCAACCGTGAAGGTATCGACCAACACACCGCTGTACGAGCAGAAACATACGTGGATTGATTTCAATGCCGGAACTCTGGTAGAGGGAGAAAGCATGGAATCTTTAAGCAGACGTTTTATAGACTTTGTGGTGGAAGTGGCAAGCGGAAAGCAGGCACTGAACGAAAAGAAGGGATACCGGGAAATAGCTATCCTTAAGCAAGGAGTAACTTTATAAAATGTTTTATTTTTTTTAATGATGAAACTCTCCGTTGATATCTGAAATATAAATGGAGAGTTTTTTTGTTTTTACACTTTTGAAATTATTTTTGTCATTAATATTAATCTGAAAATCGATATGACCATAAAAAACATTATCACAGTCTTAACTATCTTTCTGTCCGGATTCTGTTATGCCGGAACCTCCACTAAAGTGGATTTCAACTTCGATTGGAAATTCAGCAAACCAGCAGGCTTCGTGCCTCAGGACACTTTGTTCCTGAGTCCAGATATAAAGTGGGAGGATGTGTGTCTGCCTCACGACTGGAGTATCAGCGAAGGATATACCAAGACTCAGACAGCCGGAAGCAATGGTTTTCTGCCTGGCGGTGTGGGGATTTACATGAAGAATTTTCTCACCTCGGATGATATGAATGGGAAAAAAGTGTTCATTCATTTCGAAGGTGTATATAATAACTCAAAGGTTTGGATAAACGGGCATCTGTTGGGATTCCGTCCTAACGGATATGTGGGATTTGAATATGAACTTACTCAATATCTGAAACCAAAAGGTTCGATGAATACAATAACTGTCTGCGTTGACAGAAGAGCGTATGCCGACAGCAGATGGTATGTCGGTGCCGGTATATACAGGAATGTGAGTCTTATTCTAAGAAACGAGCTCTATATTCCTTCAGACGGAATATTCGTTACCACACCACAGGTAGGCAACCGTTCGATGGTGAATGTGGTATGCGAGGTGAAGAATGCTGGAACAGGTGTAAAAGGAGTCACCGTGAAGCACGAAGTAGTGTACGACGGCAAGACAATAGCTTCTGTTTCCGATGATTTTGTTGCCCTGAAAGGCGATTTCAATGAGTTCACTGCATCTGTTGAACTGGAGAATTGTCATCTCTGGAGTCTTTGAAACGCCTTCGATGTATGAGCTTCATACTACTCTGATTGCTTCTGACGGATATGTGATGGATAAGAAAACAACAAAATTTGGTATCCGCGACATTAAATTCGATGCGGATGAAGGCTTCCTTCTAAACGGAAAATCCGTAAAAATAAAAGGAGTGAACATACACCACGACTTGGGATGTATGGGTGTTGCCGCATACGATGATGCCCTGTTGCGACGCCTTCTGAAACTTCGTTCCATAGGCTGCAATGCCATACGTACAGCCCATAATCCGCATTCGGAAAGTCTGCTGGAAATGTGCGACAGTCTGGGACTTCTTGTAATGAATGAATTTATCGACGAATGGAAGGTGGCAAAGAAAAAGTGGATTACTGAGCGAGCTAAGGAAGATGCGCCCGACAGCATATCAATAGGATATACCAGATACTTCGATACGCATGCCGAGCACGACCTCAAGTCGTTCATCAGGCGAGACAGAATCATCCTTGCGTGATACTCTGGAGTATAGGCAATGAAATAGAATGGACCTATCCATATTACTGGGCATCGAGCAAAGACAATAAAGTTCAAGGGGCTTATCCATACGGGCGACCCGGAAACAGACAACAAGTCTATACTGAAAGAGTTCAACCGTCTGTCAGGAGGTAAAGACGATTTGGCTGAAACAGCCGCTGTCCTTGCCGGTTGGGTTAAGGATGTGGACACTACCCGTCCCGTCTCTTCAGGAGTCGTTGTTCCGTCAGTTTCGCGTCTCTCCGAATATACAGACGTGCTTGATGTAGTGGGATATAACTATAAAGACAAATATTATGAAATCGACCATAAGCTATATCCATATCAGCCTATTATCGGTTCGGAGAATGTTGGTCAGCTCTTTGAATGGACAGCCGTGGCCGACAAGAAATACATAGCGGGCATCTTCGTGTGGACAGGATTCGACTATCTTGGCGAGAACGGTCCATGGCCTGCAAGAGGTGGAGACTGTTCTTTCTTCGATTTTGCGGGCAACAAGACAGCGCGTGGCCATTTCTTTGAATGTCTGTGGAAAGACATACCGAAAACCCATATTGTAACAATACCTGAAAAGGAAAGTGAGTTCAGGATGAATCCCGACGGAAGCTTCACCTACACTCCCCGTCCGGGATGGATTAGACGCTGGGAGTGGTACGACACACGCGACAAATGGAACTACCGCAAGGACGAGGACATACTTGTGCAGGTATATACCAACGCCCCCGAAGTGAACTGTTCCTGAACGGCAAATCGTTGGGAACAAAGGAACGCAGCGATTTCATGGAGCATAATATAGTGATGTGGAAGGTGGCATACAAGGAAGGAACACTCCTTGCGGTAGGCAAGGACGGCGACATAATATTGTCGAAAGACACTTTGTCCACAAGCGGCAAGCCGTGCCGTCTGGCACTGAACTGCGACCGCAAAACAGCTACCGACAACGGTTATGACCTTATCCATGTAGAAGTATCCATTGAAGATAAAGAAGGAAACACAGTAGTCGATATACCTTCGGATGTGAGGATAATCCTCGACGACAAGCTTGAACTTGCCGGACTCGACAATGGATCGCCTTCGATAGAAGATTTGAACATCAACGTCATAAACAATAGTGTAAGGACATATAACGGAAGTGTCTGTTTGTCCTGAGAACCATAAGAGGGAAGAAAGGAACATCCTTTGTCAAGGTTGTAGGTGACGGTGGAATACAGCAGATGTAAAATTCTGATTTCCCACCCTATATCACATTAATATCCCCCTCATATATTATAAGTGAAAGATATAGTTTTGTGACATCAAAAAACATGTAAAACCTAAGATTATGAGAAATAAAAATCTTTTAGCTTTAATAATCCTATTATCAACCCTAAAGGTTCAGCATCTGATTCAAATGTTGATTTCAATAAAGATTGGAAATTCGTACTGAAAGATTCTGCTCATTATTCATATACTTCTTATGTCCCAGGTGATGAATGGAAGAAAGTGAACCTGCCACACGACTGGAGTGTTGGTTTGCCTTACGACTCCATCTCTGGCGAAGGGTGTGTAGCTTTCCTTCAGGGAGGAATAGGATGGTATAGCAAATCATTTCCCACAACAATCAGTGCAAATCAGAAATGCTATATAGTGTTCGATGGAGTATATAATAATTCTGAGTATTGGATAAATGGCAAAAAGCTTGGATATCATCCTTCGGGATATGCTCCTTTTTATTTTGATGTCACAGACTATCTCAATCCCAATGAGGATAACCGCATGACTGTAAGGGTCGACCACAGCCATTATGCCGACAGCAGATGGTACACCGGTTCAGGTATATACAGGGATGTGAAAATGATTGTAACCGACAGACTGCATATTCCGGTTTGGGGAACATTTGTCACTACTCCCGTGGTTACTGATAAATATGCTAAAGTAAACAACCAGGTTACCGTGTGCAACAGCTACTCCGAACCCAGAGCTGCAGTTGTTGAGGTAGTATATAAGGATAATAAAGGCAATATCGCAGCCTTTGAGGTCTTCAGTATAAAACTGAATGCTGGTGAGGAGAAAATTATCGACATCGTATCTGAGATTAAACAGCCTGATTTGTGGAGCGTCGATACACCTGTCCTCTATACAGCCGAGACACGCATCAAGAATGGCGATGAAGTAATTTCTGAAAACACTGTCAGGTTCGGCATACGGACATTCCGTTTTGATGCAGACAAAGGTTTCTTCCTTAACGGGAAAAACATGAAGATAAAAGGAGTATGCCTGCACCATGATGCCGGAATGGTTGGCGCGGCAATGATACGCGATGTGTGGTACCGGCGTCTGAAAACCCTAAAGGAAGGAGGATGCAATGCCATCCGCCTCTCGCACAATCCGGGAGCGGAAGAGTTTCTGTCTTTGTGCGATGAGATAGGTCTTCTGGTTCAGGAAGAATTCTTCGATGAGTGGGATTATCCCAAAGATAAAAGACTCAATATGAAGGAAACTGTAGAAGACTATCCTACGCATGGCTATTGCGAGCATTTCCAGGAATGGGCAGAAAGAGATTTGAAAAACGTAATGAGGAGAAGCCGTAATCATGCCTGTATCTTCCAGTGGAGTATAGGTAATGAAATAGAATGGACTTATACCGGATGCCGCGAGGCGACAGGTTTCTTCGGTGCCGATTCCAACGGTAATTACTTCTGGAATCAGCTCCATACTCTAAAGAAAAAATCAGAGAAATGTGGAAAATCCAGCCTAAACATGCATACGACATTGGCCGTACAGCGCAAAAATTAGCTGCATGGACACGCCAGATGGACACCACACGTGTAGTTACCGCCAACTGCATCCTGCCTTCCATAAGCTTTGAGTCAGGATATATCGACGCGCTCGATGTGGCAGGCTTCAGCTACCGTCGCATGATGTACGATTATGCCAAGAAGAATTATCCCGACAAGCCTATAATGGGTACAGAAAATCTTGGTCAGTGGCACGAATGGAAAGCGGTGATTGAAAGGGATTTCGTTCCGGGTATGTTTATATGGACGGGAGTCGATTATCTGGGAGAAAGCGGAAGCCGTCTTTCAAGATGGCCTCAAAGTCGATAGGATGTGGTCTCCTGGATATGTGCGGCTATGCGAAACCTTCGTACGACATGATGAAATCACTGTGGACAGACAAGCCTTTTATTGCTATATATTCGCAGACTACAGACAAATCCTCGTATCAGCCGGTAAAAGATGGCTTTACTGATAAGAAAGGACACGAATGGGACAGAAGATTATGGGTTTGGGATGATGTAAACTCCCACTGGAATTATCAGAAAGGCGATTCGGTAATTGTTGAGATATATTCCAATTGTGACGAAGTGGAACTTTTCCTTAACGGCAAGTCGATGGGAAAGAAGTATATAGACGATTTTGACGATCATATCTATAAATGGGCAGTCCGTTACAAGCCCGGCACTATTACCGCAAAAGGAAAAAACAAACTGGGTAAAGCCACTACAGCCATAAAGACTTCAGGCAAAGAACATTCGATATTGCTGACGGTCGACAAACAAAGCATCGCAGCAAACGGAAAGGATGTCCTGCATGTCACAGCCCAGCTTGCAGACAAAAAAGGTAATCCTGTAAAGACAACAGAACAGATGCTTAAGTTCAACATTGATGGAGAGTACCGTCTGTTGGTATAGACAATGGAAACGTGAAGAACGTTTCTCCATATCAAAGTAAGGATATTATGACATATCAGGGAAGATGTATGCTGATGCTTCAGTCGACAGAAAAATCATCGGTACTGAATATCAGTGCAGAAACAAGTGAATTACAGTCGAATAAACTAACAATTAATATAAAATAAAGTCTAGTATGAGAAAAATTATTTTTGCAGCCGGCATGATGTCGCTATTGGCAGCATGCGGAAATACAGGCAATACACAGACTATTGCCGTTGACGACACTCAGAATTATGATGAGCGTAAGGCCGATTCATTGGGAATACCTAAGGGAAATAAGTTAAGTGCAGCTATGAAACGTGCCATGAAATGGGAGAATCACGACAACAAATGGTTCTTCGAGTACAAGATGGAACCCCTGAAAGGTGATCTTGCTTACGAAGAAGGAGTTGTAAGAAGAGACCCGAGTGCAATGCTGAAAATAGGCGATACATATTATGTATGGTATTCAAAGAGCTACGGACCTACCCAGGGATTTGCGGGAGACATAGAGAAAGACAAGGTTTTCCCATGGGACAGATGTGATATATGGTATGCCACATCAAAAGACGGATGGACATGGAAGGAACAGGGAATTGCAGTGAAACGTGGTGAAAAAGGTGCTTACGACGACCGTTCAGTCTTCACTCCTGAGGTGATGGAATGGAAAGGAAAGTATTATCTTTGCTATCAGGCGGTAAAATCCCCTTACACAGTCCGTGTAAAGAATACTATCGGTATGGCATGTGCTGATTCCCCTGAAGGACCGTGGATCAAGACAGACAAGCCTGTACTGGAACCTTCTAATACCGGCGAATGGGAAGGCGATGAGGATAACAGATTCAAGGTAGTGTCGAAAGGCGATTTCGACAGTCATAAGGTACACGACCCGTGTATAATACCTTATAAAGGTAAGTTCTATATGTACTACAAAGGCGAACGTATGGGAGAAGAAATAACATGGGGCGGCCGTGAAATCAAACACGGAGTGGCTATTGCGGAAAATCCTATGGGTCCGTATGTGAAATCGGAATATAATCCTATTTCAAACAGCGGGCATGAAGTTTGCGTATGGCCTTACAAAGGAGGTATAGCTTCACTTATCACCACCGACGGTCCTGAAAAGAACACACTCCAGTGGTCGCCTGACGGAATAAACTTTGAAATAATGTCAGTAGTAAAAGGCGCGCCACACGCCATTGGCTGAACCGCAGTGCAGATGCCGAAAAAGAACCTACCGAAATATTGAGATGGGGTCTTACTCATATATACAACAGTTCAGACTATCAGAGCATAATGAGATTTTCTACCTGGACATTGCAGACACATACCGCTAAAGGTGAATCAAAAGAACGAAAATAATTATTATAACTTAAACTAAGATACCACGATGAGAAAACTGTTTACCATTTGTTTAGCATCACTGCAAATAGCCTGTGCAGCAGAAGATTTCAATAATAAATCGTACGAGTGGGATATCTATCCTGTACCCGCTGATGCCGGCGACGGTATGGTGTGGAAACTCCATCCACAGTCGGACGACTTTAATTATGTTGCCGACGAAAAGGATAAAGGAAAAGAGTTCTATGCCAAATGGACCGATTTCTATCATAATCATTGGACAGGACCTGCTCCTACAATATGGCAGAGAGACCATGTTTCCGTTTCCGACGGATACCTTAAAATAAGAGCCAGCCGTCCTGAAGATGTCCCCATGAAGAAAGTTGTAAGCGGACCCAACACAAAGGAACTGCCGGGAACCTATACGGGATGTATCACATCGAAGACACGTGTAAAGTATCCGGTTTATGTAGAGGCATACGCAAAACTTTCAAATTCAACCATGGCATCCGATGTATGGATGCTCAGCCCTGACGATACTCAGGAAATCGACATCATAGAAGCATACGGCGGCGACAGAGACGGCGGAGGTTACGGTGCCGACAGACTTCACCTGAGCCATCACATATTCATCCGCCAGCCATTCAAGGATTATCAGCCGAAAGATCTTGGCTCATGGTATAAGGATGACAAGGGAACATTGTGGCGCGACGATTTTCATCGTGTAGGAGTGTTCTGGAAAGACCCTTTCACACTTGAATATTATGTAGATGGAGAACTTGTCAGAACCGTAAGCGGCAAGGATATTATCGACCCCAACAACTACACTGGTGGTACAGGTCTGGTAAAAGACATGGACATCATAATAAATATGGAAGACCAAAGCTGGAGAGCCGTTAAAGGTTTAAGCCTACGGATGAGGAACTGAAAAATGTGGAAGACCACACCTTCCTGGTGGACTGGATAAGGGTTTATACACCAGTTCCCGAAGAATAGGATTTTATAGTTTATATCGTAATAAAACACTTCATATATTCAACTTTTTCATAAAAGAGTTCAGTTGTAATATGAAGTGTTTTTTTATTTTATTGCTTGAATTTGAAATAAATATTTGAGAATGATATATACTATGACTAGTTAAATATATAGAATTATGATGTCAAATAAATCAATAGAATGTTCCTGATGACTTCATTATTACGCAAAAGACTATTTATTGGATATTTTATTACAGGATTTATAGTCTTAAGTATGGTTGCTGTAATGATAAATGAACGTTGCCGGTTGAAAGAACTTGAGAATCTGATAATTCAAATTAATGAAGCTTATGAGAATACTAATAAAGTTCATTTGTATATTACTAAGTTGGCAACTTTAGGCGAATCAGTTATAGTATGGGATGAGTCTGATTATAACATATTTCATAATCAACGTTTTAAAACAGATAGTGTTCTACTTGAAATAAAATTAAGGAGTTGTGATTTTTTATGTCCAGTTCAATTGATTCTTTACGGGAATTGCTTAAAACGAAAGAAATGCACTTGTTTCAAATAATGAAAGCAGTCCAATTTGCGAATAAATCTGATAGTATTCTTACTAATGAATTGCCTGTAATAGCTACTCAAACAGTAAAAGTGAAGACAATAACTCAGAAAAAGAAAGGAATTGCCGGATTATTCGGAAAGAAGGAGACGATACAAGTCCCCTATATAACTAATGAAATACAGAATTTTAATAATAGATTGGTTTCTGTCATAGATATGCGAAACAATCAGATAGAAACTTATGTGGATAGCTTGCGTTTGCAGAATAGGCTGTTAAATCAAAAATTATATGATTTTGTATCTTTTTAGATAATCAGGTACAGCTGTCATTTATAGAACGAAACTTAGAGGTAACGGAAGTCAAACAAGAATCCTTTCGATTATTTATCGTAATGATGAGTATTGCGGTTTTTATAATATTAATTTCATTTTTAATTATACAATCAGATTTACGTAAGGAAGAAATAATTAAATTTAAATTACAACAAGCTATTCAGGAAAACGAGAATTTGCTTGATATGCGCAAGAAAATCATCCTGACAGTTTCACATGATATTAGAGGCCCACTTGGTAATATCCATAACTGTGCCGATCTAGTATCGGAAACGCGAGAGAAGAAAAAGCGTGAAATATATTTAGATGACATCCGCCATTCTTGCCAGCACGTCTTGCATTTGGTCAATAATCTGATGGATGCTTACCGTATTAATGAAGCTGGAGATTTACATAATGATATACCTTTTATCTTAACCGTTTTTTAAAACGAATTTCAGATGAGTTTTCTCGTAAAGCGACTTCAAAAGGTCTTATTTTATATTCTGAACACAAAGGATTAAATGTAACTGTAAAAGGTGATGCGGACAAACTCGAACAGGTACTGGCCAATCTACTTACAAACGCTATCAAATTTACTTCCAGAGGAAACGTCAATTTTCATACTGAATATTCAGAGGGAAAACTTCGGATTGAAATTAGAGATACCGGTATAGGGATGGACGAGGAAACAATGAAAAGAATATTTGCTCCATTTGAGCGTGCCGCACAGGATGTCAATTCTGAAGGTTTTGGTTTGGGACTTCTTACCAAAGGATTAATTAAGGTTTTGGAAGGAAAAATGGATGTGGAAAGTACACTCGGTAAAGGAAGCGTATTCAGGCTGGAACTTCCTTTGCCTGAAACGAATGAGTTAGTTGAGGAAGACAAATCGGACCATAATACAATAACTATATTGCCTAAGAATGTTCTTGTAGTGGACGATGATCCTATACAACTGAAAATAGCAGAAGATATGCTCGGGCGCAAAGGTATATCCTGTAAAACCTGTAAGAATGCACGTGAAGTAGTGGCCGCTCTTGAAAATTCTGAATATGATTTGGTCTTGACAGATGTACAAATGCCTGATACTGACGGATTCTGTTTGTTAAGATTGCTTCGCAATTCGGACATCGGCAATTCTAGAACTGTTCCAGTAGCAGTCATGACTGCCGTGGTGATGGAAATTCCGGAATTTATGAAAAAGAAGGATTTGCAGGCTGTATTCATAAACCGTTCAATATCCACGGACTGCTCGCTTTTTTATCCACCATTGTATCTCGTACACAAGTTTCAGTTTCCGGAGATTTTGATTTTTCCAGTTTACTGGAGAATACGGATGATTATAGTCATATGCTTTCTCTCGTTGTTATGGAATCTGAAAAAGAACTGGAGGAGATGGAATCTGCTGACAGGATAACCGACCGTGAGACCATGAGAAAAATAATACACCGGATGATGCCTGTATGGGAGATGCTCGAGAAAGATAATATTTTACGTGATTTTCAAAGAATATTGCATGACAGTGATAGCCAAAACGAAACTGTTCATGAACATGCAATACAAATCATGGAGTGGCTTAAAAAATTAATAGAAGAAACAAAAAAGGAACTGAAGAAATATGAAAATCCTCATAGTTGAAGATAATATGATACTCTGCGGTATGATTGAAAAATGGTTGCAAAAAGCCGGTTACGAAGTTCTAACCGCAATGGACGAGCCCGGAGCACGTAGTATTCTGAAGAAAAACGAAATCAATCTTGTGTTGGGAGACGTACGTCTGCCGGAAGGAAATGGTATCAGCCTTCTGGAATGGATGATGCGTTCTAATGTGGAAGTTCCATTTATTGTCATGACAGATTATGCCTGTATCACGGATGCGGTCCGTGCCATCAAGCTCGGTGCTAAGGATTATTTGCAAAAGCCTGTTCATCAAGAGCAACTGATAGAATTAGTACATAGCATGCTTAAACAACCTGTTATTGTACGTAAAGAACGTTCTTTTGTTGAACGTACCAGTGAAGCAGCAAGAAAATCCGCTTCACTGGCTCGTCGTGTGGCACCGTCGGATCTTTCTGTTATGATACTTGGTCCGAGTGGAAGCGGTAAAGAGGTGATAGCCCAGATGATACACCGTTATAGTGACAGACGTGACAAACCATTCGTTGCCGTCAATTGTGGAAGTATACCTAACGATTTGCAGGCTTCTGAATTTTTCGGTGTAGTCAAAGGAGTTTTTACAGGAGCTGTTGCTGATAGGAAAGGACATTTTGAGACGGCCAATGGAGGAACTTATTCCTGGATGAAGTTGGTAATATGCCGTATTCCATGCAGATTCTTCTTCTACGTGCCTTCAGGAAAAGGAGTTTAATCCGGTAGGAAGTGATAAAGTGAAACATACGGATGTACGTATCATTCTGCTACCAATGAGGATATGAAAAAAGCGGTGGAGGAAGGTTGCTTTCGTGAGGATTTGTATTATCGCCTTGCAGAACTCGAAATTGTTCAACCGTCATTAAAAGATTGCAAAGACGATATTCTTCCGCTTGCCGAATTCTTCAGAAAAGAACATTCCGGTAGAATCCGTGTCAAGAATGAGGGATTTACCGAAGAAGCGAAAGCATGCATGCTGGGATATGACTGGCCTGGTAATGTGCGGGAATTGAACGCAAAATCAAACGTGCGGTAATTGTTGCGGATAATGTATTATTGGATGTTTGTGACTTGGGACTGGACAATGTAGATTGTAGTGACAATCCGGATATTCGTATCATTCAGGAAAAGGAAAAGATACGAAACCTGCTTGAGAAAAATCATGGTAATGTCAGCAAGACAGCAGTGGAATTCGGTTGCAGTCGTACAGCCCTGTACAAGAAAATGAAGAAACTTGGTCTGAAGTAATCTTTATTCTTTAAGGCGGTATACCAGTCTGCATACATTGTTTCGGAATGTTTTGGACTCACGCAAAGTCCATTGTCCGAATTGAATCTTTCCGGTTATGTTTTTCCCGCTTTTGTATGATATTGGAAGCAGGTAAATGACCAGTTCATCTGCGAGTCGGAAGAGAAATACACCACCCACATATTCTGCACTTTTTTCATCTTCTACCTTCATGAAATGTGCAGTCTTTCATGTCTTTCCTTGGCATCCATCAAATCAAGCATACCGTAATGCGGATACATGTTAAATGTAGCCCGCTCTTCCCAATAAGGGAAACCGTTCCGGTCTGTCCTGAGCCATTCCATCAGTTCCTCATTTTTATCCGGTAGAAATCCGTCCAATGTGACGGGCATAATAATCTGTACTTTTGCCATACCTCTGCTTGTTAAAAATAAAAGCATGAAACCCATGCTTATTTCGAACAGAGGCTCTGACAAAGCCCAACACAGAAACTCGCATGGGCTCACGCTATAAGGTATAGCATAAGCCTCACGCAATAGCCTCCGTGTTTTTGAATTTGTCAGATTCCTGTTCGAGACATCTTGCGACTTATGTATATAATCGACGGAAACATCCCGTAATCCGCCGTTATGTTCTATTTCAATTTCAAAGATAAGGAATGTTCCCTGAAAATCAAACTGATTCAGGATTTATTTGTCATTCTGTATCTATTCAGCTTTTCTTTTCTCCTCTTCTGCACTTTCTATTCCCAGCGTTCACATAGTTCCGGGTCGCTCTTGATACGTTCCATCTCATCGTTGATGATAGCCTGTGCATCCGCCTTTATCTGGTCATAATTGCGCTGTATCTGTTGGAGCATGATGTCATTTCCTTCACTGTCCTTGAACCTGTTGATAACCGGGATTTTTTTATAAGCCTTTTCTTCCGCACTTACTTTGGCATGGTCCACGATAATTTCCGCATGGAAATCTTTTGGTCGATTTTCTCACCGAAATTATCCGATACGGAACCGACAAACGTACCCTGTGAGAGGTTGGAAATTTTGGATGCTGGAATCAGTGAGTCCAGCTGGGTGTTGATAGATGTAGAGACATCCTGACGGTTGATGGATATGGACTGCCGTTTCTGCAAAATCTTTCCGAAGCGTTCGGAAAGTGTCTTGGCCGTTTCGCCGACCACCTGACCGCTGAATATGTTGCCGACTGTATTTTGAATCACCTTGCTTTCCTTTTCACCGTAGTCACGGTTAAGCTGGCTGAAGTCCTGGAATCCCAGACAGACCGCCACCTTGTTGGAACGTGCCGTTGCAATCAGGTTGTCCAGTCCTCGGAAATAGATGGTAGGAAGCTCGTCTATAATGACCGTGCTTTTAAGCTGCCCTTTCTTGTTTATCAGTTTGACGATTCTGGAATTATACAGTCCGAGCGCTGCGGAATAGATGTTCTGTCGGTCCGGATTATTGCCCACACAAAGGATTTTAGGTTCCTTCGGATTATTGATGTCCAGAGAAAAATCATTGCCTGTCATGACCCAGTACAGTTGTGGAGAAATCATTCTGGTAAGCGGAATTTTCGCCGAAGCTATCTGGCCCTGAAGCTGGTCTTGTGCCCCACCCTTCCAGGCATCCATGAAAGGAGAAAGGTAGTTCTCCAGTTCCGGATAGGAAGTCAATATGGTAAACAAATCAGAATAAGGTTTGTTCAGCAGTTCCACGGCATGAGGGAAGCTGCAATAGATACCATTTTTGTATATTTTCAAATACCAGATTATAGCTGCCAAAAGGATAATAGGAGACTCTACAAAGAAGTCACCCTGTTTTTCAATCCAGGTCTTGTTCAAATTTAACATGATGGTATAGCTTGCTTCGTATGCGTCAGATATGTCTGTCATGAACTCCGGATTGATGGGATTGCAGCGGTGTGAACGGTGCGGATCATCAAATTGATGACGTAAAATGCGGTTTTACCTTATATTTGTCCATATTGTGCAACAATGTATTATAGGCAATGGTTGAAAGGTCATCGAATTTGTAATGTAGGCTAAGTAGCCGACGCGTGCCATATTACTATGGTCGGTTTCCGAAAACTCGCCTCCGAACCGGACGTACACCTTCCAGCGTATCCGGCTCTCCGCTTCGATATGCAGTTCAAATCGTTCCATAATGAATCTTTTTATGACAA
>ENA-OQCS01000845-OQCS01000845.1-human-gut-metagenome-genome-assembly--contig:-NODE-845-length-16843-cov-3.590632_pt1 | contig 16843 bp, 24 predicted proteins | sample MGYA00242757_ERZ504575 | MGnify/ENA primary metagenome ERZ504575 (study PRJEB26092, sample SAMD00036297) | human gut metagenome | host: Homo sapiens | study: EMG produced TPA metagenomics assembly of...
TATTTTCATGTTGCAATACCTCCGTATCAAAAAAGCAGCAGGATATTTTCTCAGATACTCAATGTTCTATTCCCTGCTACTTTTTATTCTATCTTATTTTATTTCTTTTGTCTACTAATCACCAGTCCTTTTTACGCATCCCTCATACCGGCTCCCCGAACGTATCCGGATGTCCCGGGTCAAAGATCTCATTGCAGGTCATGACCGTAACGAGGTTCTCTGTCTCACTCAGGTTGATGATATTATGTGTCCATCCCGGGATCATATGTACTGCCTCGATCTTATCCCCGGAGATCTCAAACTCTACAGTCTCACCCGTATTAATATTCCTCTCCTGAATCAGTCCGTGGCCTGCCACAACGATGAAAAGCTCCCACTTGGAGTTATGCCAGTGCTGGCCTTTGGTGATTCCCGGTCTGCTGATATTGATGGAAACCTGTCCACAGTCCTCTGTATGTACCAGTTCTGTAAAAGAACCTCTGTTATCTACATTCATATTCAACGCATATTTAAACTTCTCTGTCGGCAGATAGGTAAGATATAGACTGTACAGCTTCTTTGCAAAAGAACCAGCAGGCATCTTCGGCATCATCAGGGTTAACGGCTGCTCCTTAAACTGCTGGAGCAGATCCACGATCTCACCCAGGGTAACCTTATGTGTAACCGGAACATAGCAGTAACATCCTGCAGGATCAGCAACCGCTTCCACTCCGTCAAATTCACAGTGCTGCTCCTTCCCTTCCAGAAGGTCAAACATCCCCTCCACCAGATCATCAATGTACAGCAGCTCCAGCTCTGTGGAACGGTCATTTACGGTAAAAGACTCGTCATTTGCCACAGCCCAACAGAAAGTAGAAACCGCAGAATTATACTTCGGTCTGGAATGTCCCATCAGATTCGGGAAACGGTATACTGCAACCTTCGCCCCTGTTTCCTTTCCATATGCGAAAAACAGCTCTTCCCCTGCCTTCTTTGAACGTCCATACTCTGAATTGCCGAAACGTCCCGCCAGAGTTGCCTGGATAGAAGAAGAAAGCATGATCGGTGCCGGATTCTGATACTTCTTCAATGTGTCCAGAAGCTGTGAAGCAAACCCGAAATTCCCCTTCATAAAATCTTCCGGATTCTCCGGACGCTTTGCTATACTATGTATTTTCCTATCTACGTATTGCTTTCGTTATTGGTATAGTTTCCTGCACTTATGGGGGAAATCTCAGTTCAATTATGTATACTAAGTGGCTTTCAGGTCAAACAGCAGGTATTTTCTACCAATTACTGCCATCTCGTTGACCGCTCTTATAGTATACACCCGGCACCAATAATCGACAACCAAAAGTGTCCAAAAATCGACAGGTGGATATGTCGAATTTTAATAACTTTTTGGTGCAAATGCACTAAAAATCAGACTTCTTTTTTATCACTCCTCAACAAATTTATCGCCTTTACGTTTATACCCAACACCTTTTTCAAACAGTGCATTCACAACAGAAGAACCAACACCAATAGTCATTCTTTCTGAAATTCCTGACACGGAAATCCACCATGTAAGCAATCAGCGCCACTCCCACTAAGCTGGATTTCCACTACTAAGTAATAACCCAGTATTTCATATTTTTTAGACGTCTGCGTGATGTAAAGATGCTCTCGGCATCGCTTTTGTAAACCAAGACAACAAAAAGCGAGACAGACCCAAGACAACCTAAACTAAGGTCATCTAAAGTCTACCTCGCTTACCACGCACACTACACTTTCCAGCATATCCGGGCAGCACCTGCAGGCAGGTGTAAATTCAATCAGGCTGGCTCACACGTCCTGCGGTGAGTCAAGCGGTTACAGGGAGCAGTCACATCCTGAGCTGTTCCTTTTTATCTTCAAAGGTCATGTATGGACCTGAATAGCATTGTTCATTAAAATCATCGAGGTACTCATACCCCTGCAATTGCCCGTTCTTCACATAGGCAACAGCCTTACGGCCATTTACAACTGCACGGGTTGCAAGGAGCACCCGCTTTCCTTGCGACGTATAAATTCCACATTTTGAAATCAATATCCTCATCTCCCATCTTGTACCTTAAACACTGACTTCTCTGTTCCATCGATTCGCGGAATGCAAAATTCATCTTTCACACATCGGTTCACCGGATCAATCAGAATAAAAGAGAAATAATCTCTAATCCTGCACCCAGCATAATACTCTCTCGCCTGTTCAATCATAGCCACATGGTTTACTACTACTGAAACCTTAATGCCATGCTCACGAGGACTCTCCATGTATGCCATCGCAAACAGCTGATTCATCTTGCTAATCGTACCTCTGCCGATTCCTGCCGTATAAGACTTGCACTCAAACAGCCATGTATCAATGCCTTCTTCCAAAAGAGCATTTGTCCGAATTGCGAAATCAGCCATATAATGTTTGGTTCTTGGCCAGATCATATTTTCGTAGGAAACCAGTTCTACAAAATAGCCGTTCATAAGGAATGCGTTCTGCAGCGTTTCCCTGTAATTTTGCTCTAACATATATCCGGTAAGCGTCTTCGCTGCATTCCGTAAGAACGTATTTGATGAATTGGGATCTGGCTCAATATTCTGCTCTTCTGCGATATCCGCCAAGCCAAAAACAATCTGAGATGGAGAGACAACCGCTCCCTCTGTACCAGCAGGAACAAGTTTCACCATTCCGTTTGCCGCCAGCAGTTTCTCCAGTGTGACCCCACTGTTCGGATCTGCAGCCTTTGATATCGCCACCAACACCTCATCAGAACAGGCGGTTGTGTTCTTCATATTGATAATACGGGAAATCGTCGATGTGTTTACCCCGCACTCATTCGCAAAGTCATTCATCGACCGTTCTCCCTTTGCACTCAGAACCAACTGACTCAGCACTTCCAGGTCAGCCTTTCCCGTCCGAATGTAATCAGGAAAAAGATTCGTTATCTTCTTTCTTCCCATCGGTGTCACACCTCCTCTGTTTATATAGTAGCACCTCATTGCATACTTGTCAATATTACGCAATGATTTTGTTTTGTTGCTTTTATTGCATTTCTTAACTCGAAGTTGCGTTATGCTAAGTCCATGTTACAGCCACAGTTACATCCCATACCATAATAAAAAGGAACAGAAGTTCATTTCCCTATTGACTTCTACAACTTCTTATTGTATTATAGGAACAGAAGTTCACGAACTGTTGTTCTTAGTATATGGGAACAGTTGTTCCTTGTCAAGTAGGCTTTACAAAAAATTGCTGCTTCTCACCGGCCACTTTCCCTTCCGGCAATAAACAGCAAAATATCTCACATGGAGGCATGGCTCCCGCGGTGTAGCGCAGGCAAAGAAAATAAAAGAACAGACCTCTGCCCTTTTTTGCAGGCGGCGAGCTGTCCGAAGAAGATCAGGCTAATTTCATTAAGGAAATGGAAGCCCTCTTCCTTGACGCAAAAGAAGAGGCAAAAAAGTTTACTCCTAAAAAATATCTGTAATTGAATTGCAGAAGAAGGATTCTATGAAGAATTGCTCTAAAAGCTACGATTAAACATGGAGGTGACTGCTTATGACAAAAGAACGAGTCTATGTAATCCTCCTATACCGACCCTTCCCTCTTCAGAACCGTCATCACTGTCTTAAACAAAATCTTTATATCCAATCCAAAATTCCAATTCTCTTGCCCCTGGATGAGCACAGTAAAACAGTCACCAGAGTAACCGTTATCGGCAGTCCCGGCGGGGCGGAAATCACGCACGGTTTCGATTGGGAAGGTACGTCCATCCGACCAGGTGATCGATGTCGGCTGCATATAGCCTGTAGAATCAAAGTCGGAGGATACCTTTGCTGATATATTCTGTATCCAGCCGCACGACTTCTTCAAAATCTGTGATATCACTTCGACCGCTTACCTGCCACATACCGGTAATTCCTGGTTTGATGGCGATTCTGGCTCTATGATGCAGTTCATATTTCAGTAATTCGTCCTGTAATATCGGTCTGGTACCTACCAGGCTCATGGTTCCTCCTTATGTCAACTCAGGAACAACTTTTTTTCAAAAATTTCTCATAAAGCACAGTATTATCAACTTACCCTCAAAATAAGCATAAAAAAAGAACCCCTGATTTCTCAGAAGTCCCAAATTCTTCGATTCTATGTCTACTCTATTTCTCCAAATTGCACTATCCTAGCCTGATTCAAATTAAATTCCACCAGATTATATTCTGGATAATGCGTTCCTGCTATTTGATACGTGTCATTTTCATTCCACTCACAAACTCTCCAGATTATCCTCAGCATTTGAATACTGCAAATTTTAAAATCCCAGTCTTTAGGATTATATTTAGGCACACGAAAACACTCCGCTTCTTTTCGGCTGACAGACTGAACTGCTAAAGTTCTTTTCTTCGGGTTAAATAAGAAGCGAATATACCTCGGATCACCCAATTCTTTTATCGTTGATCGAAATATTCGTATTATTCCTTTTTTTGACACAGAGATACCCCTGCGATATTTGCTGTGGTTTTCGGCATCTGCACTCCTCCCTTCCAAATGAGCGCACTTTCTCCTATCACCTTGTTGCTGAAAATTCTATATAGCCGTCTGTTATATTAGTTTCCAGTGCTTTTTTATGTTCTTCTACTGATAAGCCAAAGGAATCCTTCCAATTTTTTGGATAAAATGGTATTCTATTCAACTTTCTCGCCACTTTTGCTGCTATCTCTTCCTGATTCTGCTCAGGTGTCTGATCTGTTTCTGCAGTAACTAATACTTCCTTTTTCTCTACTGAATCTGGATTCGCTTTTTCTTCTTTGTATCCATGAATATCTCTGTTTCCAGCAAATCAAAAATATACATAGTTTCATCTTCATGTGTTATTTTATGCCCCAAAATCTTATATCGGCAGTCTGTATTCCATCCCATCATGTCATACATCATTGCTGAAATAATTTATTTGACATTTTTCTACTTTTTCTTTTATCTGGTTTTTCAATACACCATCTCAAAGCATCTTTGTCGTTTTCTTCGCATTTCCGCACTACCATTCGCTTATTATCCTGGTTAACAAGAATCTGTATGTAAACTGCATCCTCTAAACCGGCAATGCAGGCAGTATTAAATGTCACACTATCTCTCCGGATTACAACGGCTGGCTCCCGTAAATGTGCAAAAAGTTCCCTTCTTACAACCTGGTAACCATCATAACTAAAATCTTGTGCCAGTTCCAGTGCTTTCTGATCTATATTTTCTGTGTTCTCAATAGTCTGATTTATCATCATTTCACTCATACTGCACACCTCATCTTTTCTATCATGTTCTGTGCTTCTTCATTCAGCTTATCCAATAAATTTTCTGATATAGGTTCCAAACCTTCTACTATTTTAGCTGGACGCAGCACATCCCAATTTCCACAATACTTAACTCTATGTAAAAGAACAACATCTTCCGGGCTATCACCAAAATGATTCTGCCACTGCTTCGGGAAAAGTGTTCTGACAATCTTCTTTGTTTTATTTTCAAATGTTTCTACGGTATTCTCTTCCGCTTCAGTCGTATTTGTATCAGGTAAATCCTCTTGAATTATCTCATGTTTAATCACTTCTGGTTCTTCCAGGTCAAACAATAATATCTGTTCGTTATCTTCCTTTGAATATTGACCTCTAAAACGATATTTACACTCATTATTCCAGTCCATTAATTCAAATAGTGGCTCTGAGAATCCCCGGCAGCTTTTAGGCAGGACTGCCCATTTACCATTTCGTATCGTTCCCCATTTTACGGCATTGATATTATCCCTATCGCATGGTCTTACAGCGATACATCTTTCTATTGAATTAAAAAGAATTTCTACATATTCCACATCTTCAAATTTCTTCAAGCAGGCAGTATTAAAGGTAATACGTCCTTCTGAGATTGTCATGGCTGGATTCAACCTTGTAGAAAAGAACTGTGCCCGAACAATCTCGTATCCAGATAAATCAAATCCTTCCCTCTTTCTTTTTCTTCTTTTTAATTCTTCAATATCTTTGTATACTATTCTGATCAGAATACACACTCTGGCTTGCTTTTTTATAATCTTCTACTGTAAATCCTGTCCAAGACCGATTAACCGACACAAAACCTTTTAACGCTCCACCATCTACCACCTTGAGATTAGGAAATGGAAAGCCTTTTTTCGCATACTTTGTTACTGTCAACATCTTCTGTGCCGCATTATAAATATCCCTGTCAACAATAGCCTCATGGTGATCTGTTTGTCGGTACTGGTTCCGATCATGACGATTCTTTTTGATTTATGATCAAGATAATTAGGCGTAAATGTCTTTCTGGAAAGTACATCTCCACAATACCTCTCATTTCTCAATAAACTCCCCACCGTACCACTTGACCATTTGGTGTTTCCAAGTTTCGTTTTCCGCTTTAATTGCATCAGTATTTCTGCAATTTCCGCAGTTGGAAAACCGTTAAGAAACAAATAATAGCATAAACGCACTGTTTCTGCCTCTTCTTTATTAATTACCAGATTACCATCCTCATCCACATCATATCCCAATAATTTTGGTGTAAGAAATATGCCCCTGGAAAAACGTTGTTCTATGGAAATATTCATAATCTCACTTTTCGTATGAGACTCTTCCTGTGCAGCTGCGGATAATACTGCCAGCATCATTTCACTGGTATTATCCAATGTGTAAATATGCTCTGTTTCAAAAAATACACCCACTTTTGGTCGCATATTTCCAAGTTCACGAACCTTTGCAATACAATCCACTATATTTCTGGCAAATCTGGAGACACTTTTGGTAACAATCAGATCTATTTTTCCAGCTTTACAATCTTCTATCATCCGATTGAACTCGTCTCTATGCTGTAAAGATGTACCGGATATTCCTTCATCAGCATAAATTCCTACCAGCTCCCATCCCTGATGTTCTTTAATCATATCTTCATAATGATTCTTCTGCAGCTCATAAGAAGAAGTCTGATTCACATCATCAGTAGAAACACGGCAATAGGCACAAACCCTTTTCTCTGCTGTATCCTCAAACAACTTTTCTCTTGGTTTTGCCGGAATGAATTCCAATTCATTTCGGTCAACACCTTTATATCTTTCACGAATCTTATTCTTTTGTTCTTCCTGTCTCTTTATTTCTTTTTCATATCCGCTCACTTGATGCATCACTCCCATTTAACTGCCAATACCATTTATCTCCCGACTTATAGGATACAATCCCCATATCTTTTTTCGCCTGCTCCACAGTACGTTTACCAATACCATTTGCACGCATTTTATCAAATATATCTGCACATGCCATATCTGTTCCACTTAGCAGTAATTGCAGATAATCCTTTGCTTTGTCCAATTTACTATCTGTTTTTGATTTATGAGACAAAAGATCTTCTACTTCATATTCCTCCTGCCCTATCCAGCGAAATCCTGAATCCGGATGTAGTTCAAATACATATGCCTTTCCTTCTGGTGCCAGATTATTTTTTATCTGAAGCATTACACGATAATGCGGAATATTTCTATCCCTTCCTACTAATAAAATACTCCTTGCTACTGCAGCTATATCTATACTTCCAAGTCCTCGATATATGCCTTTTGTCCGATTGCTTTTATTCATGTGTCCAATCAGCACAACTGCACATCCAGTCCGTTCTGCAACTTTTGCAAGATTTGTAAGAACAGAACGCACCGAATTTGTACGTTGCATTTCACTATCCATTCTCAAGTAGGCTTGAAGTGGATCAATAACCAATAATTTCGCCTGTGTACCTTCAATCGCTTGTGCCAATCTTGTATCATTTAGTAATATTGGTTCTTCATCCGGCTGTTCCAAAAATGCAATTCTACTACAATCTGCACCTGCCGCTTCCAATCGTGGCTTAATTGTATCTTCAATTCCATCTTCTGCCGCCTGATAAATTACGTTTCCCGGTATTTTATCTCCGCTTCCATCTGGCATAGCTTTCCAGTTGTAATAAGTGCCGCAAGCTGCATCATCATGGTCGATTTGCCTTCTCCTGGATCTCCTTGCAATATCGTTATCTTTCCATAGGGAATATACGGATACCATAACCAATCAACTTCTTTTGATGACACTGCATTATAATATGTAATTCTATAATCATTTTGTTCCTTTTCATTTTGAGCCATCTATAACCCTTCCAGCTTTTTATTTTTCTCCGTCATATCTGCAACCAGTTCTGTAATTGTTTGTATTTCTTTTGGTGTAAGACCAGATACGTCAACCGTTCTTTTACTTTCACATCCCAGCAGATAGTCGGTACTCACTCTATAAATTGTAGCTAATCTGACCAAAATTTCATAAGAAGGCTGTCTGACATCATTTTCATAGGAACACATTGTATTTTTATTTACTCCAACCAAGCTTGCTACCTGATCTTGCCGCAAGCGATTGTTTTGTCTTAATTGCTTTAATCTATTTCCTAATGATTCCATCATGTGCATCTTACCTTTCTATGCACTATGAAAATTTTTGATTTTACAGTATTTTAGTATATTCTATCAATTTATAGTTCTCGTTTGGGGAACTGCGGTTCCTCTTTCGAGAACCAGACGAATTTCCACTTAACAATGCTTTATAATATTTTCAATCCATAAATACTGCTTTCTCTTTTTATGTTTCCAATTATATATTATCTAGTGAATTTATTCACTATATTTTGCATTTTCCCTACTTATAATTAAACAATCAGGAAATAAATTAGAAGGGCGGGAACAATGTGATTGATTATAGTCCGTTATGGATTACAATGGAAAAACGAAATATATCTCAATATTATCTCGTCAACAATGGCATCGACTACCGAACTATGCAGCAACTCCGGAATAACCAGAATATTACCGCATCTACTATCGAAAAACTTTGCCGGATCTTATCTTGTACCCCAAATGACATTTTAACTTTTACAGATGATGATATACATGATAAATAACTGTCGGAACCGATGCATCCGGCAGTTTTATTTTGCATTATTGCGGTCTTGCGGTGTTGCGGTCTTGATGAAAAAGACCTGAAGTAACAAAAATGCAGGGATTTTCATGTCCCTGCACTCTTGTTATATTATATTGTAATTGTATCTATTATTATCAAAAGTCTATTTCCGTATGTTTATTTTTTAACTTATAAAACGTAATTATCACACTGGTATAATATTGCATCATCCAATCATACCATATTTCTTTACTATAATCACTCTTTTGATCAGCACGATTATGACGAATATTAAAACCATTTACTATGCCAAAAATCAATTTATCATGATCATTTTTCGGAATTTCATACTCTGCATTTAAAAGCTCTTTTACTTCTTCTCGCTCATTTTCTAAAATATCAGCCAAAATATTAATAGCTTTCTTTTTCTGTTCCTGATTGGCGTCAAAACGATAATACATTTCTGTAGCAGTTGCTAATTGTTCGTATATTGAACCCGGTAAATCAAAACCATCATATTTTAATTGCTCACATAATGCTCCATTAGGTATTCTCATTATAAATCCATTTGTTGGTTCAAGATAATATCCCTTATCATATGCTCGCAAAATATTATTGATTTGTTCAGAAAACTCCCTTTTTGGCAATTCGCTTTCAAATTCATCTGTCTCATAATTGTAAATGCCAATATGGTCATATAAAATTTCTATTACTGTAAACAATGTTGCCTCATCATAATCTTCCAAATATTGCCATATTGGCCATATTTCTTTACTTTGCAAGCGTGTTGCAAAATATACTTCTGCCGATGGTGCCATACTAGGTTCAATAATTTGCTCCGGATCTTGTCCATATGACATTTGTTTCCAAACACCATCTATCGCTACTTTAAAATAATCTTTATCGCAAAAATACTTATATATTTGTCTAAAATATTCTAGTAATTCTTCAAAATCTATCTGTAATTGCTTGGTAATTAATCCATGCCTCTCTGCATAATATTTTTTCATATTCAGCCTCCAGATTATACTTAAATTATGCCCTGCTCATTTTGGACACTATTTTCCATCAATTTAATCAAATCATCAATATTAAACAGATCTATTAGTGTATTTTGTTGATTAGCAAACTTCTGTGCATCTTCCGAAAAATAAGAAGAGGTAACAATGATTGATTTATTGGCTCGCTCTGCCGTCTGCACTCCATATAAAGCTCGAACAATATCTACACCTATTTTATTTTTTTCATCATATCTCTTACATTCAATTAAAAACATTACCGGTCTACCCAATATACTCTTTGTTGCAATAATATCTCTCCCACCATCTCTTGTTTGAGGTGTTAAACAAGTCTCAAATCCTTGCCTTTTAAACACTTCTTCCACAACTTCTTCAAATTCTCTAGGAGTAAGTTGATACACAAATTTCTTATCGTTTAAAATCATATTTATGTATTCATCTACCAATGGCAGAAATGAGTTAATATTGTCTTCATCAAATTCTACCCGATAGACAATTCCCATGCAAGGTCTTTCAAGGAATCGTCCCCCATGTATTTCATTATCTTCATAGTTGAAGCACCCAACCGGATATTCATAGCCCGAAATTCTGTAATTTATATGATTTCCACAAACTTCACAATCACACTCTTCATATATATCATAGGCAATTTCTGCACCCATGCCTCGTTCATATGAGGAACATTCAGGTTCCAAATATTCTTTTTGAATAACAATACTATTTCCACATTCTTCGCATTGTATAACCACATCATTTAGTAAATCCATAAATATTTCCTCCGCCACCTATAAAACAACTTCATAATGTTCAAATAATTTATCAAAGAACTCATATAGCATTGGTCTTGCCTTCTTCTCATCCATTAATTCATATCCTCCAAAACGATATACTTCATATCCCTTTAAGCGTAATTCTCTATCATCTCTCACCATTTCTGCATATAAAGCCGGTTTTGCTTTTCCATCTTGAGAATAATGCTGATGACCATCCACTTCAAAGATAATCTGTACGCCTCCTGGCAGCAACATCAAAAAGTCCATTCTTTGATGAGTATACACTACAGAGTCCCCGTTTCTCTGCCTTTGCCATTTACTACGAGGGTCATAATGTAAATACACCTGTGGAATTAATGCCGGAATATCTTTCTTTATTGGATGTCGATAATGATTATAATATGTTCTGAAGAAAATTTTTTCACAATCTGAATCCAAAGATTCTCTTAATCGCCCATATAATTCTTTTTCCGGATCATTTTGATTTTCCCTATTGTTTTCTTTCCACCACTCAATCAATGTATTCCATTGTACTCCATCTTCTCCTGCTTTAAAATTATAGAACAAACAATTATCTGTATTTCCAATTAATCGTAACTCATTGGTAATAGAATTTTCAATAGTAATATCTGGCTTCTCATTTTTTGAGGCAAAAATAAGATTTTTTAATTCGCCCTCAACGCTTCTTTTTTTATCTACATTGTAATATGAAGTTCCAAATCTTTGCGAACTAATATACAATTCATATCCATCTTCTTTTATTATCTCATTTATTTTTTGAACATATTGTATTTGCTCCCCCTCTTCTCTTACTTCTGGTTTTACCAAACATTCCAAAAATTTAATAAACTCTTCATCTGGTAGATACTTTATTTCCAAACAATCTGTAAGCAATTTTTTATAGGACATCGTTTTATTGATCTTTACAGCAGCTACAATTTCTTCGCCCTTTGTCATCTCAGCCAAAAATCTGTGCTTTCTGACATATCCCAAATATAATTCAGAAAATCATCTAAGTCCATCTTTCCTTCCATATTGTTTAATGAATCCAATAATTCAATTATTCGTTGCCTTGTTGCAAAAGAAAAGGTCATTGCCGTATCTGATAAATACGGTTCCATATCTTTTATTGTTGCTGACTTTTGAAAGTCCTTAACAATTTTTCTCGCTATATTCCAAATTTTATCATCGTCCAGCTTATTTAATCCACTCAGCATATATAAACGCTTACTGTTCATTGGGTCAAGATTTGAATCTGGTTCTATACCATATATCTTACATATTCCTTCCAAATCATAAGCTTTGTATTCACCAGAAAATTCTCTTGCAATCGTATCTCTCAACTCATCAATCTTTCTCATAGCAAATCTCCTAACTTTAGTATAATTATTTTACCACACCTATAGAATCATAGAAATACCGCTGAACATATTTTTTACATTCAGCGGTATCTTCTAAAATCCATTCTCAAACATCGACAGCCCTGCCATCAGCATCCCTTCATCCATGTCCAGTCCATCACTCTGTTCTTCTTCTATCACTTTCCCGGCATCTTCTTCAATGACTACACTCTTTTTTATCTGCTGTATAAAATCCGTATCCTGCAACAACTGCTGCTTTAATTCCTCTACACTGACATTTGCATTATTATAGGAAGAAACAGGTGCATTTTCTTTATGCAGCCACGCATAAACCAGTTCTGTAATCAGTGCTGTTTTGCACCTTTTCTGTGATTTCAGATACCTTCCGATTTCTCTCTGCCGTTCATTATCTTCATTAAATATCAGTACAACCCGTATCTCTCCCACACATTACACCCCCTGTCTTTTCTGGATGTGTAATGCTGTCATTTTCTCATATCCTACCGCATTTGCCCGGATGTCCTCAATAAACTCTATATATTTAAAATCAGAAGATTTTTCAATCTGCTGTTTCAGTAACAGGCTGCCTCCACCAAGAAATACTGCCGGATTAGTTCGGAAATCTGGTACATACGCATGGAGTTTATTGATAATTCTCTGCATCCAATCTCCTGCCATTTTCTGAATCTCTCTTACCACTTCTTCATCCAGAATCGTTGCTTCCTGCATTAATACCTGCTCTACGTCTGAAGATTCCAGATGGATACCGTAATTCTGCTGGATGGAATTAGAAATCTCTGAACGGAGAATTGCCATTCCAGATCTGTCACTGACACGAACTGACAAATCCGGCTGTCCTTTTCGGATTACCAGTAAATCTACGGTTCCGTCTCCAATATCAATGCAGTTGACCGTCCGATACTGTCGGAACAGGCTTGCTTTATAGCACATGACAGCTGCAAAATTTTGAGGACTTACCAAAACATCTTTCAAGTAACAATTTACTGGCTTTCCATTGAATCGGAAAGAAATTCCATGTTTTGAGTGTTCCATAAAATATTTTTTGAATCCCGGAGCCTGCTGTCCAAAATCTGCTGGCGGCAATCCAACGCCCAGTACAATATCTTTGCCGGATAAAGTGATTCCTCTTTCCTTTGCTTCCAGAGCGAGTGAAAATAAGGTCAATATAAAGTAATCTTCATCCACTGTCTTATCTGCTTTGAATGGCATCCTTGTTTCTGATAACGTATAATACACACCGTTATATTCCAGAATATCCTCATTCATAAATCGTCCTGGTTCAGAAGTATATCTTACCAGACCACATGGAAAGTTTACATGTACCCCTTTCATATTTCCGTTTCCATGATCAATTCCCATAATAATTTCTGCCATATCCTATTCCATCCTTTCCTGATCATCTTATACTTAACTGTTACTTAACTTCAAACCGTTTGACTTTCTGCATCTTTTTTCATATTTCTTATGACAGTTATGTATAAGTTTACTTGTACTTTTGTATCTGTCATGTAAGTTATGTGTTACTTTTGTATCTGTTATCATTATATATGTCACATTTGTATCTGTCAATATTTTTCTTGAAACTTTTGTGGCACTTTTATTTAAAAATGTGATATACTTTTGCTATTGGAGGACTTTGCCTATGAATACAGGAGAAATAATCAAGTATTTTCGTCTGGCTCGTAACATGACACAGGAACAACTTGCACAGGACGCTGAGATCAGTTTCAGTACACTCCGCAAGTACGAAGCCAATGAACGTAATCCGAAATATGAACAACTTTCAAAAATTGCTGATGCGTTAGGTATCAGTGTGAATCTTTTTATGGATTTTGAAATTCAGTCTGTATCCGATCTGTTTTCTATTCTGTTTAAAATGGAGGGACAGGCAGATTTAGAAATTGCAACCTCAAAGGATTTGGCGGATCTATCTGAAGATGCACTTTTTCTGCATTTTAAAAATGGATACATCAATCACATATTAAGCAATTACCATGCTTCTGTCGAAAGTATCCAGGACATGGATGCTCAATATCGTGAAAAAGTTCTATCAGAAATCCAGAACAGATTATTAGATGACAATAGCAGTATCCATACTGACAGTCCTGCTTTATCTGCAGATTCCGGTAAACCTGCACTTTCTCTTTCTTCTGCTGATCAGACCTGGTTCGAATTATCCTCTGACTGCTCTGATGAAGAAAAAGAACAAATGATAAAAGCCGCTACCTTTATAAAAAGCTGTCTGCGACATTCTGATAAATAAATCCTTGCACAAAAAAGACAGATGTGGGAGTATTTCATCACCTGCATCTGTCTCTTACTATTCTATGCTATTTTCTACTCATGAATTTCCAATGGCAGTCCATCCGGATCATGGAAAAATGTCATTTTCTTTCCGGTATAATCATCCAAGCGTACCAGCTCTGTTTCAATTCCTTTTCCATTCAATTCTTTTACTATATCATCTACACTCTGAACTTTAAATGCCAGATGGCGTAATCCCAATGCTTCTGGATAATTTACACGAGTTGGAGCATTTTTTATGATGAAAAGTTCTATTTCCTGCGGTCCACATGCCAGATCAATCTTGTATCGTCACGTTCTTTTCGATAATTTTCTCTGATCACCTTAAATCCAAGCAGATCCACATAAAAATGTTTTGATTTTTCATAATCACTTCCAATGATTGCAATATGATGAATGGTATCGAACATAAATCTCTCTCCTCCGTTTTTTATATGTTGATATATTTTCTCACATTTTATCACAGTAATGATATATGTGGAATAGTCATTTCATCTTCATTTACTTTTTTAACTTTTCTGCCAGTTCAAACCAAAACTCCAATTCAACGACATCTTTTTCTCCATGTTTTTGCTGCCAATACCTACCAGTCCGCTTCATTTAACAGATTCTTCATTGTTTCCTTATCTTCCAGTGCTGATTCACCATCACTCAGCAACCAGATATATCCCGTCTGCATTTTAATAAGTGCAGACATGTCTGGAAATGTCTGAATCTTAATATTACATCCTGAGATTTTTGAAAACTGTATTGCCCGTTCTGACAGATATATAAATCTCTGATATTTTACAGGATTGATGATCTGATATTCTTCTTTCTTTTACGCTCTGCTTTTTCCATAATCGTTCTTGCTTCCTGGAATAATTTTTGATGTTCTTTTTCCCTTTCCTCTACCGAAAGTGACTGTTCATGCTCATCCTGTTCCTTCTTCATCTGCTCATACATTTCTGTCTGTTCATCGTAGTAAAACTTTTCAATATTCACTTATATAACACTCCTCCCACATGCACCCATCAATCAATTCTTACATTACCCGACTTTATTTTCCTTTATTTTACATATCCCTCGATCAAATTATATCTCTTATGGTGAAGATGTCCACCATATTTTTATTTTATTCGACAATTATAATTGAAATTAATGGTATTTTATGCCAAAAAGCAAAGAAAGGCGGGGATACCTTGATTGATTACAGTCCATTATGGGAAACCATGAAACAACGCCACATTTCCCAATATGCCCTGATTAACAAAGGAATTGACAAGCACACTCTCGATCAGCTCCGGAAAAATCAGAACATCACAATCCTTACCGTTGAAAAACTGTGCAATATTCTTAACTGTACACCCAATGATGTGTTCTCTTTTAAAGATGAAAACGATTTGTAATACCGTCATAGTATAGTAATATTCCTATGGCGGTATTTCTGTATATGGCAGGGCAGAGAAAAACCGCAGGTGAAAATTCCTGCGGTTTCTATTTTCTAAGCTGTATCGGTATTAAACTGCCCTACGATTATGCACTTTTCTTCTCTGAAGCTATCTTTTCGACTTCCTCTATGGTTAGCTCTGTGTATGCTGCAATATCTTCATAACTGAGTTTGCCACCATCCAGCATTAAACGGGCTATATGGACTGCTTTCATTTTTGCCGCTTCATTTCTCATATCTTCCATCGCTTTACACATTACCGCCACCCCTTTCTCATCTTCTTTAAAATAATGCACACGGTCAGCCAGAACTTCATAATACATATCTTTCGCATTTGTACAGGCAAAATCATGCATAAGTTTTCCCAGTGCTGTTTCATCCTTTATCTGTGAGTTCACGTATATAATATGCGATTCATCATTAAACATCTTTCCGGTTTCCCTGATAATGCGGTCTACATGATATATCGGAAGATTCTCTCCCAACACATCATTTTCTGTAATAAAGATCACATAAGTTTCATTTAATTCCTGATACTGATCACCCGGCTCTGTCACATTCGCATCAATCAGGCTACTATTATATCTGGCTCTTTTTACACCCGCACCTTTATCATTTCTTTGAATTTCGATATTATACACCCGGTCCTGTTGATCTACTGCCAGAATATCCAATCTGACCGATCGCCCCTGTAAGTTTATTGCATACTGACTGGTAACACTTATCACTTTAAGGTCATTACGGTTCAATATAACCTGCAATAAAAACTCCGCACATTTCCGATCTTCAAATACCTTGCTCATAAAATCATCATCTAACAAACGAAAACCCTCGTAATCTTTGAAGATCTTCTTCATGCTTTGCTCAAAATCAAGTCTACTTCTTCATTCATCGGTAACACCTTCTTTCCAGCAATTATGAAAACATATCTGTATTATTATCTTAACATCCATTCCCAATCATTCAAGAATAACGTTTTGCGTATTCAAC
>ENA-OQCS01000847-OQCS01000847.1-human-gut-metagenome-genome-assembly--contig:-NODE-847-length-16825-cov-3.507785_pt1 | contig 16825 bp, 26 predicted proteins | sample MGYA00242757_ERZ504575 | MGnify/ENA primary metagenome ERZ504575 (study PRJEB26092, sample SAMD00036297) | human gut metagenome | host: Homo sapiens | study: EMG produced TPA metagenomics assembly of...
GCCAGATCGCCATGAAGCAGGCCGTTCATGTAATACAAGTAACGGTCCACGAGCGACGTTTGAACGGGGTCGCCGGTTCTCGTCAAGGATCGCGTTGCCGTCATCGTCCGTCTGGACCAGGTGATAGCGAACGCGAAGCTGGAAGCTCCACCTCGGGGGACAGAGCCTTGTCTCCACCGATCAGCTTGATCGGATCTCCCGGCACGATATTCTGGAGGGCGAACAGAATCAGCGTACGCCCAAAAACACCGATGAACTGAAGCACACGTTTAACGATGTACTTACCCATACCACTCCCCTATCTAGATTAACCTAAATGGGATGCCGATCGCCAGACCGGCATCCCAAAATTACCATCAGCCAGTTTACCCCAGGTAGGGAGAACTGTATGTTTCCCATGAGGTCTACGTAAATACTTGACCCTCACGGAAGCTGCAAACTCTTAGGCGAGCTCAGCGGTACCCAGATCGGCGTGCTTCTGCGGATCGACATAGAGGTGCTTAATGCGATCGGAGCCGGCGATGGTGTGCGTGTAGAACATAATCGGGATGACCGGGCAGTCGGCAGCGACATTGCGTCGGCCTCCTGCATCTTAGCGACGCGCTCCTCGTCGTCAACAATAGTACGAGCCTCGTCGACCTTGGCGTCGAACTCGGGGTTGTTGTAACCGGAGCGGTTGTCGCCACCGAGGGAGTCGGAGTGGAACAGCGGATACAGGAAGTTGTCCATGATCGGGTAGTCGGCAATCCAACCCAGACGACCGAACTGATAGTTAAAGTTCTGATACTGCTCGAGCAGGGCAGACCACTCAGGGGTATCGGAGACAGCGGTAACGCCAACCTTGGCGAGGTCACCGATGATGGACTCCATGATCTCCTTGTGACCGCCGTCCTGGTTGTAGGACAGGGTCACGCTAATGCCACGATCCCCGTTAGCGCCAGCGGGAGCAACCTTGTCGAGGTACTCGTTAGCCTTGTCGACATCGTAGGCGCAGAACTCCCATGCGCCCTCCTTGTAGCCATCGATGCCCGGAGGAACAATGCCGTCGGCAGGAGTACGGGTACCCTTGAAGATGGTCTTGCAGATGGCCTCACGGTTGATGGCCAGGGAGATACCCCTGCGCAGGTCGGCGTTGCTGAACGGCTCGGCCGTGGTGTTGCAGGTCAGATAGTACGTGGAAGGCTCGGCGCCGAGCAGCATGCGCTCGCCGTCACCCATGGTGTAGCCGTCCTTGGACACGCCGCGATCCTTCTTGCGGCGTCGATCTGAGCGACGGGAACGTCGCAGACATCGAGGTTACCGGCCTGGAACTCCTTGTAGCGGTCTCCATGTCCTTGATGACCTGGAAGTGGATGCCATCGATCTTGGCCTTGTCGCCATAGTAATCGTCGAACTTCTTGACGTTGATCTCCTGGCCATCCTCCACTTGCCGTCCATCATGAACGGGCCGTTACCGACCGGGGCGAGGTAGAAGCTCTTGACATCGGACTCGGCGCACTCGGGAACGGGGCCAGAGCCGGGTGAGAGGCGACGAAGGGGAAGTCGGCGTAAGCGGAAGCCAGCTTGACGACGAGGGTCTCATCGTCGGGGCAGGTAACACCGCTGAGCTCGGTAGCGTTACCGGCAAGCAGATCGTCATAGCCCTCGACCATGGAAAGGTGATAGGAGACCTCGGAAGGGCCGTACTCGGTAGCGACAGCCGACTTGGTGTTGACCAGACGCTCCCAACCGAGCTTGAAGGACTTGGAGGTAACGTCGTCACCGTTGTGGAACTTGGCCTTCTTGATCTTGAAGGTGAACTCGGTGGCGTCGTCGTTGGCTCGAAGGACTCGCAAGCCAGCGGAACGATCTCGCCCTTCTCGGCGTCATAAGAGGTCAGAGCATCAAAGAGCTGGTACTCGACCTGAGTGCCTGGTCCTCCTGGACATTGTAGGGGTCGATGCAGACCGGGTTGTTGATGTAGAAGTTCAGCTTCGAACCGGACTCAGAACCGGAAGCGTCGCCGCCCTTCTTGCCGCATGCGGCAAGAAAAGCCATGGAGCTCGCAGCAAGGGTACCGCCGACAAAGGCGCGACGACCCATAACGGGCTGGTGGAACATAGAATCAGCCATGCCATCCTCCTTATGAGATAGGACAAAGAAATGTTCAGTCGGACACATGTCGAGACAATCCGATCCGAACCATCAAAACGCCGCCCGTTGCTATGGCTGGTTATGCACAACGAACCAACGTTTTGCAATACAGTAGCGCATTTTATGCACGATTTGGGGCTAATTCCGGTCAACGGTCGAGAATTTCTTTAGTTGGGCGAAGTATGTGGGGATATTTTGGCTCTGTTACAAATATGTAAACAAAAAGGGTCCCGCACTTGCGGAACCCTTTTCAAGTATTTATGTGGCTCGTGCTTAGTAGCCGACGATACCCTGCGGGAAGAAGAACATGCACAGGACGACACACACGGCAAAAACGACGGCCATAATTACCGTCAGGCGATCGAGGTTCTGCTCCATGACGCCCGTGGCAGAGCTGGAGTTATACAGCGAGCTAGCGATCATATCCGAAACGCCGGTGCCCTTACCAGAGTGCATCAGACGAGAATCGTCAGCGCCACGCAGAGACAGCCCAAACGACAAACAGAAGAATCTGAAACGGACCCATAGATAAGCTCCTTAATAGAACAATTCAAACTCCAGTACTGTACCACAACCCCCAGCACTCCCCCATCAGCCATTTGGTGACGAGGTAGAAATAGCGCAAAAAAAAGAGGGTTGTCCGGTTGTGGACAACCCCCTTACTAGAAAACGGTATTTGTTTTCTATTAGGCCTCGGTGGCGAGTACGCGACCCGTCATCTCGGCGGAAGGCTCAATACCAGCATGGTGAGCATGGTCGGAGCGATATCGGAAAGACGGCCGTCCTCGATACCGGTGAGCTGTGCCTTCTCATCAACGATGATGAACGGCACGCGGTTGGTGGTGTGAGCCGTGAACGGATGCTTGGAACCGTCGGAAGCAACGTCAAACATGTGATCGGCGTTGCCGTGATCGGCGGTAATCAGCGCAAAGCCGCCCTTAGCGAGAATCGCCGGGACAACCTTGGACAGGGCATCGTCAACAGCCTCGACGCCTTAACGGCAGCGTCGAAGACACCGGTGTGACCAACCATGTCGCAGTTTGCGAAGTTCACGATGTAGAAATCAGCGCGATCCTCGTTGATGGCGGCGACAAGCTTCTCGGTAACCTCGGGAGCGCTCATCTCAGGTTGCAGGTCGTAGGTAGCGACCTTGGGAGAAGCGACGAGCACGCGCTCCTCGCCCTCCTTGGGCTCCTCGATGCCGCCGTTGAGGAAGAACGTCACGTGGGCGTACTTCTCGGTCTCGGCGGTGTGCAGCTGCTTCAGCCATTGGCGGCGATAACGTCGGCCAGAACGTTCTCGGGGAACGTCTTGGGGAAGGCGACCTCGACGTCAAACGTCGGGTCGTACTCGGTCATCGTCACAAAGTGCGAAAGCTTGATCTGCTCGCGCTCAAAGCCGTCGAACTCCTTGTCCGTGAACACGCGAGTCATCTGACGAGCGCGGTCGGGACGGAAGTTGAAGAAGATGGCCGCGTCGCCCTCGTGGATGCCCTCGTTGTGGGCAGCGAAGGGCTCGACGAACTCGTCGCCGCGCGGATCCTTCTCGTAGTAGCCTTGATACCGGCAACGGGGTCGGTATCGGCATCGGACGCGTTGACCATGACGTCGTAGGCGCGCTGGATGCGCTCCCAACGGTTGTCGCGGTCCATGGCCCAATAGCGGCCCGAAACGGTGGCAACGCGAGCGTCGCAACCGGTCTCCTCGGAGATCTTAGCCAGGAAAGCGCAGAACTCGCTCATGTAGCCGGCACCGGACTGCGGGTCGACGTCGCGGCCATCCATGAAGCGTGGACGCGAACGGTCTTGACGCCATGCTGGGCAGCCATCTTGACCAGAGCCTCGACGTGGTTCATGTGAGAATGAACACCGCCAGGCTCATAAGGCCCATGAGATGCAGGGTCTTGCCTTCGGCCTTGACGTCGTCCATAGCTTTGACGAAGACCTCGTTCTTGGCGATGGAGCCGTCCTTGATGGCATTGTTGATGCGCGAAAGCTCCTGGAACACGATGCGGCCGGCACCGATGTTGAGGTGGCCTACCTCGGAGTTGCCCATCTGACCGTCGGGAAGGCCCACGTCCTCGCCCGAAGCACCGAGCGTGGTGTGAGGATACTTCTCGTACAGGCTATCAAGGAAGGGCGTCTTGGCAGCGGCGACGGCGTTCTCGCCATCAGCCGGAGCAAGGCCGCAGCATCCATGATGATCAGGAGTGCAGGAAGATGACGCTGTGCCATATGTCCTACTCGCCTGCCTTGACGACCATAGAGGCGAAGTCGGCAGCCTTGAGCGAAGCGCCGCCCACGAGGCGCCGTCAACGTCGGGCTTGGCGACGAGCTCGGCAATGTTGCCGGGCTTAGCGGAACCACCGTACAGGACGCGGATACCGTCGCGAGCTCCTCGCCAAACATCTCCTTGAGGGTCTCACGGATAGCGCCGCAGACCTCCTGGCGTCCTCAGCGGTAGCGGTCTTTCCGGTGCCGATGGCCCAGATGGGCTCGTAGGCGACGACGACCTGCTTGGGGCAGGTGATCTCAAGACCAGCAAGGCCAGCCTTGACCTGGTTCACGACGTGCTCGACATAGGTACCAGCCTCGCGGACCTCGAGGGACTCGCCGCAGCAGAAGACGGGAACAAGACCGGCGGCAACGAGGGCCTTGGCCTTCTTGTTCTGGTCCTCGTCGGTCTCGTGGAAGTAGTCGCGACGCTCGGAGTGGCCGATGATGCAGTAGGTGCAGCCAGCGGACTTGAGCATGTCGCAAGAGGACTCACCGGTGAAGGCACCCTTGGCCTCCCAGTACACGTTCTGTGCACCGAGGGCGATGGGGGCAGCCTGAATGCGGACATGAACCGTGGTGATGTCAATGGTCGGAGGGCAGACGAGCACCTCGACGCCAGCCGGAACCTCGGGCAGAGCCTGAGCCAGCTCGTCGGCAAGCTTGGCGGCCTCAGCGACGTCGTTGTTCATCTTCCAGTTACCAGCGATAAGAAGGGTGCGATTAGGCATCGAGAAGCGCCTCCACTCCGGGCAGGGCCTTACCCTCGACGAGCTCCATGGAAGCGCCACCACCGGTGGAGATCCAGCTCATCTTGTCGGCCAGGTTGAACTTGTTGACAGCCGCGACAGAGTCGCCACCGCCGATGATCGAGGTGCAGTCGGCTCGGCGACGGCCTCGGCGATAGCCTGGGTGCCGTGAGCGAAGTTGTCGAACTCGAAGACACCCATGGGCCGTTCCAGAACACGGTCTTGGCACCTTGACGGCCTCGGCGTAAAGTTCCTCGGTCTTGGGGCCGATGTCCATGCCCTCACGATCGTCGGGGATAGCGTCGGAAGCGACAACCTCGGGGACAGCGTCCTCGCCAAAGTGATCGGCAACGCGGTTGTCGATGGGGAGCAGGATCTTGACGCCCTTCTCCTCGGCCTTCTTGAGCATCTCGCCAGCGCGCTCGACCCAGTCCTCTTCCTTGAGGGACTGACCGACGGTCAGGCCCTGAGCCAGGAAGAAGGTGTAGGCCATGCCGCCACCGATGATCAGGGTATCAGCGGAGTCGATGAGGTGATCGAGAACGCCGATCTTGGAGGAAACCTTGGAACCGCCGACGATAGCGACGAAGGGGCGCTCGGGCTCGGCGAAGATGCCGGTCAGCGTGTCGACCTCCTTCTCGAGCAGGAAGCCGGCGACGGCAGGCAGGTAAGCGGCGGGACCCACGACGGAACCCTGGGCGCGGTGAGCGGTACCGAAAGCATCGAGAACGAAGACGTCACCATAGGAAGCGAGCTTCTTGGCGATCTCGGGATCGTTCTTCTTCTCACGCTTGTCAAAACGGACGTCTCGAGAACGAGGACCTTGCCCGGCTCGACGGCGGCAACAGCCTCAGCAGCCTTCTCGCCGTAGGTGTCGGCGACAAAGGCAACATCGAGACCAGAGAGCTCAGCGAGCTTCTTGGCGACAGGCTCAAGGGAGAGCTCGGGCTGGAAGCCGGTGCATCGGGACGGCCGAGGTGGCTCATGAGGATGACGCGAGCGTTGTGCTCAACGAGGTAGTTGATGGTGGGCAGGGCAGCCTTGATGCGGGTGGTGTCGCCAACGACGCCATCCTTGATAGGCACGTTGAAGTCAACGCGGACGAGAACGCGCTTGCCGTCGACATCGATGTCGCGGACGGTCTTCTTGGTAAAGGCCATGTTTGCTTCTACCTTTCGTACGTGTCTGCCTCCCATTACGGCAGAGATTTCCTATAAAAAGGGCGCGACCCTAGGGTGTAAGCCTATGAGGCCGCGCCCTTCTTTAGACGCTCAACGAGCTATTCGCTAAAAGCTAAATTAAGCAACGAACTTCTCGAAGTACTTGATGGTGCGGACCATCTGAGAGGTGTAGGAGTTCTCGTTGTCGTACCAAGAGGTGACCTGAACGAGGGTCTGGCCGTTGCCGAGGTCAGAGCACATGGTCTGAGTGGCGTCGAAGATGGAGCCGTGGGTCTCGCCGATGATGTCGGTGGAGACGATATCGTCCTCGTTGTAACCGAAGGTCTCGGAGATGGTGGAAGCGTAGGCCTTCATAGCGGCGTTGACCTCGTCGACGGTGACCTTCTTGTCAACGACAGCGTAGAGGTTGGTGATGGAGCCGGTCGGCGTCGGGACGCGCTGGGCGGCACCGATGAGCTTACCGTTGAGCTCGGGGAGAACCAGGCCGATAGCCTTGGCAGCACCGGTGGTGTTGGGGACGATGTTGACGGCGCAGGCGCGGCTACGACGCTTGTTGCCCTTGCGCTGCGGGCCGTCGAGCGGCATCTGGTCGCCGGTCCAGGCGTGAATGGTGGTCATGATGCCGGACACGATGGGAGCGAAGTCGTTCAGACCCTTGGCCATCGGGGCGAGGCAGTTGGTGGTGCAGGAAGCAGCGGAGATGATGTTGTCCTCAGCGGTCAGCGTCTCGTGGTTGACGTTGTACACGATGGTGGGCAGATCGCTGCCGGCCGGAGCGGAGATGACGACCTTCTTGGCGCCAGCGTTGATGTGGGCCTGAGCCTTAGCCTTGCTGGTGTAGAAGCCGGTGCACTCGAGAACGACGTCGACGTCGAGGTCGCCCCAAGCAGGTTGTTGCGTCGGCCTCCTTGTAGATCTTGATCTCCTTGCCGTCAACGGTGATGGAATCCTCGCCAGCAACGACCTCGTGATCGCGAGCGTAGTTGCCCTGCGTGGAGTCGTACTTCAGCAGGTAAGCGAGCATATCGGGAGAGGTGAGGTCGTTGATAGCGACGATCTCGGAGCCCTCATGACCGAACATCTGACGGAAAGCCAGACGACCGATGCGACCGAAGCCGTTAATAGCAACCTTTACTGCCATTGTGTCTCCTTTCGTAAGGCCCCCGCAAGCTACAGCGCCCGCCGTTGAGGCCCACAAACTAACCACTCGCCTAATATACCTTTTTTTTGACTTGAATTTCACGAGAATAGTCGAAATTGAAAATCAAATTTACGTTAAAACGTTTTAAAGAATAAAATAGCAGCTAAATCCGTATATAAGTCGATACTTTAAACTACCGGTTTGCTTCAATGAGCTTTTCAAGCCTCAAAACTCGATGGTAGAGGGCCGACTTCGACAAGGGAGGGTCAGCCATCTCCCTAAATCACGCAGCGACAGATCGGGATAGCGCTCGCGCAGGTCGCAAAAGACCGCCAAGGCATCCGGAAGCGCATCGCGAAGGCCGCGCTGCTCGAGCTCATCGATAAGCGCAAGCTGATGTTGGGCAGCACCGGCGCTTCTGGTCTGGTTGGCGAGCTCGGCGTTCACGCGACGGTTCACATCGTTCTTAACCAACTTGACCGCGCGCGCTCCTCAATCTCGGCAACGCTGCGCTTGGCACCAATCAGCTTTAATAGATGCTCGATTTCCTCGGCGCTCTTAATGTACACGGCATATGACCCCCGCCGCGCATTAACACGAGCATGGACCCCAATCTGCCCCAACAGGTCGCAAAGTCCCCGGGCATACTGCTCGCCCTGCACCGCGATCTCCAAATGGAAATCGCCGCGTGGATCGGCCACGAAGCCGCCCGCGATGAGCGCGCCGCGGATGTAGGCAAGCCTGCAGCAGGGACGGGCAACGATGTGTCGGGGAACACCAGCACGAGCCCTCCTCTGCGGTCTAGAATGCCCAGCAGCACCAGAGCCTTGTCCAAGTCGGGTTGATCGGGCAGGGTAATGAGATAGTTACGGACCTTATGCAAGACCGATTTACGAACGGTGAATTCCGTTTTGAGCTTAAGGATGCGATGCGTCAGCGTGATCATCGTGCGCGCGACGGCTCCCGTCTCGGTCGCGACCGTCAAACGATACCGCCCGGAGCCGGCCAACGAAAGCGTACCGCTCACACGCGTCAGGGCGGCAAGCGTCGACAAATCGCAGTATTCACATTCGGGTTCGCAGCGCGCAAGCTCGTCGCGCACCTCAGCGGTAAACGACATGCAGGCCTATGCCTTCGTGTTGGCGCGCGACAGGTCGCGGTGGGAGATGCTCACGTGATACTGGGCGCTTCCAGGTAACGGGCCGTGGCCTCGGCAATGGCGACGCTACGGTGCTGTCCGCCCGTGCAGCCGATGGCGATAGAAAGCTGCGGCTTACCCTCCGCGATATAGCCCGGCATCACCGTATCGAGCAGCTGTGTCCAAGCCTTCCAAAACTCCTGCGTCTTGGGGTGGTCCAGAACAAAATCGGAGACCTTTTTATCGAGACCGGTCATCGTGCGCATCTCGGGATCGTAAAACGGATTGGGCAGGAAGCGGACGTCGATCATAATGTCCGCCTCGACGGGCATGCCGTGCTTAAAGCCAAACGAGAACACATGGACGTCCATGAGCTGTTGGTCGGACAGCTCGGAAAATGCCATACGTAGCTTGTTGCGCAGCGCAGAGGTGCGCAGACAACTCGTGTCGATAATCATATCGGCTCGATCGCGCACGCCCTGCAGCTGAAGGCGCTCACGCTGAATGGCATCGGCCGTAGTCTCCCCCGGCTTGGCAATGGGATGACGGCGGCGGTTTTCGCTATAACGACGGATCAGTACCTCGTCAGAAGCCTCGAGAAACACGATATCACAGCTCATCTCGCGCTCTTCGAGCGCGGCGACCGCATCGAGCAGCTCATCGAACAAGCCCTGGCTACGCAAATCGCAGGTGACGGCGAGATGCCTGCCCACGCCCGTATTAATGCCGACGAGCTCGGCAAGCTGGGCGATCAGACGCGGAGGCAGGTTATCGATGCAAAAATAGCCCATGTCCTCGAACACGTGCATGGCCTGCGTGCGGCCCGATCCGGACATTCCGGTGATGATGACGATATCGGGGATGCGCTCCGAGCGCTCCGCCGCATCCATGGCATCTCCCTTTTGCATGTGCTGCCTCCCGAAAACAAGCGCGGGACCCAGCAACCCGGATCCCGCGCGGTCAATTGCCTTTATTGAGTATACCGCCCCGAGCGGATACGAGGCCTGTCTTACGCCTCAAGCGCAGCCTTGAACCAACTTGTAATACTCGTGGGGTGCGTGATGGCGGTGCCGACGACAACGGCCCAGGCGCCAGCATCGATCGCGGCGCGAGCCTCCTCGGGCGTATGCACGCGACCCTCGCAATGATGGGGAAGGCCGGGGAATTCCTCGGTCGCCTGACGCAGGAGCGGCAGGTCGGGGCCATCGGCATGGTGCAGTCGATGGCGGCGACACCGTGAGAGAGCGTGTAGATACCAGGTCGAAGCCATATCAACCGCACGGCGAATGTCCTCGATGGTGGCACAATCCGCCATCAGGAGCACACCCTCCTCGTGCAGCGGACGGAAGGTATCCTCGACCGTCTTGCCATCGGGGCGCGGACGATCGGTGGCGTCGATCGCCACGATATCGGCACCAGCAGCAACGCAGGCGCGGGCGTGACGCAGCGTCGGCGTGATGTAAACGCCTCGTGTCCATCCTTCCATAGGCCAATAACAGGAACCTCACAGCGACCCTTAATGGCGGCAATGTCGGCAAGGCCCTGGCAGCGAATGGCGGCGGCGCCGCCGAGTTCGCAAGCGCGAGACATTTGAGCCATGGTCTCGGGCGTACGAAGCGGCTCGCCCATATACGCCTGAACGCTCACGACGAGCTTACCTTCAGGGATTGAATCAAAGGATCAACGGTCATGTGCGACTCAACCTTTCTCAAAACAGCCTTCTGAGACACCGCACCTTGACGTTCAAACCGTCGCTCGCGTACCGAAGTACGCTTCGCTCCTCTTTCACGTCAATCTGCGGCACCTCAGAAGCGCACTTGGTAGTTATGTTTACTTCAACGACGCAAGAAGGTGTTCGGCGGCACCGATGAGCGGAGCATCGCCCTCCAGAGACCCGATGAGAATCGGCGTGTCCTGGAGCGGATCGAGCGCCTGGCTGGCATAGCCCTCGTGCACCGAATCCTTCCACGTCTGCGAACGCCAATCGGGACCCTGATGAATTACGCCGCCCGAAAGCACGATGACCTCTGGATCCAGAATATTGGCAAGCGAGCCCAAGCTGGCGCCCAGCGCAAAGCCGGCGTCATGGATGACCTCGGTCGCCTTTGCGTCGCCAGCACGACACAGGTCGTTCACGTCGCGACCGACCGAAGGACGGCTGGGGTCAACTCGACCGAAGCGTTCGTCGTACATACGGCCAATCGAGGTGCCCGAAGCAACAGACTCAAGATGGCCGGAACGCCCGCAGGCGCAGGGAATGCCGGCGGCAGCCGAGCACTCGATGTGCCATATGACCGGCAGCACCATGGAAGCCCTGCATCACGCGGCCGTTCTCGACATATGCGCCACCGATGCCCGTACCGATTCCCAGGCACAAGACGGAGAACTTGCCCTTGCCGACGCCCCAGTGGGCCTCGCCCAGAGCATGAGCCTGCACGTCGCCCACAACGGCAACGGGAAGACCAAGGTCCTCGCGCAGACGCGGCCCCAACTGACGCCGGACCAGCCGGGCATGATCTCATTGGCATAAGCAATGGCGCCCGTCTTGGGATCGACGACGCCTGCGGCACCGATACCGACACCGAGAACCTCGACATCGGGATTCGCCTCAAGAGCGGCCTTGATAGACGCCTCGATACGCTGGAAGACGGCCTCGCCGCCCTCCTGGGCTCGGTAGGAACCTCGGCCTCAAAAACGGGATGGGGCACACTACCGTCAGCCGGGTACTCCATGATGCAGTCGCAATTTTAGTTCCGCCGATATCGACAGAGCAGACGTACTTGTTCTCCATGTCGCTCTCCTTCGGAGATAAAAACAACTACAGGAAATGCGCCGTCAGGCTAGCCGTCACAGCGCAGTAAAGGTTTTCCAGGTGTCCGAGATCGCCGAGAAACCGTGTGGCCATTGACCTAATGGGTCATGGCCACACGGTTGAACGGCGAGGTCGGGTGCCTGGGAAGCTTTACAGGAGACCGTTGTCCTGAAGGACCTTCCTAATCGCCTCGACGTTCTCGCCGGTCATGGCCTTCACCGGGCGCGGCATGGTCGGGCTGTCGAAGATGCCCATGAGGTTCATAGCGGTCTTGAAGGCGCCGACGCCACCGGCATAGCCTGGACGCCCGAGGTGACATCCCAGATATGCGAAATCTCATTGAGGCGATCCTGCTCGGCCTTGACGGTAGCCCAGTCACCAGCCTGAGCGGCCTTCCACTGACGCACGTAGCCCTCGGGCTCAACGTTGGCGAGACCCGGGACGGAACCGTCGGCGCCACCGAGGTAAGCGCCGTCGACAACAACCTCGTGACCGGTGAGGATGCTCATCGGATGGCCGTTCTTCTCGTTCTCCTGAACGAGGTAGCGGAACGAGATGTCATCACCCGAGGAATCCTTGACGCCGGCCAGAACGCCCTCGGCACCGAGCTTGGCAAGGAGCTTCCAGGGGAGCTTGGTGTGGACACACACGGGGATGTCGTAGGCGAAGATGGGCAGGTCGAGTTCCTCATGCAGGATGCGGAAGTGCTCCTCGACCTCGGTCATGCCCTGCAGGGCATAGAACGGGCAGGTGGCGACGAGAGCATCGGCGCCCAGCTCCTGAGCGACCTTACCGTGCTCGATCATGCGCTCGGTCTCGGTGTCGATGATGCCGACCAGAACGGGAACGCGGTGGTCGACGATACGGACGGCCTCGGCGATGATCTGACGGCGACGCTCGTCGGTGGAGAAGACGACCTCGCCCGAGGAGCCCAGGAAGAACAAGCCATCGACGCCGGCATCGATCATGCGGTTGATGCTGCGCTCAAAGGAGGCAACGTCGAGCTGGTGATCTTCGGTATCGGGAACAACGACGGGAGGGATAACGCCGGTGAATTTCTGAGTTGCCACAAGAATCTCCTTAGTTGTCTGGCGGGCAGCCTATGCCGCCCACTCTTGTTGGCAGTGTCCAGGCCGCCTAGGCCAAAGAACACGGTAGAACGTTTGGTTAAAGAAGTCGACGACTTCGTTTTCGAACGCATTGATGCGCTCGTGAGCGTATTTGGCATAGACGATATGCCTCCGGTCACACTCAAGACCGTTGAATACGGCAAACTGGCCCTTGGGGTCGCTCGCGGCATCCATGAGCGATGTGCCATGAGCACCGATCCGCGCACCCGAGACGACAGCGCCTCAAGGCCACCGGGAATTGGATTGGCAACCGCCGTGCAGGCGAGGCCCCGCTCGTCCAGAGCAGAAACCGCCAGCGCGACTCCGCCGCCAAGGCCCTCGCCCCATGCAAAGATGCGGTCGGGGTCCATGCCATCAAGATTGCGCGCCACCTTCGCCAACGCGCAACCCCAACGGACGCGCTCGACAAAAGCGGACGAAGAAATCCCCCGCTGCAGGTCGTCCGCACCAGCAACATCGTCATCCAGCGCGAGGACGGCATACCCCATGGCGGCAAATCTCGTCATGTGATGCCAGCCGCGCACAGGCCGATCGATGTCGTGGAACATCAGGCACAGCGGCACGCGCTCAGATACTCGGGCACGACCGACAGGCTCGATCAAACGAGCGTGAATCGCATCGTCACCGAGCTCAAAGGAGACCTCCGAGTAACGGGCGCAGGGGTTAACAAAGTCAATCGCCGTAATGGCCAGGCCTTGAATCTCAAGATTCGAAGCGCATGTCTCTAAATCAGAAACATCTGCTTGGACATCACCGCGCCAGTCCCGATATTCTGCGAGCCTTGACGAAACCGTTCCAGGAATTCCCACGAGCCCGGGGACAATCAGCTCGTCAACATTGCTCTCGCACTTAGACATGAGCCTCCCCTCCCTTGCAGAAAAACGGAATGATCAAATCGTCAAAATCCTGAATCTCCTCGTGGCCAAAGCCTTCAAAGAACTCATGACGCTTTTCGCAGGTCAGGTTGTTATAGACCGCAAACTGCGTCGCTGGCGGACAGACGATATCGGCTGTGCCAGTGCCAAACAGCACGGGGCATTTGACCATAGGGGCAAAGTTCTTGGAATCGAAGTACGCCAGCTTGGCATAGGCTTCGTCAATACGAGTCGAGTCCTCATCAAACCAGCGAGACCAATAGCGCAGGCCTTCGTAGGCAATGTCGTCGGCATCCAAATCCCAGACCAGGCGGAAATCCGACAGGAAGGATAGAGGATGGCGGCACGATTGATAAGCTCGCTATTAAGCGCACAGGTCGCAATACCCAAACCGCCGCCCTGCGACGCGCCGTTCACAAACACACGGGCAAGATCGATGCCTCGAGCTCACGAACAATACGGCACAGGATTCGAATATCTTGGTGTAAGCGGACATAGTAGAGGTTGGCCGGGTCGCCGTCGATGCCGGCGACGATATGCCCGGCAACCGTTGTGCCCTCAAATCCACCAATGTCCTCGGAGGGACCTCCTTGGCCGGGGCAGTCGAGGGCGATGAGTGCCATGCCCATGCCCGCAAACGACGCCTGCTCAAACCAGCTGCGGCTTGCACCCGGATACCCATGAAACTGAAGCACCAATGGCACGGGCTCGTCCGAGACGGGTTTAAGGTACTTGGCATGCAGGCGAGCGCCACACATGCCGGTATACCAGAGGTCGAAAAGCTGGCAGGTCGCGGCATCGGTGACCGATGCGTCTCGATCGCATAGTCAAGCCCGACGGCGTCGGCCTCGGCCATGCGATCCTTCCAAAAGAGATCGAAATCTGATGGACGGGGCATGGCGCCTCGATATTCACCAAATTGATGTTGTAGCTCCTGAGCACTTGGCATGCTCGTGAACCCAACCTTTCGAAATCGCAACGGAGGTGCGCCCGGCAAGGGAACGGGCGCACGGGAGGGAAAGCGAGGTTACTCGCCGAGCTTGGGATGCAGCAGCGACGGCGCAGCGCCGAGCAGCATCTTGGTGTAGGGGTCCTGGGGGTGCTGGAAGACCTGCTTGGCCTCGCCCTGCTCGACGATCTTGCCGCCATTCATAACGATGATGTCGTCAGAGATATAGCGGACCGTCTGGATGTCATGGCTGATGAACACCATGGCCAGGCCGAGCTCCTTCTTAAGGTCAGTCAGCAGGTTCAGAATCTGCGCGCGGACCGAAACGTCCAGAGCCGAGGTGGGCTCGTCGGCGATGATGGCATCGGGGTTCAGCGACAGGGCACGGGCAATTGCGACGCGCTGACGCTGGCCGCCCGAAAGCTGGCCGGGAAGAACCTCGGCAGCGGAGCTGGGCAGACCGGTGAGCTCCAAGAGTTCCTTGACGCGCTTCTCCTGCTCGGCCTCGGTACCCAGGTTGTGGACGCGCATGGGGTCGAGCAGCTGCTCGCGAACGACCATGCGGGGGTTGAGCGCCGTGGCCGGGTTCTGGAACACGACCGAGATGACGCGACCCATGTGGCGACGGTCCTCGCGGTACGTTTGGTAACGTCCTTGCCTTAAAGTAGACCTTGCCGCTCGTGGGGGCCTGCAGGCCGCACATGACGTTAGCGGTGGTGGACTTACCGCAACCGGACTCGCCGACGATGCCGATCGTCTGACCGGGCATGAGCTTAATCGTTACACCCTGGACGGCGTGAACCAGGTTGGGGTGCAGAATCGAGCCGGTACGGGTCCTAAAGGTGACGTGGACGTCATCAAGGAAGATGATCGGCTCGACGCCGTTGACTGCGGTATCGCTCATCTACATCACCTCCGCGTGAGGGGTCAAACCATTTGCCTTGAGCACTCGTCGGGGAGCTCGGAATAGAAGTGCTCGGTGCCGGGCACGCGCTTGAAGACCGGACGGGTATCCAGGCCAATACGCGGATGGCTCGAGCGGGGTGCGAAGCGATCGCCCTTGGGGAAATCGCGCGGCTGGGAAGGCGCCGGGGACCTGGTGCAGACGGCCCGAGCCGCTCTCGATGGACAGAACGGAGCCCAGAAGACCGCGGGTGTACTCGTGGATCGGGTTGGTGAGCAGCTCCTTGGTGGGTGCCTGCTCGATAACCTGGCCAGCGTACATAACCGTGATGTTATGGCAACCTCGGCGACCAGAGCCAGGTCATGCGAAACAAAGATCATGCAAAGCCGAGCTTGGCCTGAAGATCGTTGAGCAGCTTGATGACCTGCTTCTGGACGGTAACGTCCAGAGCGGTCGTGGGCTCGTCGCAGATGACCAGCTTGGGGTCGCGGGTAAGGGCCATAGCGATCAGGACACGCTGACGCTGGCCGCCGGAAAGCTCGTGCGGATAGCTCTCGAGCGTGCGCTTGGGATCGAGGCCGACGAGCTCCAGGAGCTCCTCGGCGCTGCGGGTTCCGCCGCGCTTGGTGAGCTGCTTCATCTGGGCAGAGATGAGCATGGAGGGATTAAGCGAGGACAGGGCGTCCTGATAGACCATAGCGATATCGGTACCGCGCAGGCCGAACCACTCCTTCTTGCTCATCTTGAGCAGGTCGCGACCTCCCAGAGAACCTCGCCGGAAAGATGCTCGTCATCGTCGGTCAGGCCCATGATGGCCAGCGTGGTGATGGACTTACCGCAACCGGACTCGCCCACCAGGCCCATGGTCTGACCAGGACGAACGTCAAAGTTGACATGGTCGACGACGTTGATATCACCGTGATGCTCAAACTGGATGCAGAAGTCACGGACCGAGAGAATCGGCTCAACGGACTCGTCGGGCACGTGGCGATCGTCACGCTTGAGCTCGACATCGCGCAGGGCGCAAGGCGAGCGGAGAGGGACTGGGCCTGCTCCTTGTAGGCGCGAACGGGGTCGGAGACCAGCAGGTCGGCCTCGCGACGCTTGGAGGAATCGGTAGGATCCAGGGCAGCGGAGGGAGCAGCGGCCATGGCGTCGGTAATGCCCTCGGAGAGGATGTTGAGCGCCAGGCAGGTGATCATGATGGCTAGGCCCGGGAACAGCGCCTGCCACCAACGACCGGCGAGCACGCCGCCGCGGGCGTCGGCGAGGATGTTGCCCCAGGTAGCGGTGGCTCCTGGATACCAGCGCCGATGAAGGTCAGCGAGGCCTCGAAGATGATGGCGTCGGCGACCAGGGTAACGGTGAAGACCATGATCGGGGCGATGCAGTTACGCAGAACATGCTTAATCAAAATCACGGAGCTTGGCGCCGGAAACGATGACCGCGCGGACATAGTCCTCGCCGTACTCGGACACGATATTGGCGCGTACGATACGGGCAATCTGCGGAGTGTACATAAAGCCGATGGCGAAGATGAT
>ENA-OQCS01000848-OQCS01000848.1-human-gut-metagenome-genome-assembly--contig:-NODE-848-length-16818-cov-2.316458_pt1 | contig 16818 bp, 25 predicted proteins | sample MGYA00242757_ERZ504575 | MGnify/ENA primary metagenome ERZ504575 (study PRJEB26092, sample SAMD00036297) | human gut metagenome | host: Homo sapiens | study: EMG produced TPA metagenomics assembly of...
AACGAAACCATGAAACAACACACCAAAAAGAAAAGGAGACAACAAAATGAAACAGCAGGTACTGGATTGTTTGCAAACTGTTCGGGGGAGAGGGCGACATCCGCACCTACTTCGCACCTGGACGTGTGAACCTGATCGGTGAGCACACCGATTACAACGGAGGCCACGTATTTCCATGCGCACTGACCATCGGAACCTACATGGCAGCAAGAAAACGTGACGACAGAAAGCTTCGTTTTTACTCTATGAACTTTGAAAAACTCGGCGTGGTAGAATCTTCTCTCGATGAATTCCTGATGGGAAAAGAAGGCAACTGGACCGCATATCCGAAGGGAATGATGTGGCATTTTGCCAGAAGGGCTTCCCGGTAGAGCAGGGCTTCGATATCGTGCTTTACGGAAACATTCCGAACGGCTCCGGCCTTTCCTCTTCCGCATCCGTTGAGACCGTAACCGGCGTAATGCTGCGTGACATGTTCGGCTACGACACCATCTCCATGATCGACATCGCTCTGTACGGCCAGTTCTCCGAGAACAATTACAACGGCGTCAACTGCGGTATCATGGATCAGTTCGCCATCGCCATGGGCAAAAAGGACTGTGCGATCTTTCTTGACACCAGCGATCTGAAATATGAGTACGCACCGGTTAAACTGGAAGGCGCAAGAATTGTCATCTCCTGCAGCAACAAGAAACGCGGCCTTGGCGACTCCAAATACAACGAGCGCCGCAGCGAGTGCGAGACTGCTCTGGCTGAGATTCAGAAAGTCAAAGACATCAAGAGCCTTGGCGAGCTGACCGAGGAAGAGTTTGAGGCAGTGAAAGATGCCATCAAAGATCCGGTCCGCCAGAAACGTGCAAAACATGCTGTTTACGAGAACCAGAGAACCGTTCAGGCCGTTGCAGCTTTAAAGGCAAACGACATCGCAAAATTCGGCGAGCTGATGAACGCATCCCACGTTTCCCTGCGTGATGACTATGAGGTAACCGGCATCGAGCTGGATACTCTTGTGGAAGAAGCATGGAACTGCCCGGGTGTCATCGGATCCCGTATGACAGGCGCAGGCTTCGGCGGATGCACCGTCAGCATCGTAAAAACAGAAGATATTGACAACTTCATTGCAAAAGTAGGCGCAGCTTACAAAGAAAAAATCGGCTATGCCGCAGACTTCTATGTCGTAGACATCGGAGACGGCGCAGGCGTATTAAAATAAGAAATAAAAAAGCTGGATCGGCAGCAGGGAGGAAGCTACAGTGATTAACGAGAGTATTGCAAAACTGGTAAAATATGGAGAAAATGCCGGTCTTGTTTCGGGACTGGATAAAATCTATGCGACAAACCGGATTCTGGAAGTCATGCAGATTTCCGATTACGAAGAGCCGGAGCAGATTCCGGAGAACCCGGATCTGGAAGAGACTTTAAATGAACTGCTTGATGATGCAGCTAAGCGCGGTCTTCTCGAACACAACAGCGTCGTTTACCGCGATCTGTTCGATACGAAACTGATGGACTGCCTGATGCCGCGCCCGGGAGAGTGGTAAAGAAGTTTGAGGAACTCTATGCGAAGAGCCTGCAGGAGGCAACCGATTACTTCTACAAACTGAGCCAGGATTCCAACTACATCCGCAGATACCGCATCGCAAAGGATATCCGCTGGAGCGTACCGAGTGCCTACGGCGATATCGATATCTCGATCAACCTCTCCAAACCGGAGAAGGACCCGAAGGCGATCGCGGCTGCAAAACTGGCAAAACAGAGCGGTTATCCGAAATGCCTGCTCTGCAAGGAGAATGTGGCTATGCGGGACGCGTCAACCACCCGGCGCGCCAGAACCACCGCATCATTCCGCTGACGATCAATCAGACGGAGTGGGGATTCCAGTACTCGCCATATGTGTATTACAATGAGCACTGCATCGTGTTCAATTTCCAGCATAACCCGATGAAGATCGAGCGCGCGACCTTTGTGAAGCTGTTTGACTTTATCAAGCTGTTTCCGCACTACTTCATCGGTTCCAATGCGGATCTGCCGATCGTGGGAGGCTCCATTTTAAGCCACGATCATTATCAGGGCGGCCACTATACCTTGCAATGGCGAAAGCGCCGATCGAGCGCCATTTTACCATCAAAGGATACGAGGATGTGGAAACCGGCATCGTCAAATGGCCGCTGTCCGTCATCCGGATCCGCCACAAAGATGAGAAACGGCTGATCGATCTGGCAGAGCATATCCTGAACTGCTGGAGAGGTTACACGGATGAGGATGCGTTTGTATTCGCCGAGACTGACGGAGAGCCGCACAACACGATCACGCCGATCGCAAGAAAAGTGGGCGATACGTTCGAACTCGATCTGGCACTGCGCAACAACATCACGACGGACGAATGCCCGCTCGGTGTTTACCATCCGCATGCACAGTATCATCACATCAAAAAAAGAGAACATCGGCCTTATTGAGGTTATGGGACTTGCGATTCTGCCGGCGCGCTTAAAAGATGAGCTGGAAGAGCTTTCCAAATGCCTCGTAGAGGGAAAAGATGTCCGCGCTGTCGCAGAGCTGGAGAAACATGCCGACTGGGTAGACGAATTCCTGCCGCGCCATCCGGAGCTGAACAGCGAAAATGTGATGGATATCCTGAAAGAGGAAGTCGGAAAAGTCTTTGTCGGCGTACTCGAGGATGCCGGCGTACAAGTGCACCGAGGAAGGCAGAAGTGCATTTGCAAAATTCATGGAAACGTTGTAGAATAAACTAAATGCTTCAATTAACCCGCTGCGGCAAAAAAGCAGCAGCGAAGGAAAACATGGAGGATACCAAAATGAAAATCTTAGTTACTGGCGGTGCAGGCTATATTGGAAGCCACACCTGTGTGGAACTGCTGAACGCAGGCTATGACGTTGTTGTCATGGACAACCTTTACAATGCAAGCGAGAAAGCCATCGAGCGTGTAGAACAGATTACCGGAAAGAAAGTAACCTTTTACAAAACCGATATGCTGGACCGCGAAGGCGTAAAGAAAATTTTCGACAACGAGAAAATTGACGCTGTCATCCATTTCGCAGGCTTAAAAGCAGTCGGCGAGTCCGTACATAAACCGATTGAATATTATCACAACAACATGACCGGAACCCTGATTCTCTGCGATGAGATGAGAAACCACGGCGTAAAGAACATCATCTTCAGTTCTTCTGCAACCGTATACGGCAATCCGGCACAGATTCCGATCACCGAGGAGTGCCCGAAGGGAACCCCGACCAACCCATACGGCTGGACAAAAAGCATGCTCGAGCAGGTTCTGACCGACATCCACACCGCAGATCCGGAATGGAATGTTATCCTGCTTCGTTACTTCAACCCGATCGGAGCGCATAAGAGCGGCCTTATCGGAGAGGATCCGAAGGGCATTCCGAACAACCTGCTTCCGTATGTCGCACAGGTTGCCATCGGAAAACTCGAGTGCATCGGCGTTTTCGGTGATGACTATGATACTCCGGACGGAACTGGTGTCCGCGATTACATCCATGTTGTTGACCTGGCACGTGGCCATGTAAAAGCCATCCAGAAACTGGCTGACAACGAGGGCGTTTCCATTTACAACCTCGGAACCGGCAAAGGCTACAGCGTACTCGATGTGATCCACGCATTCGAGAAAGCATGCGGCCATCCGCTGAAATACGAAATCAAACCGCGCCGTGACGGTGATATCGCAACCTGCTACTCCAAATGCGACAAAGCAAAAGAGGAGCTTGGCTGGGAGGCTGAGTACGGCATCGAGGAGATGTGTGCCGATTCCTGGAACTGGCAGCAGAAGAATCCGAACGGATATAACGACTAATGTAATGTGAGTGTTATCTGGCGGCCCGCCGATACTTGAAAGAGTGTCGGCGGGCCGTTTTTGTATAGATAAATTCAGTCTTTTTTCACAAAGTCCGGCTTGCTAATTAAGAGGGAATCCGATATAATGTAAGAGTTAAAGTGTCCGTAAAAAAAGAGGGGCGGTTTGACATACAAGGAGGAAAAGCATGGACGATAGAAAAAATCAGAACCGGGAACCAGAAAACGGCTCCGGGGGAGGACCGAAAAACAGACAGACGATACTCATTATCCTGATCTGCCTCCTCGTCAGCCTGATGGTGATGGGACTTCTGAACAATGCCCTTGGGGGAATTACTTCCGAGGATCTTGACTATAGCAAATTCCTGGATATGGTAAACAACGATGAAGTGCAGGAAGTTGTCTTGAAATCGGGAACACTGACCGTAACGCCGAAAGACCAGAAATCGGAGGGAATCACCTATCAGGTAACGATGATGGGAGATGAGCAGGAACTGGTCGATCTGTTACAGGAGAAAGGCATTACGTACCACAAAGATCCGCCGGATTCTACCGGAACGATCATTTACACATTGCTGACCGTCATTCTGCCGGTTGTGATGCTTGTCGCTGTCATGGTATGGGTGATGCGCAGCATGAACAAAGGCGGCGGAGTCATGGGCGTAGGAAAGAGCAGAGCAAAGGCCTACGTACAGAAAGAAACCGGCGTGACATTCCGCGATGTTGCGGGACAGGACGAGGCAAAAGAATCGCTCCAGGAGGTTGTGGATTTCCTGCATAACCCTGGAAAATACACGACAATCGGTGCAAAACTTCCGAAAGGAGCGCTTCTTGTAGGCCCTCCTGGAACCGGAAAAACACTGCTTGCCAAAGCCGTAGCCGGTGAGGCGCACGTACCGTTTTTCTCGATGTCCGCTTCGGAATTTGTCGAGATGTTCGTCGGTGTCGGTGCATCGCGTGTGCGTGACCTGTTTGAGGAAGCAAAGAAAAACGCACCGTGCATCATCTTTATCGATGAGATCGATGCGATCGGAAAGAGCCGTGACAACAGCTACAACAGCAACGACGAGCGGGAGCAGACGTTAAACCAGCTCCTCGCCGAGATGGACGGATTCGACAGCTCCAAGGGTATTCTGATCCTTGCGGCCACAAACCGCCCGGAGGTTCTTGACCCGGCGCTGCTGCGTCCAGGCCGTTTTGACCGCCGGATTATCGTAGAAAGACCGGACCTGAAAGGCCGTGTGGAAATCCTGAAAGTACACGCCAAGAACGTATCGCTCGATGAGACGGTTGATCTCGACGGCATCGCACTTGCGACATCGGGAGCCGTTGGTTCTGATCTTGCAAATATGATCAATGAGGCAGCGATTCTTGCGGTCAAGAACGGAAGAAAAGCCGTTTCCCAGAAGGATCTTCTCGAGGCAGTCGAGGTTGTCCTCGTCGGAAAAGAGAAGAAGGACCGCATCTTAAGCCAGGAAGAGCGAAAGATCGTTTCCTACCACGAGGTAGGCCACGCACTTGTTACTGCACTGCAGAAGGATTCCGAGCCGGTACAGAAAATCACGATTGTGCCGCGTACGATGGGTGCGCTCGGCTACGTCATGCAGGTGCCGGAGGAGGAGAAATACCTCAACACGAAGAGCGAACTCGAGGCGATGATCGTCGAGTGCTCGGTGGAAGAGCGGCAGAGAGATCGTATTCGGCAACGTGACAACGGGAGCTTCGAATGATATCGAGAAAGCGACGAAGATTGTCCGCGCGATGATCACGCAGTACGGTATGTCGGAGAAATTCGGTCTGATCGGTCTTGCGACCCAGCAGAATCAGTACCTCGACGGAAGAATGGTCTTAAACTGCGGCGATGCCACAGCAACCGAAATCGACCACGAGGTCATGAAGATCTTGAAAGAGTCGTATGAGCAGGCAAAAGAACTTCTGGCAGCTAACCGCGATGCGATGGATGAAATCGCAGCTTACCTGATCCAGAAAGAGACGATCACCGGAAAAGAATTTATGGAGATTTTTCATCAGGTGATTGCAAAACGGAATGGAAACGCGGAAGAAGCGGTTGAAAATCCAGAAATATAAAAAGAAAGCGAAAAGGCCCGGCGGGAGCAGAGAAAACGATCTCTGCACGCTGGGCATTTTCAACATTACAGTCCCAAAAAGAGGAGGGTCATATGGCGTTTGATATCCAGGAAGAACTGAAAAAAACTGCCGGGGAAACCCGGCGTCTATCTGATGCACGACGCGGACGATACAATTATCTACGTAGGAAAGGCGATTTCGCTGAAAAACCGTGTCCGCCAGTATTTCCAGACGAGCCGCAACAAAGGGCCGAAGATTGAGCGGATGGTCACGCATATCGCCCGTTTTGAGTATATTGTGACGGATTCCGAACTGGAGGCGCTCGTGCTGGAGTGCAACCTTATCAAAGAGCACCGTCCGAAATACAATACGATGCTGAAAGATGACAAGGCGTACCCGTACATTAAGGTGACCGTGAACGAGGATTTTCCACGCATTCTGTTTTCCCATCAGATGAAGAAGGACAAGGCGAAATATTTCGGCCCGTACACGAGCGCCGGAGCTGTGAAAGATACGATCGAACTGTTGCGGAAGCTGTACGATATCCGTTCCTGCAATAAGAGCCTGCCAAAGGAGATCGGCAAGGACCGCCCGTGTCTTTACTATCACATCCACCAGTGTAAGGCGCCGTGCCAGGGATACATTTCCAAAGAAGAGTACGGCGAGCAGATCAAAAAGGCGATCAGTTTTCTGAATGGAAATTACAATGACATGATCAAAGAGCTGACTGGAAAAATGACGGAGGCGGCTGAGGAGATGCGGTTCGAGCAGGCGGCGGAGTACCGTGATCTGATCGACAGTGTGCGCAGGATCGGCGAGCGGCAGAAGATTACGAACAGTGACGGCGAGGACAAGGATGTCATTGCGCTTGCGATGGACAAAGAGGATGCGGTGGCGCAGGTCTTCTTTATCCGGAACGGAAAGCTGATCGGGCGGGAGCATTATTATCTGCGGATCGGCGAGGAGGAGCAGAAAAGCGAGGTGCTGCTCACGTTTATGAAACAGTTCTATTCCGGCACGCCGTTCATCCCGCGGATCATGATTTCCGAGGAGATTGCCGAGCAGGAGCTGATGGAAGAGTATTTAAGCAGCAAACGGGGCCAGAAGGTCCGCATCCGCGTGCCGAAAAAGGGCAGCAAGGAAAAATGGTGGAACTGGCAGAGCGGAACGCACAGATCGTTCTCGACCAGGACCGCGAGCGGATCAAGCGGGAAGAGGGTCGGACGGTCGGTGCCGTAAAAGAGATCGCCAGATGGCTGAACCTGCCGTCGATCGACCGCATCGAGGCGTACGATATCTCCAATATCAGCGGTTTCCAGTCGGTCGGCTCGATGATCGTCTACGAGAAAGGAAAGCCAAAGCGCGCCGATTACCGAAAATTCAAGATCAAATCCGTCGAGGGACCGAACGATTACGCCAGTATGAAAGAGGTCTTAAGCCGCCGTTTTCTGCGCGGCATCCAGGAGGACAGCGGTTTCGAGCGGCTGCCGGACCTGATCATGATGGACGGCGGACGCGGCCAGGTTAACATTGCGCTTGAGGTGCTTGAAGAAATGGATCTTGCGATTCCGGTCTGCGGTATGGTAAAGGACGACAAGCACCGCACGAGGGGTCTGTATTTCCGAAACGTGGAAATCCGATCGACCGGAACAGCGAGGGCTTCAAACTGATCACACGCGTGCAGGACGAGGCACACCGCTTTGCAATCGAATACCACCGCCTGCTGCGGAGCAAGGGCCAGGTCCACTCGATTCTCGACGACATCCCGGGCATCGGGCCGACAAGAAGGAAAGAACTGATGCGCCACTTTCAGGGAATTGATGATATCAAGGCGGCAACCGTGGAAGAACTTTCCGGACTTCCGGGCATGAATAAAAAGGCGGCGGAGCAGGTTTACACATTCTTTCACGCACCTGCACAGGAGGAAAATGAGGATTCGTCAAAATAGTTAAATTTCTAGGTTGCCCGTGATGCTTTATTGTGCTAAAATCATAGAAGAGACGGATTTAAAAAGACGTCGAATGAATCGGAGGACAGGAAAATGAAAGAAATTGAAATGACCAAATGGTGGAGGAAATGGATCTCCGCAACCTGACACCAGAGGTTGATATGACAGATCTTGTCATTGCCACACCGGATATCAACCGTCCTGCACTGCAGCTGACCGGTTACTATGAGCATTTTGCCAATGAGCGTGTGCAGATCATCGGTTATGTAGAGTTCACGTATCTGCAGCATCTTGAAGAGAGCGAGCGCGTCCGCGCGTTTGAAGAGTTTGTAAGCCGCAAGATCCCATGTGTCATTTTCACCACGAAGATGATTCCGGGACCGGAAATTCTGGAGCTGTGCAATCGTTATCAGGTACCGGCCTTTGCGGTAGACAAATCGACTTCCGTTTTCATGGCTGAAATCATCCGCTGGCTGAATGTCCAGCTTGCCCCGATGATCTCCATCCACGGCGTGCTGGTCGATGTATTCGGCGAGGGCGTTCTGATCATGGGCGAGAGCGGAATCGGAAAGAGCGAGGCTGCACTGGAGCTGATCAAACGAGGCCATCGTCTCGTCAGCGATGATGTGGTTGAAATCAGCCGTGTCAGCGACATTACGCTGGTCGGAACGGCACCGGATATCACGCGTCACTTTATCGAGCTGCGCGGTATCGGTATCATCGACGTCAAGACGCTGTTTGGTGTCGAGAGCGTAAAGGATACCCAGTCTATCGACCTTGTTATCAAGCTTGAAGAGTGGGACAAAGAGAAAGAATACGACCGTCTGGGCTGGAAGAAGAGTATATTGAGTTCCTTGGAAACAAGGTTGTCTGCCATTCCCTTCCGATCCGTCCGGGCCGTAACCTGGCGATCATCGTAGAAACCGCTGCTGTCAACCACAGACAGAAGAAGATGGGCTACAATGCCGCACAGGAGCTGTACCGCCGTGTACAGGCTAACTTAGTGAAAAAAAGAGAGGAGAAGTAAGAAAATGGCAAACTATGTATTTGGAATCGATGTTGGGGGTACTTCAGTAAAATGCGGACTGTTCCAGACAGACGGAACTCTGTTGGAAAAATGGGAAATCCCGACCCGCACCGAAAACGGCGGAAGCGAAATTCTGCCGGATATCGCAAAAAGCGTAAAAGCAAAAATGGCTGAGAAGGGTATCGCAGCAGATGATGTTGCCGGTGTCGGCATTGACGTACCTGGCCCGGTTAATGACAAAGGTGAGCTTTCCATCGCAGTCAACCTGAACTGGGGATATAAAAATATCGTAAAAGAGCTTTCCGACGAACTCGGCGGAATGGCAGTAAAAGCAGCAAACGACGCAAACGCAGCAGCTCTCGGTGAGATGTGGGCAGGCGGCGGAAAGGGAAGCAAGAACCTGGTTATGGTTACCCTTGGAACCGGTGTCGGCGGCGGAATCATCGTGGACGGCAAGATCGTAGCAGGTGCTCACGGCGCAGGCGGCGAGGTTGGTCATGCATGTGTTGAGCCGGAAGAAGAAGCGGTCTGCAACTGCGGAAACCACGGATGCCTCGAGCAGATGACATCTGCAACCGGTATCGTTCGTCTGGCAAAGAAATATCTGGCATCCCATGATACTCCCGTCTTCTTTAAGAGAAAGAGGAGAGTCCATCAGTGCAAAAGCTGTCTTTGATGCATTAAAAGAAGGCGATGCAGCAGCAGAAGCAATCGTTCAGGAGTTCTCCGAGTACCTCGGAAGAGCACTTGCAGTATTCGCATGCGTTGTTGACCCGGAAGTTATCGTAGTCGGCGGCGGTGTATCCAAAGCAGGCAGATCCTGATCGACGGCGTAGCTAAATACTACCGTGAAGCAGCATTCATCGCATGCAAAGATACCCCGATCGTACTCGCTTCCCTTGGAAACGATGCTGGTATCTACGGCGCAGCAAAAATGCTGATTGACTAATTGATTCAGATGGAAAAAGAAGTATAGAAAAACCGGTCCTGCTGGCATATGCCAGAGGGCCGGTTTTTGTGTATAGACTGACTGAAAAAGTTATTCGGAAGAGCCGCTCTCTTCGGACTGCGGCTGTACTTCCGATATCTCCGCCGGGGTATCCGGTTCTGACGGTGCATCAGGGGTCTCCGGTGTGTCAGGAGTCTCCGGTGTGTCAGGAGTCTCCGGTGTATTAGAAGGCGGAGTCGGCAGGTGTTTCGGGCGGAGCCGGAGTTTCCTGCGGTGCCTCCGTCGGTGTCGGGGTTGCCTGCGGAGTTGATGCTGCAGAAGGGGTTCTGGTCGGCGTCGGTGTTGAGGCCGGCGCGGTGTAGTGGCCCTTGCAACGCTCGGTCGGCAGATCGGATACCGCAAAGTATTCGGTGATGGACGGGCAGCTTGAGCGGGCGAGCAGGCCGGTCTTCGTACAGATCGTTGCTCCTGTACTGTTGCGGAAGTTTCGAAATCCATATCGGCAAGGCTTCGTGGATTTCATTCATGACCTTTGCCCAGAGACGTTTGTGGAATTCACGGTCGCTCTCCGGAAACTCCGCGTGTGTATCATACGTTGCCCAGATGGCAGCGGTATAATATGGTGTAAAGCCTGCAAAGACGAGATCCTTGGCCTCGTTCGTCGTACCGGTTTTTCCAGCTGCGTGCATATTGTCGAGGCGGGCGGCAACACCGGTACCTTTTTCCAGAACATCCTCCATGGCATTGGTGAGGAGGGAGGCAGTGCTTGTCTTGAAGACCTGCGTTGCCTTGTTTTCTGTGTTGTCAATTAAAACATTTCCCTTGCTGTCGGTAACCTTTGTGTAGAACACCGGCTTGCGGTACTGGCCGCCGTCTGCGATTGCCGCGTAGGCTGCCGTCAGTTCGAGATCACTGACACCGTAGGTGATACCGCCGAGAGCCAGCGGCTGGATCACATCGTATTCCTCGGAGAGTTTGGAAAAACCAAGCTTCTTCAGATAATCAAGCCGACCTTCGGCGTAAGCTCGGTCAGTACTTTGACGGCCGGGATATTGATGGAATTGATGATCGCCTGGCGGACGGTAACATCACATGGTAGGTAAGATCCGAGTTCTGCAGCGGTGTGCCGTCGCTGTAGTTGAACGCTCATCCTTAATTACCGTAGCGAGTGTAATCTTTCCAAGGTCGAGTGCCGGTCCGTACGCGGAAAGAATCTTGAACGTGGAACCGGCTGGGAATAATTATCGGTTGCGCGGTTGAAGGTAAGACTTGCTGTTTTTTCGCCGCGTCCGCCGACGATCGCTTTCACGTAGCCGGTGCGCTGGTCCATAACGGTCATGCACGCCTGCGGCTGCGGGGTGAAGCTGCTGCGCTCGGCAACAATCGTATCGCCCTCCTGCATGATAGCGGCTTTGTACTGGTCGATATAGCTCTGTGCCTCCTCCTGGGAGTCAAAGAGCAGATCGAAATTCGGATCGCTGTTGCGGAAGTAGAGCTGCAGCATCTCTTTGCTGTAGTTCTGTACCTCGCCGTCTGCCTGCTCTACCGGTGAGCGCCAGTCGAGACCGATCTGCGTGTTCGCCGGGAAGTTCTCCGGATTCTGGAATTCCGTATCGAGGATTGACTGCATGTAGGAATCCTGTGTGGTATAAATTTTGAGGCCGCCGCTGTAGACAACGTTCTTTGCCTGCACTTCGGTGTAGCCTTTCTGTACCATCAGATCGTTGATCAGGTTGGTGATGACTTCATCAATAAGTAGGAGTACGGCGCGCTCTCCGCCTGGGACTGCGTGTGCATGGCGATGCGGTCATAAACGTTGTCGTTCATGGCAATGGTGTATTCTTCTTCGGTGATGTAGCCCTGCTCTTTCATGTTGTTCAGGATCTTGTCGCGGCGCTGCTGGTTTTTCTCCGGGTGGTTTTTCGGATTATATGCCGTCGGCGCCTTTGGAATTGCGGCAAGAACGGCGCATTCAGAGAGCGTCAGATCTTTTGCATCCTTTCCGAAATACGTCTGCGCTGCCGTCTGGACACCGTAGCAGCCGGAACCTAAGTTGATCGTATTCAGATAATTTTCCAGAATAACGTCTTTGGCGTTTTCACCCTCTGCGGTCAGTGTTTTTTCCAGCTTCAGCGCCAGGTACTGTTCCTGGATCTTCCGCTTGAAGCTCTGCATCCGCGTCTCTTCCATCCAGTCAGTGAAAACATTGTTTTTTAAGAGCTGCTGTGTGATCGTGCTGGCGCCCTCGGTAAAATGAAAGCCGTGCTGACGCCGACAACGAAAGCACGGATGATACCGCTCGGATCGATGCCGTTGTGCTCATAAAAACGGGCATCCTCAACCGCGACGATCGCGTGCTGCATATCGAGCGGAATCTCCTCAATCGAAATCGAGACACGGTTTCCCTGAGCCCCGGTCAGCTTCTGTACCTGGTTGCCGTCAGCATCGTAGATAAACGACGCGTTGCCGAGCGGCATGATATTTGCCTCTGAAATATCAGGGGCACTGTCAATCACGCCGCGGACAGCGCCGATCACAAGCCCGGCACCGCAGACGAGAACGACAAGAAGAAGACAGAACGCGATGCGCAGCGCCGTCACGCCGGCCGTCTTTTCAATCTTTCCGTAATGGGACCGCAGATCTTCACGTTTGTCTTCCAGATGACTTTTTCCAAAGTGCATATAGAAAATCCTCCTTATGTCATGTTCCTGCAAAACTGATTTAGTTCAGTAATCAATGGTGTTCCTGCCCTGCAAAAAGCAGGGTATACTTATTTTTATTATACCAAACAAAGGGCTGGAATAAAAGTATTTCTGAAAAGAATGCTGATTTTTCAGAAATGATATGGTAAGATAGGTACATATTTGGGTGAAGGAGTAAGGACATATGATCGATCAGTTTCGGACGGTTTACCGGGGTGGAACCGGGGAAATCGTGGAGAAGAAATCACGTTTTATTGCGACGGTGCGTCTGGTGGAATCTGAGGAGGAGGCACTTTCCTGCCTGGAAGCTCTGCGGAAAAAATACTGGGATGCGCGGCATAACTGTTTTGTGTATATTATTGGAGAAAATCAGGAGACGGTGCGCTGCAGCGACGGCGGGGAGCCTTCCGGCACGGCAGGGCGGCCGATGCTCGATGTGGTACAGGGAGCAGGACTCCGCAATGTGCTTGTTGTGGTGACGCGGTATTTCGGCGGTACGCTGCTGGGAACGGGCGGCCTGGTGCGCGCGTACTCGCAGGCGGTGCAGGAGGGGCTGGCAAACAGTGTTCTGATTGACGAGATCTGCGGCGTGCGTCTGTTGATTGAGACGGATTACAACGGCATCGGTAAATCCAGTATCTGCTCGGCCAGCGGGGGATTCCGATTCTGGAATCCGAGTACACCGATCAGGTGAAAATCCGCGTTCTCGTTCCGAAAACGGAGGTGGACCGTCTCTGCGCGGAGATTACCGAGGGGACGAACGGAAAGGCAAAACTGGAAAAAGAAGAGGAGCTGTACTTTGCGCAGAACGACGGAGAGCTGATCTTCGGGGATGCGCTGACGCAGTATAAGAATCTGGAGGCAGAAGAATTAGGATAAAGGAGGATGCGACATGAGGTTCCGGAAAATCTGAAAAAGGGCGGAACGATCGGCTTTGTGGCACCATCGTTTGGATGCACAACAGAGCCATACAAGTCCGCGTTTGCAAATGCACAGAAAAAATGGAAAGAGATGGGATATCAGCTGGATCTTGGGCCAAACTGCTATGCAGAGCACGGCATCGGAATCAGCGCGGCACCGGAGGAGTGCGGAAAAGAGCTGACGGAATATTATGTCAGTGAGAAGAATGACTGTCTGATTTCCTGCGGCGGCGGAGAGCTGATGTGCGAGGATCTCGATTACGTGGATTTTGAAAAGATCAGAAAGGCACCGGCGAAATGGTATCTCGGCTATTCTGACAATACGCATTTTACGTATCTTCTGCCGACCATCTGCGATACGGCGGCTGTTTACGGTTCCGTGTGCGAGTGATTTCGGCATGGAGCCGTGGCATAAATCCGTAGCGGATGCGTTTGGCGTACTGACGGGAGAAGTGCGTACCGTCCGCGGCTATGAGGATGGGAAAGAGACGATGCGAAGGCAGAAGCGAGGAAAATCCGTATCTGCCGTACCAGATTACAGAACCGCGCGTTCTGCGCCGCTTCCCGGATGCGGACAGTGCATTTGAGGGACGACTCATCGGCGGCTGTCTCGACTGTCTCGTCAATATTCTTGGAACGAAGTACGACGGAACGGTTGATTTTGTGGAAAAATATAAAGAGGACGGTTTTGTCTGGTTTCTGGAAGCGTGCGATCTGAACGTCTTTGCGATCCGCCGCGCAATCTGGCAGATGGAGCACGCCGGCTGGTTCCAATATGTGAAAGGCTTTCTGATTGGCCGCCCGCTGCAGTTCGGACAGAAATTCGGGGAACTCGACCAGTACCGCGCCGTGACGGATCTGCTTGGAAAATACAACGTGCCGATCGTGATGGATCTCGACATCGGACACCTTCATCCGGCGATGCCGCTGATCGTCGGAAGTTATGCGAAGGTGGCCGTGGAAGGAAATGAGATTGAAATTAAGATGGAGTGCCGTTAGAACGCTTTTGAAAAATATTTTCTCGAGCGGCAGGGCAGAGCCTGTGGGAAAATGTTTGCGCACGTAGAAGAACTATCGGCGCATCCGGCAGATGCCGCGGAGCTTTTTGACATCGAGAATCGTGACCGTGCCGCGGGAGAGTGCGACGATGCCGTCTTTCTCGAACGACTTTAAGGTGCGGGAACGACCTCTCTGGCACTGCCGAGGTTCCGCGCGATCTGTTCGTGCGTGGTGGAGAGCACCGGGGAACCGGTGCGGATGCGTTCATCCTCGAGATATCCGGCAAGGCGCTGGTCAAGCCGCGTAAAGAGAAGCTGGCCCATCGCCCACATGACTTCGGAAAAATGCTCCGTTGTTTCCCGGTAAATGTAGTTTTCAACGTAAATATTCTGATTCAACAGTCTGCGGAACGTGCTGGCCGGAGTGATGAGAACTTCGTCTCCTCCTCGGCCTCAATCAGAATATCAAAGCTGATTTCCTGCATCGCACAGGAGGCAGACAGCGTGCAGACTTCGCCGGGACCGGTGGTAAACAGGGTAATTTCCCGCTGCTCGCCGGACTGGATAAAGATGCGGAGCTTGCCGGAGAGGACAAGCAGAACGCCGAGACAGTCATCGTCGCAGCTGTAGAGAAAATCGCCGCGCTGATACGTCGTCAGGACGGAAGAGAGCACGAGTGTCTGCTGTTCATCGGCGGTAAGCTTTGAATAAAATGGATAATGCTCCTGAAAACAGGATTCCAGAAAAGATGACATAAATAAAACTCCTTTCGGAAGAAGAACGTTCTTTTGTAAACTACGGCAGCAGCCGTTTCTTCCATGATAGAAAAGAACAGAAAGAAATGCAAGAAACTATCGGTTTTTGTGCCGATACGTTTTTTCTTGCATTTCCAATATTACGCTGTTTATTTTACAGAGTTAATCAGCTCTTCCAGCTCCTCATAGGAAACGGCGCCGACGTTTTTCTTTACGAGCTCGCCGTTTTTGAAGAAAGCGAGGGTCGGAACGCTCATGACTTTAAAGGATCTTGCCAGCTCCGGTGCTTCGTCAACGTCTACTTTGTAGAACTGGATCTCCGGCATATCCTCAGCTGCCTCTTCGATGACCGGGGCGAGCATTTTGCACGGTCCGCACCAGGTAGCAAAGAAATCAACAACGGCAACGCCAGGTGCTGCCTGCAGAGCTTTTTCGAAGTTTTTGGATGTAACATGAATTAATGACATAATAGAAGTCCTCCTTTTTATTGTACGGGTAATTCCCGGTAACTGTTTTCCTGTTATGTCTGTAGAATACCACAGCGGAACGGGAATTTCTGTGACTAAGTCACAAAGTGATTTCTTAGTTTTATTTCGGTTCTTTCCCCAGGCGGAAGCATTCGATCATCTCGCCGGTCAGGCTGATGAGGTTCGGGGTCTCCGGGAGGGAAGCACGGTCAAACCATTCGGCAACGGAGAGTTCCTCGCGGTCGAGGGTAATGGACGGATCGCCGTCCACATCGCAGTAAAATCCGGCGAGCAGCGAGCCGCTGAAGGACCACGGCTGACTCTTATAGTATCTCAGATTTTTGACCTTTAATCCGACTTCTTCCATGACTTCACGGTGCACCGTCTGTTCCAGCGTCTCACCGACCTCGGTATAGCCGGCCACGAGGCGTACTGGCGGTGGCTGCTGTGGGAAGGTGCGTACTTCGTGAGCAGCAGGCGGTCACCGTCGGTGATGGCAACGATGACGCTCGGGCAGATGACCGGATAGGAGAGCGCGCCGCAGGAAGGCACTGCATCGCGCGTTCATTTCCAGGCGCATGCATCTTCGTTCCGCAGCGGCCGCAGTAGGTGTGGTCGGTGTACCAGGTGTGGATCTGGTAACCGGTGATACCGGCAAACCCGAGCCATCCCGGAACGGCGCTGCGAAGAATTAGTGTATTTTCGTATTTCCAGATGCCAAATTCCGGAAGCTGCGGACTGCGCAGTTCATAATAGTCCGTCTCATCAATGCGGAACAGAAATTTTGCCTTTTCTTTAATCTCCGGAAAAACAGCTGCAATTTCCGCAATGGAAGGGTAGCGGATCTCAGGATCTTCGAAATTGCACAGAATTGTGTGATGACCGTAAATTAAAACAAGATCCGTATCGTTCGGAACAGAAGGCTGGTAATCTACATAATATTTATGCGGAGCAATGTCCTGAATCATAAGAACTCCTTTCTTTGGTAAAAAAGTTTTTGGAAAAACAAAAACCAAATTCCTGTGAAGAAAATTTCGGTAATAAAAAGAGCGCGAGACGGATTCGAACCCGCGACCCAACCTTGGCAAGGTTGTACTCCACCCCTGAGCCACTCGCGCATATTCATCCTTAG
>ENA-OQCS01000849-OQCS01000849.1-human-gut-metagenome-genome-assembly--contig:-NODE-849-length-16812-cov-3.152173_pt1 | contig 16812 bp, 20 predicted proteins | sample MGYA00242757_ERZ504575 | MGnify/ENA primary metagenome ERZ504575 (study PRJEB26092, sample SAMD00036297) | human gut metagenome | host: Homo sapiens | study: EMG produced TPA metagenomics assembly of...
TTCTCAATCTGCTGTTCTATGTCGTTTATGATCTTAGTGCATCCGTTGGAAAAGGTTTCGTAGTCTTTCGCCGAGATATGGTGAATGGAATGGTCATCTAAAGTTTCTTCTGCAAGAGAAAATATTTTTGCAGAAAAGGAAGACAGAGAATGTTTTATGCTCTGCATCAGTTCGTTTTCACCTATAATAGTCCACGGCTTTTTGTGTGGATATAAGGTCGTTAAATCTAGTTTTTTATTTTCTGAACAGGTCTGTTCATATAATTTTTCCCTGAAGTATTTAACAGAATATATGCGTTTGAAACAACCGGAGCAGCGGAATAATTTTTGAGGCGGCTGTTTTGCAAAATTGCGGTTAATGTTTCGGTTAAATGAAAAATACAATGCCGGAGCGCCTCTTTTTGGAAATCGTTTTTTTGAGAAAGTATTATAAATTTCTTCCGTAGTACAAAAATATTTACGGCAAAGAATTTCATCAGTTAAAATCCGATATTCTGTTTGGGTAAGATCGTTTTGAAATTTTTCTGTCTCTGTAAATGTCTCGTCAAGTTCATGGAAAAACGAAGTGACAGGGCATTTTTTTGAATTTACTGGCAGCTTTGATATAGCAGATTAAAAAAGGCGTAATGGGAGCGGGAACATTCCATTTGATCGCTGTGCGATCGTATTCGGATGCAAGATCGGTATATGGAGGAAACTGCAAAAAGCAGGGGGTTCTCAGGCAGAGAAACTGATACATCAACTTATGAATATATAAAAATTCATAAGGATATTGCTCGCTCTTTTTAACTGCATTGTAAGTTAAAGAAAGAAACATAGGATTAGAATAATCGGAAGAGGCGTAATACATACATTTTTTGAAAAAATTAATCCATTTGTGTAAAGTGCGTTCGTCATAAGAAGAAGTCAGATTTCTGAAAGCGCATAAAATATCGGATTCTGAAGTGATGGGAATTGTGTTTTTGTTTGCTGCTTTCATTTTTGAATCCTCCTTCGGTATAAAAGGCTGCAAAAAAAAATCGGAAATTTTTTGCGGCTTCATGCTGTTTGATAAAGATGGTTTAATTATAGTGTCAGGCAATAAAATAATCTGTTTATATTGTAATGCAAAGTGAAAGAAATAGAAATAGGAGAATGAGTATGTTTCAAAAGCCGGAAGAATCAAAAAGAACAGCTCGGCAGATAAGACTGAAAAGATAAGAGAGATTTATCGCTTCTTACTGTCTGAAACCGATTATTTGAAGGAAATTGGGAAAGAGATTGACGAAGAGACGGAGAGGCTGTTGAAAGAAAATAGAGTGAATTTGGAGAAAAAGACGTATGAAGAGGTTCGCGATGAGTTATTTGCATTAACGGAGGCTGCAAAAGAAAAAGGATTCATACAAGGTTTTCGATATGCCGTAATGTTAATGAGAGAAATTACTGTAAAGCTTTGACAATTTTCAAAATCTGCTCTTTTGTTTCATTATTGCAGGAGTGTAACTCATGGAGAATTTCCTGTTCGATGGCAGAGGATGAGTCGTTATATTCATCGGAAAGAATATAGTCAACAGTAGTATCTAACGCATTACATATCTGCACTAAAACAGAAAGAGAAACTTGACACGGTTATTTTCGATATTACTGATATGACTTGTATTCACATCAGCAGCATTAGCGATATATTCTTGTGTTAAGTTTTTTGGAAAGGCGGATTTTCTTTAATTTTTCGCCTATTTGTTCAAAGTTTAAAGTGTCCATGCAGTAACCTCCAAAAAATATTGATTTAATTGTAATATTTACTTAGTTATAGTATAATTATCTACAGCTATAAAAATATTAGTTATAAAGGAAGTGCAAAAAGGAATGAAGTGCGAAAATTGTGGAAATGAAGTTAGGGAGGGGGGCGAAATTTTTGCTCAAAATGTGGAAGCAATATATTGGAGCAGCAGGAAGATCACAGCGGTAAACATAATGTTCATGAGACGAAAACGGAGAAAAGGTGTGTGAATTGTGGGAATGTACTTAGAGAAGAGTCAAAATTTGCCCTAAATGTGGGAGCAGTACATTGGAACAAAAAGAGGATGTAAGTACATTAAAAGATGAAGAAAAGGATAAAGCGGAACAAAGTAAAGGAACATTTTATTTTGAAAAAGTAAAAATGATCGGAAGATTACGATACAAAATTATCCGAACAGAAGTAAGTAATAATGAAGAGCGTTTGGAGATAAGTCAAAAGATACATAGATTTTTAAGGAAAGAAAAAGAAAACCATTTGGAGATAAAATTATCAGAAATCGGTTCAATGGAATTAAAACAAAAATGGATTTTGGGATACATTGTATGCAGCGCTATTTGGGGTAATGTTTCTGATGAATATAACAGATGTAGCATGGCTTTTTATTGATAGCAGTCTTTCTTTATACAGGTTATGGAAAGGTTTTAAATTTAAAAATGAAAAATGGACTGAATTTTGAAATTCCTGTAAATGGAATGACTGAAGATGTGGAACAGTTTCGGTTATTGATCGGAAAAGAATAAGGAGCGTGCGAGATGAAATATTGCAGAAATTGTGGAAAAGAATTAAATTCAGATATTCAATATTGTCCGAATTGCGGCGCTTCTGTAAGTGAGGAACAATCAGGGAAAAATGAGAATTCATATCAGGAAAGTAACGCGGATGGATCGCTTTGGGAATCTCTTGTCGAATTTTTTAAAGCGCTGATTGAATATATGAAAGAAGCGGGGCTTCATATTATCGATGCGATTGACAAAATCATTCAGATGCCGCCGAATATACCGAAAGATTCTATATGCCCGTATTGTAACAGCGAGGATACGTTTCCGATTGTTAAGAACGAGACAGAGATTAAAACAAAAGGATACAGTATGGGGCGCGGGTGCTGTGGAATGTGTTTGCTCGGTCCGTTTGGATTATTGTGCGGAGCGCTCTTCACGGGCTCTAAAGTAAAGAGCAGATCTATCACCTGGTGGGGATGTAAAAATTGCGGAAGACAACATTTAGCGCAGCATGACGCTGTTGAAACGTTAAGTTCGTTGATGGATAAAATGACAGTAAATTGTCTTTGCTATGGCGCGCTAGGTTCTCTTTTGCTTTACCCGATACTGGATGAATTAGTGCATGGATTTTTAAGAACGGTCATCGTTGTTTTGATCGCTGTCATAGTGGGAGTTTCCTTGCCGTTATATTTTTGCTATCAGTTATGCGAGGATATAGACAAACAGTTAGTATAGTATTTGGGATATTTTAGAAGTAGAAAAGAAACAGGAAATTTGGAGTTGTATAAAATTTTCAATGCTTTCTTTAGCCGGTACACTGATTTTTGTCTGTCCGATCTTAGTACATTTTGCAGAGTAAGATGATGATGGATAAAAGAAAAATATATAAGAAACTTATGGTGATAGGAAGAGCGACGGGATGTCATCAATTACCGGAACGAAGCTTTTCCTTTCGCGGAAAACAATTTCCGGTATGCGCAAGATGTACGGGGGTGTTTATAGGAGAAGTTTTTGGGAATCTTCTTATTCAAGGTCGGCGAGATTTCCAATATAATTGCGGTCGTGTTTTCTCTGATCATGTTTGCAGATTGGTTCGTACAATATAAATTTCATTACGAATCAAATAATATACGGAGATTAATAACCGGTCTTCTGTGCGGATATGCGTTCGGAAATATCATTATGAAATATTTAAGATATTTTATGTGATTGAAAACATTAAAAGAGAATGTAGGAGGAATTTGCCATGTTTTGCGAAAAGTGTGGAAAAGAAATAAAAGATGGGGATAAGTTTTGTCCGTATTGCGGAGCGGAAAATGAAATAAATAAGGAAGAACCGAGTCATGATATACCGCCGGATTTTAGCGTCAAAGGCGCAGGAAAAAAGAAAAAAGGAGCGGTTATCGCGATCGCTGTTTTAGTTATTATTGTGGCGATCGGTATTTTTAAATGCAGTTCAAAGGATGAAATATTAAGATATAATGTGCATGTAATTAATAATACCGGTTTTGATATTTATGCTCTTTATGCTTCAGAACCTGATGTGGATAACTGGGAAGAAGATTTGCTTGAGTATGGTATAGTGTATGATGGTGAAAGGGTAGATATAGAGTTTGTGATCACAGAGGAGGATCTTGACTGGGATTTTGCGATAGAAGATTTTGAAGGAAATGTTCTTGAATTTTATGGTTTGAGTTTTGCAGAGTGTGATGTAGAAGGAGCGACGTTGATTTTGGAATATGACGGTTATAAGGGAACTGCATCGTTATATTAAAGGTAAAATAAGATAAAGGATGTAAAAAAATGTTTTGTGAAAATTGTGGAAAAGAAATAAAAGATGAGAATAAGTTCTGTCCGTATTGCGGAGCGTCTGTACAGCCTGAACAGAATGGCGAACAGCCAGAGCAGTCGGCACAGCCGGAACAGAAGAGCGAACAGCCAGAACAGTCGGCACAGCCGGAACAGAAAAATGAACAGCCAAAGCAGTCGGCACAGCCGGAACAGAAGAGTGAACAACCAAAGCAGTCGGCACAGTCAGACCAGCGGTTGACACAAAAAGAGACAACAGGTAATTCAAGTGCAGATGTTAAAAACAAGGGTGTGTCTCATCCTGCGCCGAAAAAGAAAAAAACAGCGGTAGTAATTGGAATTATCGCGATGGCAGCAGTCATAATAATCGGAATTATTGCAGCAGTGAAAATGTTTGGAAGTTCCGATGCGAAAGAAACTGCAAAAGATTCGACATATAAAGAGGTTAAAGAGAATGCAGCTGAAAAAGAATCGAAGCCGGCGAAAAAGGAAAATGTAAAACCTAAAAAAGAAACTGATGGGGAAATGAAAAAAGATTCCGGGCAAGAAGAAAAAAAGGAAGAAAAAGATAACAGTAAAAGGGAAGCTGTATTGACAGACCCGGTCACAATGGGATGGGCAGGTACATATAAAGACGATGATTCGGGAGACAGGCTTGTGATTGCATCAATCGGATATGAATGGTCTTATGTTATCTATACGTCGAGCGGGCAGATTTTTGAGAAAGAATCAGAATGTGGTGCATTCGGAGATTATTTAGAAGGGCAATATTATACGTTCTATAAAAATGAGAACGGATTGTTAAGCGTAACTTCAGGTGCAGGCAAAGGCTGGGGAAACTATCGCAGGATCAGCGGTACATATACGCCGGATCTGGAGATTGAAGGTACTTATGAAAATGATACTACTACGATGATCGTGTACGATCAAATGGCAGAGGCAAGTACAAAGTATGTTCCGACAGGATCTGATATCGCGGCAGTCCGGGTAGAGTATAATAACGGGCTGGTTATAGACGGAAGATTATATAGCAGGGAGAACGGCGGGCTTTCGATTATAGACAGCGTTTCCAAAGAAATATACGGAATTGCTACTTTTGAAAACGGAGAGGTAAAAGTGACTGGAAGTGGATTTGACGGTATTTTAAAATCGAAGTAAAGGACGTATAAAACGTTGACAATTACATATAAGAAGAGCAGATAAGAGACACCGCAGCTTGCGGCGTCTCTTATCGTTTATGAAAGACTGCATTCTTTCAGGAGATGTTGTGTTTTTTCAAGAGCCTTTACTTTATGAAGGCTTGCCTGAATTTTTTCTGCGAGCAGAAGGTGTTCTTTTGCAGAGTGGATTTGGTTGATCTTTAAATATGCTTCTCCTAACAAGTATGAGATTTCGGCAGTGTAGGCGTGCGAAGGCTGAAGGATCGTTTTCCGAATGCTGAGACATTTCAAATAGTTTTCAATCGCTTCTTCGTATTCTCCTTGATAAAAATGCCATAATCCGATGCTTTGGTAAGACCATGCCGTGTCAGGATGTGTTTCTCCCAACGTGAGCTTTCGGATTTCCAAGCCTTTTGCGAAATATTCAAAGGCATCGTTAAGTGATAAGAAGAATCGTTTTTTGCCGCCTGTGTATAGTCATTGCCGATCATCGTTAATGACGCGGCAATGATCGGTTCGTTATCAGGGTATATTTCCTGACGGATCTCTAACGCTTTTTTATGCCATGTGATTGCATCTGCGTACTTTTTCTGCCGCTGATATACTGTTCCGATATTGTGATAAGAATAGGCGATCTGTTCGAGATCGGGATTTTCAACCGACTCCCGGATCTCGCGGGCTTTTTGATAATTCGCCAAAGCTTTATCGAAGATATCAAGGTTAATATAGATCACGCCCATATCATTATAAATGTCGGATGTTAATTCCGGATTTTTTATATGGTTGATATCAATAATATTTTGAGCTTTCGTAAAATAATCCAAAGCCTGTTCATATTTTGACGCTTTTCGCATAACTACCCCTAGTTTGTCATATATCGTGGCAAGCCTTTCGGAAAAATCTTGTCCTGAATTTTCGATTGTCGTGATTGCCGACTGATAGTGAGTAATTGCTTTTTCGTAATCGGCAAGTCTGACGGCAACTTTTCCTGCGGTTTCGTAGTAAGACAGTTGTAATTCGATATCGTCAGATGATTCTTTGTTTAATAGTTCCAACCCTTTTGTTAAGTATGAATAAGATTCATGATACATAAGGCTGCGCCATAAGATTAAGGCGATGTCGTACATTAAGCGAGATGTTCGGAAGTATATTTGAACATGAGACCTGCGTTTGCAAGAACGTCGCATAAATCATTCGACATACTGTCTTCGATCACATCTGCGGAAGCCGCTTTCAGAAATTCAATTATTTTGTTGATAAAAACTGAACATTTTTCTAAGGAAGGTTCCGTATTATTTATTACAGCAGCTTTAATGACCGGATGCAGATGAATCTGTGATGAGGCCGGACCGTTGGGTCTGTTTTGTATGATCCAGCTTTGACGGATCAAAGCGTTGATATCTGAATTATTATAATCTAAAAATTGTTTGAATAAGCGCTGTCTTATGCCGCTTATCGACGTAAGAGAGAGGTTCATCAATATTTCTTTTTGGACATCGGTAAGATTGCTTGTGTCAAAAAGTTTAGATATAAAGTTGTTCATTTTTTCCTGCTGATAAGTATTGTCTTTTTCAATGACCACTTTGCTTATATCGTCATATTCAGGACTGTACAAAATATCTGTCATTTCTTCAGGCGTTAATGTTTCGGCAGTCATTGTTTTTGCGATCAGTTCTAAAAGAAGAGTATGACCTTCTACCATATTGAATATTTTAAAATAGTCGCCGTATTCATCTTCGGGGATCGTAAACCGTCCGTAGTGCATAAATAATTGAAGCTGTTCTTGCTTGGAAAGCGGATGGATCGGCAAGAGAAACTTTTCTGAATCGAGATCGGTCTCTCTTGAAGTGAAGAGAATATGTATCGGTAATTCTTTTAACCGCACATAATTTTCCCGATCAGCCGGGTGAGTATCCATATTATCGATGATAAGCAGAGTATCTTCACCGTAAGAAGCGAGAATGGAAAGTCGTTTCTCAAATTTTTCGTCTTCTGAAAAGTGAGATTCATCCAATCCTGTAAATTTTATTTTTAAAATTGTGTTTTTATATCGCCTGTAAAAATGATCTGCTGGATTTGTGTATAGGAATCTTCATATTCAGCGGCATATTTAAGCGAACAGTAGGACTTCCCTAAACCGCCGATACCGTAGATGATACAAGTTCCCAAACTGCATAAAACAGAGCGTATTTTCTCAAACATATCCTGTCGTCCGAAGAAGTATTGTTTTGTATCGGGTTATGAAACGGCTCAAAAGCAATGGCATCGGAAGGGGAACGGTGAGTGGATTTTGACGCAGATTTCGATGACACAGCATCTTTTTCATATTTGACTTCTTTTAGTAAAGTGAGCAGAAAAGTTTCAGCGTTTTCAACTGATCTGTGTTCTTTATAGTGTGAGTATGCCATGTCTATTACTTCATTCGAGCAGTCCTTGTCCTGAAGGTATGTGTAAAGGCTGTGAACACTTTGAAAATCAGTTCCGATTTCGGCTTGGCAAAAGACGTCTCTGTAAAAAACATCATAGGAAATGTCTTTTTGCATTTTTCGTTTATTGTTTTTGATATTGCTGATAATAGAAGGATCAAGGTTAAGCCATTCTGCGATCCTTACGTTGGGAATATTCAGTTGTTGAGTTAAATATTGAATGATGACAGCGTAATTTAACATATTTATCTCCGATCAATAATGATAATTGTCATTGTGTTGTCAATTTTTTGTCATTTGACAAAGAATAATCTTGTCAAAAAGATGTCAACTTGCAGTTATTCATGATAACGGGAAGGGTGATACGATAAGCTTACAAACAAGAGAGGTGTAACAGTTCAGCTTGAACCATCCGTAAAACCGCACTCGTGCTTCTTATGGCTGAATAGTTACATTATATCATAAAATGAGGAGGATAACTTATGGATCACATGATTAAGGAAAAGTTTATTGTAACAGATGGAGAAAAAGTGACGGACGAAATATACAGAGTGACGGGACTGGATATTGAAATAGATCAGATTATAGAGAATATTTCGTCAGAAGAGTCAAATATATATTTTTTTGATAAAGATTTATCGGAAAACCGGAAAATGAAAAAGACGTTATTCTGGCATGGATTGATACAGGAATCAAGGTGAACGGAAATGAGCCGCTGATGATCTCGCTCTTAAAACGATCTGATTATTTCTCAGGATATTATGTCGGAACGCCGTCTTATTTAGTAAATGGGATGTGCAGGAAAACTCTGTATTCTGAAAAAAAACTTCGATCAAATTTATTGAAATTTTGTCATCGATACAGGGAAGAACATGCGGAGCGTATTTGTAAGGTTGAGACGGAAGTAAAAGACAGAAGTGAGGGATATTGCGAAAAAACGATTTTTATAAAAAATGAAGAAGTACTTTCTAATGTTACAGAAGCGATCTATGGCAGATTATTGTTTCCGAACTGGAAGTCAATGAAAGGGCTTGACAGATATATCAAAATCATAGGAGCAAGGATAACGCAGCTTGTCGATGCCGGAAGGACAGAATATTTTGTCGCGAATAAAACGAAATCGGCAATCGTAAATACCGGAATGATGGATTTATTCGGAAATGATTTTTAGTTCTATATCGATATTATGAAAAGTACAAGACGTATATCGCGGAGCGTGTAATCGAGAGTAAACAGGATTATTTGAATTATGGATTTACAAAAGAACAGTCAATGATGCAGATTGAGCCAATCAGTTTTTTCGATGAAAAAGAAGAAGTGTTTAATCCGAAGAAGGAAGATTTCGACATTAATCAAAACTGTCTGATCCACATCATACAGGAAAGGCGGGAACGTTTTCCGGAAAGCATACGCAGTCAGAGCGACAGCAAGATCGCAGGTCAGATCATGAATGCTCTTGAGCGGGGGATTAAAATGCAGCGCCGCGACAGATCGTTTGCAAAAGCTTCTTATTCAGGGAAAAGCGGAACTATTTCATGGTTCATGCCTCTGCATATAGATGCTCCGTTAAGTGAAGATCCGGAACTTGTCATGGTAGTAAGAAGATCGGGAGACTTCTATGAGATAAAAACAATTTTGTCTTATGACGATGAATTGAAAGACCGCATTACTGCTTTATCTTTATACAGCAAACTCTGGTGAAAAGGAGGGATGCCGAAAGTGTATGAATTTTAGAATGACGTTTGGATCAGTGAAAAGGAGTATGTCAAGGCAGGAGGCGGCTTTGGTAAAGGGACAAAATGAAACAAGAATCAGATGAAGCATGTGGAAAGAAACAACAGAGGAGGAAGAAAAATGAATGAAAACAAAGAAAAAACAGCAGGAAATTTAGCAAACAGTGTGGTAGAAGGGTATGACTATTCTGTAGCAGTGAGAATGTCAGGAAGGGCAGGGGCATATTCGCCGACCGGCGGAAAAGGAAATGCTTTTGAGGTGATGTATTCTGATAAGAAGAATCTCTCTAATCTGCTGAAGCCGGACACGACAACAACGCTTACGAATTCGTCAACTGCCCGTCAGGTAGATTTGGTTACGAAGAAGGGAAATCGCATTATAGAGAGGATTCAGTGCAAGGATACTCCGAGTGCAAAAGGAACGATGGATACGATCAAACGGGTGCAAAACGGTCAATATCGAACAACGCAGTTAGTAGGAACGTCTGAAAGTGCGGCGGCATTTAATGCAAAGGCGCCTTCTCAAGGTGTGACTAAAGTAATGAAAGACAGCGGAATCTCAACGAAAGATACAACCCGTGTAAGCAATAAGTTTAACGGAGTCCAGTCATCAACGGGATTGCCAATGCGGCAAAATCGTCGGCAAAACTCGGAGGAGCTTTCGGAGGAGGAATGGCTGCGGTGGAATCAATCGTGAACGGAGACGATCTGTCAACGACGACAGGAAATGTTGCGTCCGGCGCTTTGAAAGGATCTGTTTCCGGGGCGGCGGGAACAGCCGCATCAGAGGCAACGATGGCGGCTCTTGCGGCCGCACCGATTCCGTTAGCCGCAAAAGTTGTTATCGGGATCGGCGCGGGAATGTTTGCGGGAAGTGTGGCATCGGATGTTATCAGCGATGTGTGCGACGGAGTCGGCGATATTGTGTCAGGTATTGTAGACGCATCGGTGACTTTTTCGGAAGTCTTTTCTTATAAGTAACAGTTCGGTTGAAATGCACATTGCCGTTTGTGATATAATGAGGTACACTATATAGAAAGATCTTGTACGGAAGCGATTTGTGTATTTAAGGAAAAGAAATCTCGATACAAAAGTTGAAGTCGTGCACATGGAGGTGCAAAGCAGAAGATGAGATTGACTTTACAAAATCATATTGTATGTGCGGATTATGGACAGGTGCATTTAGATGCCCGGGTGGTAGGACAGATCATAAACTATACGGCGGAAACTTGGCAGCCGGACAGACCGAAGAAAGAGCGGGAATGTAATATAGAACAGGGGAAGATCGCGGAGGAGATCACCGAACGATTTATTCGTCAGTATTATTCTCAGGAGTTGTCTTTGAAACTTACGATGAGATCAGAAACGATGATTTTAAAAAACATGCCCCGTTTGATTTTCTGCTCTGGAAAACCGGAACGGTCAACATTGCTTTTATAGAAGAAGCAATCAGGCAGGATATTGCAAGAACACCTAATAAATTTGTGAAACTGAGCAATGTTACAAGGCGGTTATGCAGGACATTAGGCGTGAAGATCGTAGAAGTAAAATCTACGAATATAAGAAACGATTTGAAAGTAGAAAGTGATTTCACAGGGGATTATGATAATGTGAAGTCAGTGCAAAAACTGTTGGAGACGATCCGGCGTAAAGATGATGTATTCTGTTATCCGAAGTTGAAACGGCGGGAAAGTGATCCTGGATATTGTCTGGATGATTACTGCAGGGAAGTTCAGGAAAGGTTTTCGGAATTTGACGGATGTAAGGGCGAAAACCTGCGGCGCAGAGTGATCGCATGGGAGTGCGAAAATCAGTGCTGTGATATCTTTGTGAGAGTTTACCTGGATCGTCCGGCAAAAAAAGGATTTGTGATCGGATGGATGCAGAAAGAGGAATTGCTCGATGATACGGTTCAATTTAAGCGTATGAGACAGAAAAATAAATCAGAACTTGCCTTGTATTTTTGCAAAGAACTTAGGAGAGACAAAAGGTATTGACTGTTTGGCGCAGGCGTTTGGAAAGCCGAAGCAAAGAGTGTATGCAAACCCATATACGCCGACAAATTTTTATCATAAAACAGATGACTGCAAGTTTATAAGAAGAGTGCCGAAAGAGGAGCTGCTCATTTTTGACAGTGAAGAAGCGGCGATTCAAAACGGAAGATTTATAAACCGATGCAGAGAATGTTTTTCAAAAGACGGATGAAGTATGGCAGAGCAGGAAATAGTTGAGGAAAGACATAGATGGAAAAGATGAGATTTGAATCTGTTGACGGTTTTCAGGAAAATATCCGCAGGCTTGCGGATATTTCCCGTCATGCGTAAAAGAACAAAAAGATAACGATGGGAAGACAATCCGAAAAGTCGATATCAATACGTTGCAGCTTCTTTTGGGAATCAATCAAAAGGAAAGCGAAACATGCGAATTTTCATGGGTCGGAAAGCGGGAAGCCGTAAAAGAAGTTTATAAACCGATCAGAAAAACGCTGCGTCCCGTAGTGCAAGACTCTGTTGAGTGGGATTCGACAGGCAATCTCTATATAGAAGGCGATAATCTGGATGTGCTGAAACTTCTTCAGGAAGTTATTTGGATTCGGTAAAAGTAATCTATATCGATCCGCCTTATAATACGGGAAATGATTTTATTTATGCGGATGATTTTCGGATCAGAGCGAGAGAATATGTGAATGCAGGCGGAGCTTCTCAAGATGATAAAAACCGGATGTATCAGAATTTGGATTACAGCGGAAGGTATCATTCGGATTGGTGCAGCATGATTTATGCACGGCTTCTTGCCGCCAGAAACCTTCTCTGTGATGACGGAGTAATTTTTATCAGTATAGACGATAACGAGCAGGCAAATTTAAAAAAAATATGTGACGAGGTTTTCGGCGAACGAAATTTTGTCAACTGCTTTATATGGAATTGCTCTACGGCAGGCGGTATCCGGCCGAAATTTGCGAGTAAGACACATGAATATATATTGTGTTATGCAAAAAATAAAACTTGTCTGGATATGTTTTTTGCGCCGTTGTCAGGGGAAGCGATCAAGATGTATCGGGAAAAAGACGAGCGGGGATTATACAGAGATAAAGATTTTGTGTTTAAAAATAAATCGACAAATGCAAACCAAAAATACGAGATCATCTGTCCGGACGGGGAGAGAGTGCGTCCGAAAGACGGATATATTTACCGGTTCGTGCGGGAAAGGTTTGAGCAGGCAAAGGAAGAAGGTCTTGTGACATTTAAAAGAACGAAGACAGGTCCGCTTGTCGATCAAAACGGAGATCAGGCACATTGGAACATCTATATTAAAAAATATTTGGGAGACGCGATGGGCGCTCCGTCCACTCTGATTCCGAAAGAGGCAGTCAGCATATACAATGCAGGTACGCAGTGCGTACAGGAATTGTTTGACGGAAAAAGAGTGTTTGAGAATGTAAAGCCGGTCAACGTCATACAATATTTTATCAATATGGCGGCAAAAGACGGCGATATCGTAATGGATTTCTTTTCAGGATCGGCGACAACGGCTCATGCGGTGATGCAGACTGAGGCGGATAAAAACATAGATCTGCACTATATTTTAGTTCAGATACCGCAGGAATGTGATAAAAAAAGTGAAGCGTATAAGGCAGGATATAAGACAATCTGTGAGATCGGAAAAGAACGGATCCGCCGGGCAGCAGAAAAAATAAAACGGGAAAACGGATGCGAAAACAGAGATTTTGGATTTCGTGTGCTGCGGCTTGATGAAAGTAATATGGAGGATGTTTATTACATGCCTGAAGAGTATACGCAGGAAATGCTTTGCGGACTTGAGACAAATATTAAGCCTGATCGTACAGACTTAGATCTTTTGTTCGCCTGTCTGACGGAATGGGGACTTTTATTGTCAAAGCCGTACTCTTCGGAGAAAATCGGTGGTTATACAGTGCATTATTATGACGGAAAAGAGTTAGCCGCCTGCTTTAATGAAAATATATCCGAGACTGTGATCAGAAAGATTGCCGGACAGCATCCGCGCCGGGCAGTATTTTGTGACGCAAGTTTTTCGGACAGTGCTGCGAAGATCAATATGAGCGAGCTTTTTCGTACGATCTCACCGGAGACACAGATAAAAGTAATATGAAAGAGTCCTGGAGCAAAGTTATAGTCGGCAACTAAAGTCATAGTCTGCGGAAAAACTATAGTCTGTAGTCAAAGTTATAGTCAGCAGCCCAAGTTATCGTTTGCGGCCCAAATGGGAGTGATATGTCCGCATATACAAAACAAAGCTGCAGTTAGATCAAAGAGAAAAAGTGTAAGTGTCCTCCGTGGAATGAGAGGGAGAAAAACGATATCCCAGTTCTTTGAATTCACGGATGTCCGAAACGCTTTCGATTTTCTGATCTGCCATCCAGCGTACCATTTCGCCGCGGGCGATCTTAGCCTGAGTGCCCTTGACTTTTATTTTTCCGTTTACCTCTTCGCCGAAAATACATGTAATGCAGCGGATATTTTTGTAGGGAAGGATTGCTTTACTGTATTCTGCGGAAGCGAGATTGACAAGTTCGGTCATCCCTTCTGCGAGGAGACTTTGGTACAGCGTATCGCTCCAGTATTCATAAAGGTCGTTCTTTTTAGCAGCTTCTAACTTTGCCTGCATTTCCAAACGATAGGGAATAACTTTGTCTGTCGGTTTTAAGATTCCGTAAAATCCGGATAAAATGCGAAGGTGAACATTACATAATGCCACTGGGCATCTGTAAAAACGGAAGGAGCAATGTGTTGATATTGAATTCCTTCATAGGCAAGAAGCGCCGGTGTTACCGCCTGATCGGGAGAAAAGGCATGAAGTCTTTGATAATTCTGTTCGGCAAGTTTATCACTGCATTTCCAAAGTGTTTTCAGTTCCTGTATATTTTTATTTTTAAAATCCCGTGAAGCACATCTGCCCGGTCAGAAAAGACCGGGACAGTGGCGTTACAGGGGAATTCATCTGTGATATTCATCTTTTTTGCCGGTGAAATGACAATTTTCAGCATGGTAATTATTCCTCTGTTCTTTCTTTTTGTTTTTTCAGTGTGTTTTAGCAGTTTTCTCTGTCATTCGTAAGTTTTAGCTTATCGAAGAGGAAGAACATCAATCCCATGATCATTCCGACAACACATGCCAGTACCATACCTGTAAGCTGAATACTTCCAAACTGTACTTTGATACCGGATAGTCCGGTTACGAAAATAATAGAGGTCATTGCCATATTTCTTGATCTTGCGTAGTCAACTTGAGAATCGACAAGGATGCGGATACCTGACGTGCCGATCATTCCGTACAGAAGGAATGAAATTCCGCCGATAACAGGCCGGGGATAGTGCTGATCAAAGTCGTCATTTTCCCAATGAAAGAACAGATGATCGACAGTACCGCGCGCCTGCGATAACGTATACGCTGTAAACTTTTGTCATAGCCATAACTCCGATGTTTTCGCCGTATGTTGTTGTCGGTACGAGCCGATAAATCCTGAGATCATCGTGGAAAAATTATCTGCAAAGAGGGAACGGTGCAGACCCGGATCTTTCAGAAGGTCGCGTCCGACGATTTTGCTTGTTACGATCTGATGTCCGATATGTTCAGAGGCGATAACAAGGATAACAGGCAGAATGATCACGATTGCTTCCCATTTGAATTTTGGCGTGGAGAAGTTCGGAAGCGCAAAAAATGATGCTGAAGCAACTTTACTGAAATCAACGATTCCACATAAAAGAGCCGCGATATATCCGGCAATGATAGCGATCAGGATCGGAATCACGGCAAAAAATTTGCGGAACAATACAGATCCAAGGACAGCGGTTAAAAGTGTGACAAGAAATACGATCACATTTTTCGGATCGATGGAAGATGCCGTAAGACCTGCATTGGAAGCGGCTGTTCCGGCAAGTTCAAGTCCGATCAGTGCGACAACCGGTCCCATAGCGGCAGGGGGAAGTACAACGTCGATCCATTTGGAACCGAATTTGCGGATGATCAAAGCAAGGACACATCCTAAGAATCCGACTGCCACAAATCCGCCGAGTGCATAGCTGTAACCCCATTTTTCAATTACAATTCCCGCCGGTGCAAGAAATGCAAAACTGGAGCCGAGGTATGCAGGCGCTTTTCCTTTTGTAATCAGGATGAACAATAATGTTCCGATTCCGTTCATAAATAAAACAACGGCCGGATTCAGTCCGAATACGAACGGAACAAGTACGGAGCACCGAACATTGCAAACATATGTTGTATGCTTAGCGGTACGAGCAGCTTGAAAGGTACTTTTTCTTCTACTTGGATAATTTTTTTGTTTTCCAAAGTTTAAATCCTCCTCATTTTCATATTTCTCATATGTTTTTCTCATAATCTTTTACATTTTAGCATAGTAAAGGGAAGGCTGTCATTATAAATTTAGCCTCAAAGAGCTGCTTACAGTATAAATCGTCGGAAGTGCCAAAAGGCACATCATGAGATTGTAAGCAGTAGATGGGGTTTGGGCAACTTTGGACTTTTTCCTTTTTAATCATACAAAAGCATATAAGATTAATTTAGATGAAATTGCTTGATCAAATGAGAAATATTTTCTTCCGTATCTTCAAGATCATTTGCAATTTCGGAAACTGTTTTTCCTTTTTCAAGTTTTTTCTGAATGAGAGAGCAGATTTTTTGGAGAAATTCTTTTCGTTCCTCTTCTCGTCCCTCTTCTCGTCCCTGCATTCTTCCCTCTTCTCTTCCCAGTTTTCTTCCTTCTTCTCTTGCCTCTTCTCTTTGCACTTCAATATCTGTCTCATAGTCGTATTCGTCTAATAACATATTGACAACCTCGCTTCCTTTTCGCATTAAATAATCAGCAAGAATTCCTCTTTCGATGCACTCTTTTATCGCTTTTTTATAAGGCTCTTCCTCCCCGGAGATCTGATAGTTCTGCACGATTTCCATGAACTGGCTGTATTCTTTCAGTACCTGACACCTTTCTAAGATTTCATGATGTTCTTCGGCCGGATATTGATAACTTTCACTTTCAACTCCAGACTCGGCTCACCGTCTTTTACGATATAGGCATCTGACAGGCGCAGTTCTTTTTCCTTTTTCCCACTTTTCTTTTCCGTTATAGAATGTGTAAAATTCCGGTGTCGGAAGGGAAACGATTTTCTTTTTATACCGCTTCTCGGCGG
>ENA-OQCS01000850-OQCS01000850.1-human-gut-metagenome-genome-assembly--contig:-NODE-850-length-16811-cov-1.866339_pt1 | contig 16811 bp, 27 predicted proteins | sample MGYA00242757_ERZ504575 | MGnify/ENA primary metagenome ERZ504575 (study PRJEB26092, sample SAMD00036297) | human gut metagenome | host: Homo sapiens | study: EMG produced TPA metagenomics assembly of...
TCTTCCGGAAGTTCATCGCCTTCATAGATGTATCCGCAGACTTTGCATACCCAGCCTTTTTTGCCCTCGGTCTGTGGCTTTGGCTTTACATGCTTCTGGTAGTAGGTGTAAGTCATGGTATCCTGATGCTCATGACGCGGGCCTCTGTGACGCTGCAGATGAACATTCCGTGAGTGCCGAGATCCCCGACGCAATTTCGAAATGGGCGACTGGATATGCTACTGAACGGCGGACGTATTCCGACGGAAAAACATCTCTTTCAGTGGGCGGCAGAAGCTGAAAGCCTGGGAGCCGGAGAAATCCTGTTTACCAGTATGACACACGACGGTGTGAAAGACGGTTACGCCAATGAGGCGTTAGCTATGCTGGCCGACAACCTGCACATTCCAGTCATCGCGTCGGGAGGAGCCGGAAAAATGGAACACTTCCGCGACACATTCGCCCAAGGGAAGGCGGATGCGGCGTTAGCGGCAAGCGTATTCCATTTCGGGGAAATCGGCATTGGAGCTCTGAAACAGTATCTCCACGAAGAAGGGATCACGTCCGCCTCTGATGGCCACGGCAGAGAGTAACCGTTCCCTATAGAAGGAAACTCTCGTTCCAGGCAAGTGAAACTGTAGTTCCATGCCTATAAAACCAGAAACGAATGCCGAAGAACAAAAAGTTGCATACGGATGAATTAAGAACAATATAATAGTCAGATAAAAAATGAAATTAGATTTTGAAAAAATGGGCGGCCTGATTCCCGCCATCGTTCAGGACTACAACACAAACAAGGTATTGATGTTGGGCTTTATGAACGAAGAAGCTTACGAAGAAACAAAAGCTACCGGTAAAGTGACATTTTTCAGCCGTACGAAAAACCGTATCTGGATGAAAGGTGAAACCAGCGGAAACACTCTGCAGGTAGTCACCATTGCTGCCGATTGCGACAACGACACACTGTTGATCAAGGCTATTCCCGCCGGTCCCGTATGCCACACTGGCGCTGATACTTGTTTCGGCGAAAAGAATGTGGAAGACATCATGTTCCTTAAATATTTGCAGAACTTCATCGAACAGCGCCGCCAGGAAATGCCGGAAGGTCCTACACCACTACCCTGTTTCAAAAAGGCATCAACCGTATGGCACAGAAGGTAGGCGAAGAAGCCGATCGAAACAGTTATCGAAGCGACTAACGGGACAGACGACCGTCTCGTTTACGAAGCAGCGACATGATCTACCACCTGATCGTATTATTGACAAGCAAAGGACTTCGCATCGAAGACCTCGCACGCGAATTAAAAAGCAGACATAAAGGATAATAACAATGGAAGAGACAACCCTGCTCAAACTGGATAAAGTAGATATCTGCCGTGAAGAGAATGTGATCCTTCACAGGGCATCCTTTACACTCCACAATGGAGAATTCGTGTATGTGATCGGAAAAGTCGGTTCTGGCAAGAGCAGCCTGTTGAAATCCTTGTATTGCGAAATTCCCATCAATCAAGGGGACGCATGGTTGTTGGACTATAATCTCTGCAAGATGAGACGGAAAGACATTCCTTACCTGCGCAGGAAATTAGGATCGTCTTTCAAGACTTCCAGCTTCTTACCGATCGTTCGGTACACAAAAATCTCGAATTCGTCCTAAAAGCGACCGGATGGAAAAAGAAAAGCGAGATAAACGAGCGCATCAACAACGTGCTTTTTCAAGTCGGGATGCAAGATAAAGGCTATAAGATGCCGCACGAGCTTTCGGGTGGCGAGCAACAGCGTATCGTGATCGCCCGCGCATTACTGAACGATCCGGTTTTGATCCTTGCAGACGAACCTACGGAAACCTGGACCCGGAGACAAGCGGACAAATCGTACAGCTGCTACACGACATTTGCCGCAAGGGAACGGCTGTCATCATGACGACTCACAACTACACACTGGTACATAACTATTCCGCGCGTATAGTAAAATGTGAGAATGCCTGCCTAAGTGATGTTGGAGAATAATTTTTTATGTAACTTTGCACACGCATTTAAAGTGAAGAAGAACAAATTAATATAGTAAAAGAAAATGAAGTTTTAAGTTTGGCGGTACTTCTGTGGGATCTGCACAGAGAATGAAAGATGTAGCAAAACTGATTACGGGAGAACGTAACATTGTAGTCTTGTCTGCCATGTCCGGTACGACCAACTCATTGGTTGAAATCTCGGATTACTTGTACAAGAAAAACCCTGACGGAGCAAACGAGGTCATCAATAAACTGGCTCAGAAATATTATGGCCATATCGAAGAACTCTACAGCACTGACGAATATAAGCAGAAAGCCAAAGAACTGATAAAACATCATTTCGACCATATCCGCACGTTTACAAAGGATCTTTTCACGTTGTTCGAAGAAAAAGTTGTCCTGGCCCAAGGCGAACTGATCTCTACCGGTATGATGAACCTCTATCTGAACGAATGCGGCATAAACTCCGTTCTGATTCCGGCACTGGATTATATGCGTACAGACAAGAACGCGGAACCGGATCCAGTGTACATTAAAGAAAAGCTTATCAAGCTATTAGACGGAAACAAGGATGCAGACCTCTTCATAACACAAGGCTATATTTGCCGAAATGCTTACGGCGAGATCGACAACTTGCAACGTGGTGGCAGCGACTACAGCGCCTCTCTGATCGGCGCGGCTATCGGTGCAGAAGAAATCCAGATATGGACAGACATAGACGGCATGCACAACAACGATCCGCGTATTGTTGAAAAGACATCGCCAGTCCGCCATCTGCATTTTGAAGAAGCAGCCGAACTAGCTTATTTCGGTGCCAAGATCCTGCATCCGACCTGCATCCTGCCGGCCAAGCTGAACAATATTCCTGTTCGTTTGTTAAACACGATGCAGCCGGAAGCTCCGGGCACCATGATCTCCAACATGACGGAAAAAGGGAAAATCAAAGCTGTCGCCGCAAAAGACAATATCACTTCCATCAAGATCAAGAGTGGCCGTATGTTGTTGGCTACTGGATTCCTACGAAAAGTATTCGAAATATTCGAAAACTACCAGACTCCTATCGACATGGTAACGACTTCCGAAGTAGGTGTTTCCGTTACGATCGACAACCGCAAGCATCTGGAAGAGATCGTGGACGACCTGAAAAAGTATGGAACGGTCACGGTAGACGAAGATATGGTTATCGTTTGTGTGGTAGGTGACTTGGAATGGGATAATGTTGGTTTCGAAGCTCGGATTGTCCAAGCGATGAAGGACGTCCCGGTACGAATGATCTCGTACGGAGCAGCAACTACAACGTCTCGCTCCTCATTAAAGCCTCCGACAAAACAAGGGCATTGCAAGCATTAAGCGATCATTTATTCAACAATAAAGCATAAACAAAAAGGATGGCGTATCGAATCAATCAATACGCCATCCTTTCATAAGAAAATAAAAAAGAAAGGGCCGTCTTCACAGATGACCCTTTCCAACCAAAACCTTAACTATGAAAAAATTTACGTGCTACAAATATAGATATACTTTTTAATTACCAAAGAAATTCGAAAAATGATATTAAAAGGTACATTTCCTACAGAAAGTTCAAATCACTGGCAACTCCGTTCTATTTTTACGATATAACGTTGTTGAAAGAAACACTTAATACGGTAAAAACGGAAGCCGGAAAGTATGGCTATCATGTCCACTATGCAGTCAAGGCAAACGCAATCCCCGCATCTTGTCTATTATTGCAGAATATGGCTTGGGAGCCGACTGTGTGAGTGGCGGTGAAATACAGGCGGCACTCGATGCAGGTTTCCCTGCCAGAAAAATCGTTTATGCCGGTGTCGGCAAAGCAGACTGGGAGATCAATTTAGGACTGGACAACGATATTTTCTGCTTCAACGTAGAATCGGCTGCCGAACTGGAAATCTTGGAAGAATTGGCTGCGCCAAAACAAAGTGGCCTCGATCGCCCTTCGTATCAACCCGGAAGTAGACGCTCATACACATGCCAAGATCACGACTGGTATGAAGGAAAACAAATTCGGTATCAATTTGAGCCAGCTCGGACAGGTGTTAGATTTAGTCTGCCGTCTGGAACATATCAAATTGATCGGCATCCATTGCCATATCGGCTCACAAATTACAGATATGGCTGCTTTCCGTGGCCTGGTAATCCGTGTCAATGAAATTCAGGAAGAGCTGGAGGCGCGTGGAATAAAAGTTGAGAATCTGAACTTCGGTGGCGGTCTCGGTATCGATTATTATCACCCGAATCATTTGCTATCCCGCATTCGACAACTATTTTGCCGTGTTCAACAAACTATTGCAGCTTCGTCCGGGACAGCAGGTTCATTTCGAGCCGGGACGTTCCATCGTCGCACAATGCGGTTCGCTGATTTCTAAAGTACTATATGTAAAAGTCGGCGAGACAAAGAAATTCTGTATTTTAGATGCCGGCTTCACCGAACTGATCCGCCCGGCCATGTACGATGCATACCACCGCATGGAGAATATCACCAGCGACGAAGAAGTTGAAGTTTATGACGTTGTCGGTCCGATCTGTGAATCGTCCGACGTGTTCGGTAAAGATGTCGAACTGAACCGTGCCCACCGTGGCGACCTGATCGCCCTCCGCTCTGCAGGTGCTTACGGCGAGGTAATGGCCTCACAATATAACTGTCGGAAATTACCGACAGCTCATTACTCGGATACGATGTAAACCCTATTTCAACATTATAGAATGGTCCATGCAAAAATCTTTTCCATACAAGCTTTTGCATGGACCATTATTTTATCAAACCGTCTTTCGAAGTGGTATCCGTAGTCCGGGTGATGTATTTGTTATAAATATCCAAAAATCCTCCGTACATTTGTATCAGCAAAGACAATTTAATATCGATGAGCGAAAATTTACTTACATTCTCCGACCTGGAATTACTCCTAATCGGGATTACTGGCGTGTTGTTTATCATACAAATACTCTATTATCTGATCACATATTCACGCCCTTTACGTGCTGCAACAGCCAAAAGCACGGAACGTGTCACGGCAGACAAGGATGCCCAACCTGTCTCCGTCATTGTCTATGCCCACGGCGAACCGGAAGATTTACGCAATAATCTGCCGATATTGCTGAACCAGGATTATCCGGATTATGAGATTATTGTTGTCAACGACGGTTCCGATGCCAATAGCGAAGACGTTCTGAAACTTTTTTCAAATGAATACAAAAACCTCTATTACACATATGTGCCTGTAGACACTCAATACCTGAGCCATAAAAACTTGCGCTCACTATGGGAATCAAGGCTGCCCGGCATGACATCCTCCTTTTCACCGAAGCGGACTGCCGCCCGATCGGTCCGAAATGGATCAAAGCAATGGCCGGTTCCTACAATCCCGAAACGGACATTATTTTAGGTTTCTGTGCGTATCGGCATACAAAAGGGTTCCTGCACAAGCTCATTGCCTATGACAACCTGACAAATGGGTTGCAAATGATATCTTCAGCCCTCTCCCACCATCCTTTCACGGGAAACGGCCGGAACTATCCTATCGTAAGAAACTGTTCTTTGCCCACAAAGGTTACGCTAGATCCCTCAACCTTCACGCCGGAGCAGACGATCTGTTCATCAATGAAGTTTCGAATCCCGCCAATACGCAGGTACAACTCTCGTCCGATTCCATCATCAAGATGAACAAAGTAGGAGATTTCGAAACCTGGAGAGAGATAAAAACCTCCCGCGCCGCCACCAAACGTTTTTACAAAGGAGGTTCCTTAACTTTTTACCGAATGGAAACCATCGGTTATCTGTTCTTCTGGATTGCGGGAATCGCCACTTTCATCGTCGGGCTTTCAGGAAACTGGCTGCTCTCGATATTGGCCGGATTACTCTTATTCCTCCGCTTCACAGTCAAAGCACTCGTTTATAAAAAATCCGCCTTACTCCTGCAACAAAAGCCATTAACCGCCTGGCTTCCTTTGTTGGAAATCGCTCAACCGGTCTATGACATATATATCCACATTTACAGGATGTTCAACGGGAAAAAAGATTTTACAAATAATGTGGCATGAAATAATATGCCAATGTGCTAATTGGCATATTATTATTCAAATCGAATACTTTTTGCCGGATGGATTTTGGTTATCAGGTAGGAAGGCCCAAGCATCATTAACATAGCAGCGGCCAATGTACCGATGTTCAGCAAAACAATGGAAAAAGACGGTCAGGTCGATAGGAACCGCATCCAAATAATAAACGGACGGATCAAGCTTTACGACACGGAAATAAGATTGAACAAGACAAAGTACGATCCCGATTACATTGCCCCATATCATCCCTTTGCCAATCAAGAAAAAGGATATATAGAGGAATATCTTGCGGATACTGGTGTTATTTTCACCCAAGGCCTTCAAAATACCGATCATGTTCGTCCGCTCCAAGATAATAATCAACAGTCCCGAAATCATGGTGAAGCCAGCAACAGCAAGGATCAGTATCAGAATCACCACCACATTAATATCCTGCACCTCCAGCCAGTCGAATATCATCGGATTCAGTTCTTTGATGGAGCGGGTATAGTATGTGTTACCATTCCGGTCTTGCTTCTCAGCAATATCAAAATACAAATCTTCAGCAACCCTGTCCAGGTGGTCATAATCATCCACTTGCAATTCCAAACCGCTCACCTCGTCAGGCGCCCAACCATTCAGGCGGCGTATCTGGCGGATATCAGCTATCACAAACAACTTGTCATAATCAACAAAACCCGTCTCATAAATACCCGTTATACGGAATTTACGAGCACGCACTTCGTCCTGCACAAAATAAGTCAAAAAGGAATCTCCAACTTTCAGCCCCAACAGATTAGCCAGATAACGGGAGAGCAACACATCCGTAGACACCTTATCGGTAGGAAGGATAAACAGCTCACCCTCTTTCAGATTATTACGGAAGAAAGTCCAGTCATAGTCCCGGCCTACACCTTTCAGCACGATCCCCTGGAAATCACTGTCGGTTTTCAAGATTCCCGGCTTCGTGGCAAAACCTTCCACATGCGTAATGCCGGGAAAGGTTTTCAGATGCTCCAGGAGCGTATCGCTCACTGCAATTGGAGTCGATTCGTAAGAAGCATTATTATCAAAGTTCGTGATTTGGATATGTGAGCCGAAACCGATCACTTTATTCCGAATTTCCTTCTTAAAACCAATGACTATAGCCACCGAAAGGATCATAACAGCCAGTCCTAAGGCTATTCCAATCATAGCAATACGAACAACAGGAGGAGTAGCCTGCCGGTCCCCCTCTTTGCTGAAATAGATGCGTTTTGCTATAAAATATTCTAGGCTCAAAGCTATTGAGAATTGAGAATTTTGGATTGACTAGTTTTAATTGTCAATTGTTCATTGTAATTCATTTATACTGTTTTTCCCGGATATGCCTCCAGCGCCTTCTGAAGCACCACGAGTGCCTTCGCCAGATCTTCTTTTTTCAGAACATAAGCCATACGGACTTCATTCTTCCCCAACCCCGGAGTCGTATAGAAACCAGAAGCCGGAGCCATCATGACCGTTTGCCCTTCATATTCGAAGTCACTCAAGCACCAAGCACAGAACTTATCAGCATCATCCACCGGCAACTTTGCCACCGTATAGAAAGCTCCCATCGGAATCGGGGAATATACCCCCGGAATACGATTTAAGCCGTCGATCAAACATTACGCCTCGACATATTCATCATACGTCTCACGGGCATATTCTTCGGAAGCATCCAGAGAAGCCTCAGCAGCAATCTGGCCGATCAGAGGCGGACTCAGACGAGCCTGGCAAAACTTCATAACGGCATTGCGGACCTCTGCATTCTTCGTGATCAACGCACCAATACGGATACCACACTCCGAATAGCGCTTGGAAACTGAATCGATCAGTACAACATTTTTGCTCAATCCCTTCCAAATGACAAGCCGAGATATAAGGCGAACCTGTATAAATGAACTCACGGTACACCTCATCCGAGAAAAGATAAAGATCATATTTCTTTACAATATCTCGTATCTGGTTCATTTCACGGCGGGAAATATAAATACCCGGTCGGATTATTAGGGTTACAGATCAGGATCGCTTTAGTACGCTCATTGATCAGCTCTTCGAACTTCTCCACTTTTGGTAGGGAAAAACCTTCCTCGATCGTTGTCGTCACCGTACGGATCACCGCCCCCGCCGAAATGGCAAAAGCCATATAGTTGGCATATGCAGGCTCTGGCACGATAATCTCATCACCAGGATTCAGACAACTCAGGAAAGCGAACAATACGGCTTCCAAACCACCTGTTGTAATGATAATATCATCCGCCACGAGATTTATATCATACTTCTTATAATATCCTACTAATTTTCACGATAACTACGATATCCCTGACTAGGGCTGTATTCCAACACCGATCGATCGATCGTCCGGATCGCATCCAATGCCGCTTGCGGGGTAGGCAGGTCAGGCTGACCGATATTCAAGTGATAGACATGAACACCTCTCTGTTTGGCAGCATCAGCCAACGGGGCAAGTTTACGAATTGGGGAACCGGCATATCGACTCCTCGTTGTGAAATATTAGGCATTACTATTACGGTTTGTTTTTAGAATGAGACAAAGGTATACATTTTAGTTGAAAGTTGAAAGTTGAGAGTTGAAAGTGAGAGCGAAAATAACTTTCAACTTTCAACTCTCAACTTTCAACTCTTTACATTCCCGGACGCGGCGAATCCTTACTTGCATGCATAGTCGAGATAAAGGCATTCGGATCGATTTCCTTCACTTCATCTTTCAAACGGGGCAGGTCTTTACGTTCGGCAATGGTAAAGATGATCTCTTTTCCTTTCCTTCATACATACCGCGACCATGCAAGAAAGTACCTCGCATCCCCATCTTTCCTACAATCAGTTCTTTTACCTCCTGCGTTTTCTGCGATACGATAAACACCGCCCGGTTAGGATTCTCGGTCTGGAACATTTCCACCACTTTTCCGAATACGAAGATAGCAAACCAAGAGTACAGAGGCACCGCCCAATCTTGGAATACAAGTAACCCCAACATCACCACGGTCGAATCTATGACGATAATCATATTGCTTACCTTCAAATTTGAATTTAGGCGATCACACGGGCCAACACATCCGTACCGGCGCTCGTACTTTGCGCACGGAACACACAAGTCACTCCAAGTCCCAAAATTGCACCACCGTAAAAGCAAGCAATAAAACTGTCATTCTCAACTAATGGCTGATTAGCAAACAGATATGAAAAACTATCTGTAAAAATGGATATCAAGACAAAAGTCACAATTGTTTTCGGCCCTGACGCCAAACCGAGTTTTTTCATGGCCAAAAGCAACAAAGGCACATTAAAACAAAGAGCAGTCGCACCCATCGGCAATCCTTCGGGCATAAAAGAGAAAAGCCCCTGCGTCACGTGGTGCAAAACAATCGATATACCATACACCCCTCCCGGTACGATTTTATAAGGTGCAAGAAATAAGCTGTAACTAAGTGCCTGCAAAAAAGCACCGATAACGATCAAAGTGTAGTCTGCTACATTTTTTTTCAGCGTGGTATTAGAAACCAGATTAAACGGTTGTTCCATGTTTGCGTTGTTGTTCGATTTTTTGTATTGTTCATTATTTGTTAAAACAGCGCAAAGATATATAAAAAGAAGAGATTGTACACATAAAGCATACAATCTCTCCTGCTATCAAAAATAACCTAGCCCAGATTGAATTATCAGAAATTCAAAGTGCGGTTATTATTATTTGTCACATTCAACAGAACCACATATTTGCGATACTGTTCAGGTGTAAGAACCTTCTTCATCAACTTCAAATTTCCATAAACAGCCTGACGCATCTTTTTGTCACGCATTTTTTCACTTGCCCGGAGACTTTCTCCTTGCATATCCAGAAAATACTCATTGATATTTGCTACTTCATTGGCCTGATAAGAGGACAACTGCAAATAGTTACTCAATTTTTCAAAGTTAATAGCAAACGGTTCTTTACTCACATTGTTACGGTTCTCGCGTGCAAAACCCATTGTCGCACATAATAAAACGGCTGCAACAGCCATACCTAAACGTCTCATAATACCTAAACATTAAATTGTTAAACCTAAACACAGGGGCCATTTGCCCCTTTTCTTTTTACCTTTTATCTTTTCGTTACTGCAAATATAACAATGTGTTTTATAATATTGTTCTTGAACATATTCAAATATTGTTAACGATTAGCAAATTGGATACTATTTAACAATTAAGAAATCTTTTTGAAGCACAAATGAGATGTTTACTACAAATAAGACACCATATCTCCTCATCAAACAACCGAATCGATAGCACACAGATATTAACATCAGAAATTTCGTCATGACTACTTACAAATCGGACGACCTCGATTTGCAGAGCCAGTCTGGGTTGGGATTCCAATTCAAGCAAGAACTTTTAGCCGGAAGCCCACCGCCGTAACCTGTCAACGAATGGTCACTACCGATCACCCGGTGACAAGGAGCGAATATCGATATGGAGTTTGCACCATTGGCATTGGCAACCGCACGGACTGCTTTGGACATACCGATACGCTGGGCCATTTCACCATAAGAAACTGTCTTCCCAAAAGGTATTTCCAACAGTTTGTTCCAGACTGCTTTTTGAAAGTCCGTACCAACAAAAAGAAGCGGCACATCAAACTCTTTACGCTTTCCGGCAAAAAACTCGTCGAGTTGCCTTGCTGCTTTCTCAATTACTTCCGATGTACCTACCTCAAATTCGGAACACAGCATCCGTTTCAATCTCCGGTCTACATGATCACGATGTTTTTCTACCTGCCAGTCACATAAACAAAGTTTGTCACCAAACGAACCGAGTAGCAACAGGCCGCAGGGCGATTCGTAACGCTGTACTTTGATAATATTTTTCTCTTTCTTCATAATAAACTTATACTAATAATTTATGCTTCTCATACGATGGCCTCACCCAACGCAGATAAACACCAAGCGAAGCCAGACAACAACCGGCTCCCACTCCATAGGCTACAGCCAATCCGGCACAGGAAGCGATAAAACCGGCCGAAAGCATCCCGATACCGACACCCAAATCAAAAGAGGTCAGATAAGTAGAAGTCGCCCGTTCCACGCATATTATGTGGAGCGACATTAACAAAGAGGCATTGGAAAGCCGGAACCCCTACTCCATACCCGATACCGATCATCAAGCGCAGACAAAGAAAACCCAAGACTGGTGGACGGTTGCAAACACGGTAAACGTCACCAACAAGCAGACCGCAGAACAGACCGATACCCAATGAATCTTCCCATGATCGACCAGCCTACCGGAGACCAGCCGCGACGTCCCCACTCCTACCGCCATATAAATAAAGAAATAGCCAGGATTGGCCACTTCTATTTCCTTTCCGTACAAAACGACAAAAGAAGTAATCATCCCATAAGGAATTGCAACCAGGATATAAGCGAGCGCAGCCGGCAACGCCTTCACCAGGATAAAACGGTCGAGGGAAAAATGCGGCCGCGGAACCTTTTCTCGCTTCGGATAACGGATCAGGCAGACAGAACCGACCCCGATAAAAGCAGCCATCCAACCAATAAAGACAACCGGATTAAACCCACCTTTCCCATAGATGGCAACAGCTGCCAACGGAGCCAACGACATCGCCAAATTGATTGTCAGACCGTAAAACCCCATTCCTTCACCACGCCGGGAGGAAGGGATCACATCAATCGCAATCGTATTGCCGGCAACCGAAGTCAACCCCATAAAACCACCCTGAACGAAACGGACAGCCATAATAGTCAACATGGTCGTGGCAATCAGATACCCGCCGAACATGAAAGCAAAAACGAAGAAGGCGAAAAGATATAAAGGCTTACGCGAAAAGCAATCCACCAAAAACCCGAAAAAGGCCGGACACAGAGCAGACCGATTGTATAACTAGACAACGCGATCCCCACATTTGCCGTACTGATCCCCAAACTTCCACCAGATAGACCGGTATCCGTCGGCATCAGCATATAGAAAGAGAAGTTTCATCAGGAAATAAGAAATGCAACATTGCACAAAATTCCGATTCCATAATATGGGTTTACAATCTTTCATTTTATTCACGCCAGTTCACTCAATTCCAGCCAGCGCATTGTTTTTCATCTATTTCTTCTATCACTTTTGCGATTCGTTCGGATTTAGCCAACAGTTCGTCATTGCTCAACGTACCGCTGCTCATGGCCGTTTCCAACTCTGCTTTTTCGGCTTCAAGCAGAGAAATCTCGACCTCGAGCGCTTCAAACTCCTTGCGTTCCTTGAAAGTCAGTTTCTTTTTCTGCACCTTTTCAAGACGCGACGTTTTCTCCACAGTGGGGGCCATTCTTGCCTGTCGTGCAGCTTCAGTCTCTTTTTCCAACTGATCCTGCACCTCTTTCCACTCGCGATATTGCGTGTAGTTGCCCGGAAAATCCTTTATATCGGCATTTCCCCGAAACACCAACAGATGATCGACCACCTTATCCATAAAATAGCGGTCGTGCGACACGACGATCGCACATCCTTTGAAGTTCCGCAGATATTCCTCCAATACATTCAGCGTGACGATATCCAGGTCGTTCGTCGGTTCGTCGAGCACAAGAAAGTTCGGGCTACGCATCAAGACCGTGCAGAGATATAAACGGCGTTTTCTCCCCCACTCAGCTTGTAAACGTAATTATGCTGTTTTTCCGGAGCGAAAAGGAAATAGTTCAGGAACTGTGAAACACCCATCTTCTTCCCGTCACCGAGGTCAACATATTCCGCGATATTCTGGACCACATCGATCACCTTCATCTGCTCGTCGAACTGGAGGCCGTCTTGGCTGTAATAACCGAACCGGACCTTTCTCCTACGTCAAAACAACCGCTGTCAGGCTCCACTTCCCCCATCAGCATCTTGATAAAAGTAGATTTTCCCGTTCCGTTATTCCCGACAATCCCCATCTTTTCATAACGGGCGAATATATAGTTGAAATCTTCCACGATCTTCAGATCGCCGAAACGTTTCGAAACATGTTCCGCCTCAAAAATCTTCGATCCGATATACGACGCCTTCACATCCAAGTTGACATTACCGGCTCATGCTGCTGTTTGGCTTTCTTTTCAAGCTCGTAGAAAGCATCGATCCGGTACTTCGCCTTTGTCCCACGCGCCTGCGGCTGACGGCGCATCCAGTCGAGCTCCTTGCGAAGCAAGTTACTGGCCCGGTCCACCTCGGCATTCAACGCGTCCATTCGTTCTTGTCGTTTTTCCAGATAATAGCTGTAATTTCCTTTATACTGATAAATCTGTTTCCGGTCTATCTCGATAATCTCACTACAGACACGATCCAGAAAATAACGGTCGTGCGTCACCATCAAAATACTAATGTTCGCGCGAGAAAGATATCCTTCCAGCCATTCGGTCATTTCCAAGTCCAGGTGGTTGGTTGGCTCGTCAAGGATGATCAATTCGGGATCGGTGATCAACACGTTTGCCAAAGCCACCCTTTTCAACTGCCCGCCGGAAAGCGTTTCCACCTTCTGGTCGAAGTTATGGATTTTCAGCTGTCCCAAAATCTGCTTGGTACGCTGTTCATAATCCCAGGCTTTCAAGTTATCCATCCTAAGCAGGATATCTTCGAGATTGGAATGATCGCCGCTTGCCATCGCCTGCTCATATTCGGCGATCAAACGCACCGTCTCGTTCGGAGAGTAGAAACACGCTTGCAAAACAGTCAGGCCGTCCGGATAATGCGGCATCTGTTCCAGGTAGCCAACCCGCAGATCATTTCGGAACACAACCGCCCCGTTGTCATAATCCTCCTTTCCGGCTATAATATTTAGCAAAGTCGTTTTCCCCGTACCATTCTTAGCTATCAGCCGACCTCTGCCCTTGCGCGATTCCGAAAGTGATATCTTCGAATAAAACCAAATCGCCGAAGCTTTAGTCAACTTATCTATTTGTAAATAACTTATCATATATTCATATCTGCTTTAAATGCAGGACAAAGATACAAAAAAGATCAAGCACGATGGACGGGATTATTTCGTATATTCATGCCGGTAACAGTTGCCAGCTGACAATTGTCGGCAAACAACAACTACGGCGGAAAAATCCAATTATCAGAAGGGAAAACCAGATTATCCGGCAGACGATTCAATAATATATGCCAAGCTGTTTTAAACAATCCTCTTAACAAATATGTTCCCTTTTATAATAAATTATTACTTTTGCCGCTTTAGATAAATTTTAACAGATACACTATGTTGACAACAATGATCATCGTGTTCCTGATAGGATATTTACTTATCGCTCTGGAACATCCGCTAAAAATCAATAAAGCGGGAACAGCACTCCTGACTGGAACAATCCTTTGGGTTTTATATACATTGGGAGCCCCTCAATTTATTCCGACCGCTTCAGCCGAAGAATTTAAACTTTTTTTAGACGCATTCCCATTCATAAAGGATCTGCCTATGCAGACCAGTGCATCCGTTTCGTCATCGACCATCAGATACTGGATAGTATCGGTGAGATCGCAGAGACTTTGATCTTCCTGATCGGGGCGATGATCACCGTAGAACTCGTCGATTCTCACGGAGGGTTTATGTTCATCACCAACCGCATCACCACCAACAGCAAGCGGAAGTTATTGTTCGTCATTGCTACGATCACCTTTTTCATGTCGGCAGTCCTGGATAACCTGACTACTTCCATCGTCATGGTCATGCTGATCCGAAAATTGATCGGCAATTATAAGGAGCGCTGGATTTTCGGCAGCATCATCGTGATTGCCGCCAACAGTGGCGGGGCCTGGTCGCCCATCGGCGACGTGACAACGATCATGCTGTGGGTAAGGGGAAATATCTCGACTTCGGCAACGATCCCGCATCTCTTTTTACCGAGCCTCGTATCGGCATTAGTCCCGGTATTGATCATATCCCGCTATTTGCACGGCAAAGTTACGCCTCCCAACGCTTTTGAGGAAAACCGTGACAACCTTCTATTAAAAGTATTGAAAGCGAACGAAAAACTAAGCGATCCTCTGCATCGGCGTGTTCTGTCTGCTGTTCGTCCCGGTGTTTAAAACGATCACGCACCTGCCCCTTTCATGGGGATTTTGATGGGAGTCGGTATCCTGTGGATATTCACTGAATTGATGTACCGGAAAACTCCGATCAACGAGGACCTGAAACTCCGTTTATCGAAAGTAGTGAGCCGTATAGACGGAGCTACTCTGATGTTCTTCCTCGGTATCTTACTGGCTGTGGACGCACTGCGTTGCAGTGGTGTTTTGGGCAGTTTTTCCCTCTGGTTGGACGATACGATCGGCAATGTATATGCCGTCAACCTGATTATCGGAACGCTCTCCGCCATCGTCGATAACGTTCCGCTCGTCGCCGGTGCTATCGGAATGTACCCCGTTGCCTCGGATGCGATGGTCGCTACGGCTGCTGATCCGGCTTATATAGCCAATTTCGTACAAGACGGCGTGTTCTGGCAATTCCTAGCCTATTGTGCCGGCGTGGGTGGCAGCATGCTGATCATCGGTTCTGCTGCCGGAGTTGTCGTTATGGGACTGGAAGGGATTAATTTCATCTGGTATCTAAAAGAATCTCGTTGCTCGCACTGGCCGGCTATCTGTCGGGAGCCGCTGTTTACATCCTACAAAATGTACTATTAGGCATATAAAAAGATTCTTATTATATTTGTCGGCAATAAATATAAATATACACAATGAATTTCATTTCCAAACTATTCAAGAAGAAAGAAGAAGAAACAGAAGTCGTATCGAAAGGCTCCGTAGAGGAGTTCGTTACACTGATCCGCGTGTATTACCAGGCGGTAATGGCTGTGCAGTTAGGTATCACCAACCTCAATATATTGAACGATATGGCGTTGTTCAAACGGATGCTTAAGATCCCGACTCAGAACAACAAGTTGGGCATAGCCGAGAAATCCCGTTCCCGCAAAATCCTAATGCAAGAATACGGGCTGAACGAAAACTTCTTCAAGGAAATCGATGCCTCCATCAAAAGAACTGCAAGACGCAGAACGACATCAAATCCTATTTCATCATGTATCAGGGATTCAACAACGACCTGTTCTCCCTGCTCGACAACCTGATGCAATGGAAATTCCGCTTCTCCATGCTAGTGAAGAAACTGTTATATTCGCAGACACAGAAGACCATCCATGAGATTGTAACCCGTTCGGAATGGAAAGATGTCAGCGTTCAGAAAGTTGCCTGGAGAATACGGAAATACAAAGAAACGCTCGGCTATTCGGAAGAATGGATGACCGACTTCGTGTACAATGTCGTGCTGATGGCCAAAGAAGATGCCAAAAGACAGAAGAAAGAAGACAAATAACATCATGACTATATGAGCTACCTGTTCTTAGAATACCCGAAATGCAACACCTGCCGAAATGCAAAAAAATGGCTGGATGAGCATAAAATAACGTACGAGGATCGTCATATCATCGATCGCAATCCTTCTGTCGAAGAACTGACAGAATGGATCAAAACGCAGCAAGCTTCCTTTGAAAAAACTTTTCAACACCAGCGGACTGGTTTATAAGGAGATGAAATTGAAGGACAAGTTGCCTGCGATGAGCGAAGCGGAACAGATCGCTTTGCTGGCTTCGGACGGCAAATTGATCAAGCGCCCTTTGCTGATCAGTGAAAATCAAGTTTTGGTCGGTTTCAAAGCGGACGAATGGAACAACCTGGTAAAATAATGAAAACGCCAGCCACTCAGCCGATAGAGCAACATCCGTTAG
>ENA-OQCS01000851-OQCS01000851.1-human-gut-metagenome-genome-assembly--contig:-NODE-851-length-16797-cov-4.157169_pt1 | contig 16797 bp, 17 predicted proteins | sample MGYA00242757_ERZ504575 | MGnify/ENA primary metagenome ERZ504575 (study PRJEB26092, sample SAMD00036297) | human gut metagenome | host: Homo sapiens | study: EMG produced TPA metagenomics assembly of...
ATTTCCTTTCTTTTTCTCTATCAATTTCTGCGTGATCAAAGATACCATAATTCCACAAAACGCCCCACAGCTATCGATCATCACATCAAATACTTTTCCTTCTCGTCCTGGAACAAACATCTGATGAATCTCATCTGTTGATGCATATCCTGTAGAAATCAACTGTGCGGTCAATACTGCTTTCTTTCGATCTAGCACATCACATGACACCGCCTTATAAGTAAAGAATCCAAGTACTGCATATTCCGTAAAATGTGCTGTTTTTCTAACAAACGTATGCACCGCTTCTGCATGCATCATAAGATCAGCATTAGAATGAATCTGGAAAAATCCAAGAAAGCTTAGGATCCTTGCAAGTTCTTTCGCATATCCGATACTCATCCCTGCTGAGGATGTGCCGTTCTTTGCAGAAAATGAAAAAATCAAAATCATCAAAACGAGTGTTATCCCCCAGTATAACACTCGTTTTGTCTGTTTCTGTACTCTCATACAGACTCCTATAAGCGGTTTCCGTACATCTTATCGAAATAGTTTGCATACTCTCCAGATAAAATGTTCTGCCACCATTCTTTGTTATTTAAGTACCATTCGATTGTCTGTGCAATTCCTGTGTCAAAGTTATATTTTGGTTCCCATCCAAGTTCTGTCTCTAGTTTTGTTGGGTCGATCGCATAACGCATGTCATGTCCTGGACGGTCTGTTACGAATTTGATCAGGCTTTCTGGTTTGTCTAACGCTTTTAAGATTGTCTTTACAACTTCTAAGTTAGTACGTTCGTTATGTCCACCTACGTTGTAAACTTCCCCGACTTTTCCTTTGTGGATGATCAGGTCAATAGCTTCGCAGTGGTCAGATACGTGTAACCAGTCACGGACATTTTCACCTTTTCCATAGACTGGAAGTTCTTCGTCTGCTAAGGCACGGCTGATCATTAGTGGAATCAGCTTCTCTGGGAAATGATATGGTCCGTAGTTGTTTGAGCATCTTGAGATCGTCACTGGAAGTCCAAATGTTCTGTGGTAAGCTAATACAAATAAGTCTGCACTTGCTTTGGAACTGCTGTATGGGCTTGATGTGTGCAGTGGTGTTGTCTCTGTGAAGAATAAATCTGGGCGATCTAATGGAAGATCTCCGTATACTTCATCTGTAGATACCTGATGGTAACGTTTTACACCGTATTTCTTTGCTGCATCTAACAGTACGACTGTCCCTTCTACGTTTGTTTTTACAAAAATAGATGGATCTTCAATAGAACGGTCTACATGGCTTTCTGCTGCGAAGTTTACAACGATATCGAATTTTTCTTTTTCAAATAAATCCATGATAAATTCACGGTCTGCGATATCACCTTTGACAAATTTGTAATTTGGTTTGTCTTCCACTGGTTTTAATGTTTCAAGGTTTCCTGCATATGTTAATAAATCCAAGTTTACGATCTCGTAATCAGGATATTTGTTTACCATATGATGAACAAAGTTTCCACCGATAAATCCGGCTCCACCGGTTACTAATATTTTCATGCTATTCTCCTTATTTATCTAAAAATTTTCCTGCCATAACGTCCATTAAATACTGTCCATACTGGTTTTTCTTTAATGGTTCGATATCTGTTAATAACTGGTCCTTTGTGATCCAGTGATTTAAATATGCGATCTCTTCTAAGCAGGCGATTTTTCTGTGCTGATGTGTTTCGACTGTTTTTACAAAGTTTGTTGCTTCCACTAAGGATTCATGGGTTCCTGTATCTAACCATGTAAATCCCTGTCCAAGTAATTCAACATCTAACTCACCTTTTTCCAGATAAATCTTATTTAAATCTGTAATCTCAAGCTCTCCTCTGGCAGATGGTTTTAATTCTTTTGCATATTTTACGACATTGTTATCGTAGAAGTATAATCCTGTGACACAGTAGTTTGATTTTGGCTTTTCTGGTTTTTCTTCAATGGAAATGGCTTTTCCATCAGAATCAAATTCAACGATTCCGAAGCGTTCTGGATCATCTACATAGTATCCGAAAACAGTTGCTCCTTCTTTTTTATTTGCGGCACGTAACAGGCGTTTCTTCAATCCATGTCCGTGGAAAATGTTATCTCCAAGGACCATAGCTACACTGTCATCTCCGATAAAATCTTCTCCAATGATAAATGCCTGTGCAAGTCCGTCTGGTGATGGCTGCACTGCATAAGATAAGTTCACTCCAAACTGATGTCCGTCTCCTAACAAAGACTCAAATCTTGGCGTATCACTTGGTGTGGAAATGATCAGAATATCACGGATTCCTGCATTCATTAATACAGATAATGGATAATAGATCATTGGTTTATCATAAATTGGCAGTAACTGTTTGGATGTTACCATGGTTAATGGGTACAGTCTGGTACCGGAACCTCCGGCAAGAATAATTCCCTTCATTTGTGTTCCCTTTCTCCCTCTGGGTAATAATTAAAACTTAAATGTGTCTTTTAAACCTTTCCATTTCTGGTCTTTTTCAGAAATGATCAATCGACGCCTTCTTCTAATGGCCATTCAACTCCGATTTCTGGATCATTCCATGTAAGACCGCCTTCGTCTCCTGGATGATAGAAATCTGTACATTTGTAGCAGAATTCTGCTTCATCAGATAATACTAAGAAACCATGTGCAAATCCTTCCGGAATATAGAACTGTTTCATATTTTCTGCTGATAATTCTACACCGAACCATTTTCCATAAGTTTTGGAATCAGATCTTAAGTCTACAGCTACGTCAAATACTTTTCCTCGCACAACTCGTACTAATTTTCCCTGTGGAAACTGTTTCTGGAAATGTAATCCACGAAGTACGCCTCTTGTAGACATAGACTGGTTATCCTGTACGAATACCATATCAAGTCCTGCTTCTTTCATGTCGTTCTGGTTATATGTTTCTACGAAATATCCTCTTTCATCTTTAAATACTGTTGGTTCAATAACATAAAGTCCTTCAATATCGCAAGGTGTTACTGTAATTTTTCCCATAATCGTTCTCCTTTTTATTTTAATATTCAATCTCTTTTAAATATCTGCTTAATGCATCCTGCCATGTTGGTAATGGTGTAAATCCATTGGCTGTCAGCTTGCTCTTATCCATTCTGCTGTTAGATGGACGTTTTGCCTTCGCAGGATATTCGTCACTGCTGACTGGTGCAACGGATACGTTCATCCCTGCCTGTTTAAAGATTTCACAGGCAAATTCATACCATGTGCAAATTCCTTCATTTGTTGCATGATATCTTCCATATTTGTCTGTCTGGATCATATCCACTAACAATCTTGCAAGATCATATGTGTATGTTGGTGACCCTGTCTGGTCATTGACAACGGTTAAATGATCGTGTGTCTTTCCTAAGTTTAACATTGTTTTGATAAAGTTCTTTCCATTCACTCCAAATACCCAGGCGATACGGACTGTAAAAAATTTCTTTACATGTTCTTCAATAGCAAGTTCCCCTTCATATTTTGTCTGTCCATAGACATTAAGAGGTTCTCTCTTATCATCTGGTTCCCAAGGTCGCTCACCCTGCCCGTTAAATACATAGTCTGTGCTGATATACATCATTTTGATATCTAATTCTTCACAGACTTTTGCGATATTTTCTGTTCCCTGTGCATTAACTTTTCTGCAGATTTCTTCGTTATCTTCTGCAGCATCAACGGCTGTGTATGCTGCACAGTGGATTACTGCATCTGGTGCTGCTTCTTTGATCACTTTATTTACCTGATCGGCATCTGTGATATCCATTTCATCAATATCCACACCAATTCCTTCAAGCCCCTGTTTTTCTAGTTCGTTCATTACGTCATAACCAAGCTGTCCTTTGACTCCTGTGACAAAAACTCTCATAACTCCTCCTTTATGGTTTACATATAAAAATCCCGCAGATTTTGTGATCTTGATCACTCCTTTGGCTGCCATCTTCTTTCTTACAAAGTCTTTAAATTCTAAATAACGATGATTTAAATATTCATGCTGATTTCCGTGACAGGATAAAATATAGGAGATCAGTGGTTCTGGCTGATCGACTAACAATTCATCTTCATAGTCAATTTCTTTTACTTGTGAAAATACTTTTTTTAATTGTTCTTCTCCATTTTCCAGACCAAAGACATTATATAATTTGTGATCAGAAAGCGTGATCCTTTCATCAAAATCTTTGATCAGCTGGGTAATTTCCTGCATATGACTGCTTCCATAGGTACTGCAGATAAATGTTCCATTTTGTTTTAGAACTCTTTTGATTTCGTTAAATACTTGTTGTCGGTCATCCAGATAAAATAATACATGGTTTGCGATCACTTTATCGAAACTGTGATCTTCTTTTGGAATCTGTCTACAGTCGATCATCTGATAAGAAATCTGTCCTTTTCCCTCTCCGACATAGTTCCTGGCATCTTTTACCATACCTTGTGACTGGTCGGATAAAGTAACATGGACATTTTTTGGAAGATTTTTATTCTTCCACAGTTCCCCTGTTCCACATCCTAGTTCTAATACTTCGTCTTTTTCTTTTAAGTTTAACTGCTCATAGATCCATTCAAACCATGGTTGTGGATTTTGTGAATATTTTTGATGAAGTCCGATACGGATATCAAGATTTGATGCATTCTTATATTGTTCTACCAATCCTTTTTCCAGATTGGTTACGTGAAGAAGATTCATCATCTGTGTCCAGTCGATTTCTTCTTCATTATCCATCTTTTGTTCCATCTCTTCTAAGGATTGCTCTACCAGTTTAAGTGTTCCATCTTTTTTTGTACAAGGTATAACTGTAAGCCGATAGATTCTTTAATGAAATCCTGATCTTCATCGTTGATCGTCATCGTCATGATCTCTTCCAAAGAAAATCCGAGGTATTTTAATGACAAGATTTTTTGTAATTTGGCAAAATCGGCATCTGTATAAAGACGATATCCATTGTCTGCAACTTACTTGGCTTTAAGATGCCTTGACGGTCATAGTAGCGGATCGTTCTTAGTGTTACATTGGCTTTTTTTGCAAATTCACCGGATGTATAGTATCCATCTTTTGTCATTTAGATTCCTCCTTGGTTTTCTCTCTATACGTTATCATAAAGGGTGACGTAAGGGAAGTGTCAAGAGGAATTTTAATTTGCTGGTGTAATAGCTGTAGTCTTTCTGTATCTTAGGAAAACGAAATAAAAGAATAGAAGATCCAGACCAGAAATTTTGCTCGCCATTTTGACCGGTCGCTGATTCGCAAATTTTCCTTGCATAACTCACTCGCTACGCGAGTTCAAACAATGCACCAAATTTGCTGCGAACCGGTCAAAATAACGGCAAAATTTCAATGTTTCTGGATCTTCTATTCTTTTATTTTGTTTTCCTAAGATACCTAAAGTTTACAGGTATTAAATCCAATAAATCAAAATTCACAGTATGTATGTTTTACTATATTGCTTTACATTTTCAGGATAATCGAAAACTGAAATTCTCTCATTTTAATCTTGTAAGAATTAAGATAAAAGATTTTCCAAATATCTCGCTAAATCGATGTCTAATAATTTTTTATACTTTCCTCCATCACTATCAAAATTAGATTCGTAGAAAGTACTTTCTGTTTAATTTATACTCCGTGACTTTTCATTCAATAGCTTGTATACTCTAATTAATCAATTTATTGTTATTTTTAATTTTATGGGGGGTTTTTGTTTATGCTTGATAAGTCTCTTGTTTATAAAGATATTGTGATGTGTCTGCCTTTTGAGGATTTAGAGGATCTTAAGGTTCCTGTTTTGCCTGATGGATATTCTTATAAGATGTTTGAATCTGGGGATGAGATTGCTTGGGCGAAGCTTGAAGTGTTGGTTGGAGAGTTTGATTGTTTTGAGGATGCTTCTGCTTATTTTGCTAAAACTTTTTTAACTCATGAAGAACTTTTAGCTGACCGGGTTTGTTTTATTGTGAATCCTGAGGGAGAGATTGTTGCTACGACGAGTGCTTGGTTTAAGACAAATGGCGATATTCGGTTTCCTTTGATTCATTGGGTGTCTACTTCTCCTAAAGAACAGGGGAAGGGGCTTGGGAAGGCAATTGTTTTGTTTGCTTTGTCTCGTTTTCTTGTTGTAGAGCCAGATGCTGATTTTATTTTTCTTCATACGCATACTTGGGCTTATAAGGCTGTTGGTATGTATCAGAAGATGGGCTTTCGTATTACGAAAAAAGCCCTGCCAAATAGCAGGACTGATTTTTCTTGTCTGGATGTTTTGAAGGATGTGATTCCTAATTCGATTATTGCTCAGCTTTTAGAGAAAGATTAAGATGCTGTCCAGTCACATTGATCTTATATATACTAACACACACTTATATTTTTAATCATCTTAATTGACATAAAAATATATAAATGTTACTATAATAATAGAAAAGGTGCTACCGATGACGGTTTGCCTGATATAAACGATTGAATAACCGCTCACATAACTTGTCAGGTCAATGGGCGGTTATTTCTCTATCTTGGCATCATGCTTTCCACGCACATAACCAAGACTATAAAAAGCCACACACAGTGAAATCACTGCAATTAGTTCTGTAATGGTTAGCATAACTTCAAGCCCCCTTTTCGTAAGATTTCTCAATAATAGAGATTGATCTATGTAATCGGGGCTAGAACTCCCCGTAGGAAGCAAACCGCCATTCACGTCAATGTGAAGTAACACCTGTTTTTATTTTATCAAATCAACGAATACAAAAATTATCAACCAATTCCATTTAACATACACACTGCGTAGTGGTTTGAATAGACTTCAGATGTATTTGACAGAAATAAAAGAAAAACAAATATTTGGAAGAATCAAGATGGCAAACATGAGCACTTTTTGAGTGCGTTTTTTACAAATTCGCAGTGCCTGTGGTTGGATGTCTGACCGTTGCTGCGGGCATTTTGGCTCGCAGCGAGGAAGTTTCCAAAGGAACAGGCACGAATCAGCGATTTGTAAAAAACGCTCTCAAAAATGCGGAGTTGCCACCTGATTCTTTCAAATATTTGTTTTTCTTTTATTTCTGTCAAATACATGCAAGCCTACCTACAAATCAGAATCTGTCTACACGAATCACTGCATAATGTTTCCCCTGCATCTCGTCTTTAATCTTCTGCTTAAGATCCTTCACGATCTTCTCTGGCTCATAATCTTTCCCATAAGGAATCACAAGATCAAAGATCACATTCGTATGTGTTGGCCCTTTGACCATTCGAAAGTCATGAACTGACAGTGTCTTGTCATATTTCTTAACAATATTAAAAACTTCTTTTCTTGTCTCATTCACTTCCTCATCATCCGTCACTACAGGATCCATATGGATTGTTGCTTCGCAGTGATATTCTTCCATCAAACGCATTTCAATATGATCCATCAGATCATGCACTTCCATCATATCTTTATTGTATGGAACTTCTGCATGCAAAGAGACAATTCTTCTTCCTGGACCATAGTCGTGAACAACGATATCATGAACTCCGATGACCATCTTATGATTTAATACAGTCTCTGTGATCTTAGCGATCAATTCTGGATCTGGGGATTCTCCTAATAGGGGGTTCATGGTATCTTTGATTGATTCATAACCACCCCAGAGTACAAAACATGCAACAAAGATTCCGACAATTCCATCAATATTTAAATGAAAATAATGGAATACAAGCATTCCTCCAACAACTGCTGCTGTTGAAATACAATCATTTAAACTATCCGCTGCTGTCGCTTTCATCGTTTCAGAGTGAATTCTCCATCCGATTCCTTTGTTAAACATATACATCCAAAATTTTAATGCGATCGAGATCACTAATATTACATAAGAAATCCATTGTTCTGTGATCACCTCTGGATGAATCACTTTTTCTACTGATGTTTTAAATAATTCCACTCCCATCATCAAGATCAGGATAGATACAACAAGTCCTGATACATATTCCATCCTTCCATGTCCGAATGGATGATCTTCATCTGCTGGTTTTCCAGCCATTCCAAATCCGACAAGTGTGATAATAGAAGATGCTGCATCAGATAAATTGTTAAACGCATCTGCTGTGATAGAGATTGCTCCTGTGATGATTCCTGCGAAAAATTTGGTTGCAAATAAGAAGATGTTACAACAGATTCCTACAATCCCTGCCATCTTTCCATAAGCATTTCTTACTTTTGCATCCTTTACATTTTCTTTGTCTTTAATAAATAATGATATTAATAAGTTTGTCATAAAAAACTCCATCTACATAGTAAATGGGAGTCCTAATGACCCCCAATGTACTTTTTCTTTATATTTATGAGGATCTTTACCTCATATGTTCACTTTATGCTTCTACGATCTTACCTGCGATTGCTGATGCAGCTGCTGTCTTAGGTGATCCTAAGTAGATTTCTACTTTTGACGTTCCCATTCTTCCTAAGAAGTTACGGTTGTTTGTTGCAAGAACACGTTCTCCATCTGTCATGATCCCGCCTGCACGTCCACAACATAATCCACATCCTGGATGCGTGATGATTGCTCCGGCTTCTGCCAAAATCTTCATGTATCCAGCATCCACTGCCTGTTTATAAATCTTTCTACTAGCTGGTGTTACGATCAATTTTACATAATCAGCAACTTTCTTTCCTTTTAAGATCTCTGCTGCCGCTTTCAGATCTTCTAATCTTCCGTTTGTACAAGATCCAATAAATACCTGATCAAGCTCTGTTCCTTCGACTTCTTTGACAGCTCTGATCTTATCTACCTGTGATGGACATGCCACTACTGGTACTAAATCTTCTGCTTTATATGTGATTGTCTGGCAATACTCAGCATCTTCATCTCCATATAACCAATCAACATCAGCTAAATCTACCTTAGAATATTCAGCTGTCTTTTCATCCGGTGCGAAAAGTGCTGCTTTCGCTCCTGCTTCGATTGCCATATTTGACATTGTCATTCTGGCTGCAACACTCATCTCATCAACTGTGCTTCCAGAGAATTCTAATGCTTTATAAGTAGCTCCAGCTGCTGTTAAATCTCCGATCAATCGTAAGATAATATCTTTAGAACTTACATTTTCAGGAAGTTTTCCATCAATGACTACTTTGATCGTCTCTGGAACTCTTACCCACATCTCTCCTGTTCCAAGGATCGCTGCCATCTCTGTATAACCGATTCCTGAAGAGAAACATCCAACACAACCATAAGTTGTTGTATGAGAATCTGTTCCGAATACGATATTCCCAGGTTTCGCATATCCACATTCTGTCATTAACTGATGGCAGATCCCATCACTTCTGTGAACATTTTTCATGCCATATTTCTTGGCAAATGCATCACCAATCTTGAAATGTCTGATATCGTCTGTTGTACTTGCTGGTACCATGTGGTCATAGATCAATACGACTTTGTCTGGGTCCCATAACTTTGTAAATCCCATTTCTTCGAATTTCTCCGCTACGAATGGAATAAAGATATCATGGATCATAACACGGTCTACATTTACTGTCTGGATCTGTCCTGGTTTTACACTGTCAACACCAACGTTTCTGCTGATGATCTTTTCAATCATTGTCTGTCCCATATCTTTATTTCACCCCATTTCTTTTCTTCATGGCTTCTACTAATCCACCAGCGTTGATGATCTCCATCAAGTTATCTGGAAGGGAATGAATCTCATAATCTGTACCATTATATGTGATCTTCTCTCCTAAAGTAACTTCAATCTCATCACCTTCTTTAACTGCATCCTGAATCTTGTCATTCTCAATTAACAGTAATCCATTATTGATGGAATTACGAAAGAAAATACGTGCAAATGATTTGGCAATGACGCATTTAACTTTTAATGCTTTGATGATCTCTGGTGCCTGTTCTCTTGAAGAACCGCATCCAAAGTTGCTTCCTGCTACGATAATATCTCCTTCACCAATCTGTCCTGCTAATTCTGGACGAAGTGGAGAAAATCCATACTGTTTCATATCTTCTACGGTTGGGAGTGCCAAATATTCTGTTGGGATGATGATGTCTGTATCAATGTCATCTCCAAGCACCCAAACCTTTCCTTTAAACTGTTCCATATCTCTTCTATCCTTCTTCCTTAAATCTGGTCTGCTGTTGTGATCTTACCTGCGATCGCTGATGCTGTGACCGTCGCTGCTGATCCTAAATATACATAAGAATCCGGATGTCCGGCACGTCCTTTGAAGTTTCTTGTTCCTGTAGAAATCAAAACTTCATCTTTCCCGATGACACCCTGACAGCTTCCCCAGCAAACGCTGCAGTTACAGTTCATAACCATTGCTCCGGATTCCATGAAAATATCGATCAGACCTTCATCTAATGCCTGCATATAAACTTCATTGGAAGCTGGTGCGATCAAAAATCTTACGCTGTCACTTACTTTCTTACCTTTTAAGATTTCAGCAGCGACTCTTAATTCTTCGATACGTCCATTGTTACATGATCCTAAGAATGCTTCATCGATCTTCACATCCTTGACTTCTTTGGCATCCACAACAGCATCGATCTGATGAGGTCTTGCAACAACTGGTTTGATCTCGTCTAAGTTGATATCATAAACTTTCTCAATACCGCATCATCATCGCTCTTGAATAAGTTCTCAGCTTTTCTTCCACGACTTTCTACGTATTCTACAACTTTCTCATCTGGCTCAACGATTCCAGTCTTAGCTCCTGCTTCAACAGCAAGATTGCAAAGAACTAAACGTTCATCAATATCAAGGTTATGAGCACCTTCTCCAGCAAATTCCATGATCTTGTAGTTACATCCATTTGCTCCAACCATTCCGATGATAGAAAGCATTAAATCTCTGGCGTATACACCTTCTCTTAATTTACCATGCAGGTTAAAACGGATCGTGTCTGGAACTAATACCCAAGACTGTCCTGTTACCATAGCGTATAAGAAATCAGTACATCCGATTCCTGTACCAAATGCTCCTAAAGCTCCATATGTACACGTATGGGAGTCTGCACCCATGATAAATTCTCCTGGACATACATGATTCTCTACCATGATCTGATGGCAGACACCTTTTCCTTCATATAATTTGATCTCATGCTCTTTTGCAAAATTACGCATCTTTCTATGTGCTGCTGCTGTTTTTGGATTCTCCGCAGGCACATTGTGGTCCATGATAAATACCAGTTTGTCTTTGTCCGCGATCTTTGGATGTTTTAACTGGTTATGATACATATCAATTGTTAAATGTGTCGTTCCGTCATTACTCATTAAACGGTCAACTTCGATCGTATGGATTTCTCCTGCTTTTACCTGATCTACTTTCGCAGCTCTTGCAATAATCTTTTCTCCGATGGTCATTCCCATGTTCCTATTCCTCCCCTTCATTCAAGAAATTGATCAATCCGCCATGATCTAAGATATTCTGCATATATGGTGGCAGCTTGGTACATGGAAGGGTTTCATCCTCTGTTTTGATCCATCCTTCAGACAGGTTGATATCAATGTCAGTTCCGTCTTCCACTTTGTCATATAAGTCTTTGCTGATGATCACTGGTAATCCGATATTGATAGAGTTTCTATAGAAGATTCTCGCAAATGATTTAGCAACCACTGCTTTGACACCTAACGCTTTCAGTACACTTGGCGCCTGTTCTCTGGATGACCCACATCCAAAGTTCTCTCCTGCTACAACAATATCTCCTTCTTTTACCTTCTTGGCAAAATCTTTATCAATTGATTCAAAAGTATATACTTTCATCTCTTCAATATTTGGCAATAACAAATATTGTGACGCGATGATCTGATCTGTATCTACGTCGTTATGGAATTTAAATACACGTCCCATTGATCTTCCTCCTGTTTTGTATCTTTTATTTTTAAGGATACTATAAATTTGGAAAAAAATCTATGTCTGATAACAAAAAAAGAATGGTAATACGTAAAATATTACCACCCTTTATCTTCGAATTCCGTATAATTTCATCAAAAATCTCCGAAATGGAATCAAATGAAGCCAGATATGTTCAAAAAACTCCCACCAAAAATCTCCAGGTGTGATCCATTTTCCTTTACGCTTTACTTTTGTAATGATCGCAAAAACCTGTTCTTTGTCAATCGGTCCTTCCATATCTACCTGTGCATCTCCGATAATAAACAGTTTTCCCTCCTTGTTGATGTGATGAATCCGATGCATCACATACGCCTCATCTCTTCTCTGAAAAAACACCATATCCCCAGCTTTCAATTCTTCTTCTGGCTTCTTCATCAAAATATAGTCTCTTTGATGGATCAAAAACGGATTCATACTGCTCCCACTGATCATCATGCTGACTTCTTTTCCCTCTTCTACCAGATCTTTCAATACCGGGATATAAACGTTATTTGCAATCTGTCTCATTCATCCAATACCAGTCCATGTTCATAAAGTGCTCCGACAAATCCTTCTACATCTGTCCTTGCTGTTTCTTCATCTACTTCAAATTCATCCATGATCTTATCAACCAATTCTTCTTTTGACTTCGATTCATCTAAATTCTTCCAAATAAATGCTGCCACTTCATTTAATGTGATCATTCCATTAAATTGCTGAGTTGCAGCCCCTGTTGGTACAAGAATTACTTCTCCTGCGATATCACGAAGCATAAAATCTGTATTACGTTTCATATGCTATGCCTTCTTTCTTTATTTTTATTTTCTTATTTTATTTCTTTCCGTGTATATGGATTGATCAACAATAACATTGGAATAATTCCAGTCTTCCCGCTAACATATCAAAGATCATAACGATCTTGGAAAGATTCGAATACATTGAAAAGTTTCCAGTTGGTCCTACGATATTAAGCCCAGGACCAATATTATTCAATGTTGCAACAACTGCCGTAAAATTGCTTGTAAAATCGAAGTTATCAATAGAAATGATCAGTACAGAAAACATCAGTACAAATGCATATGCGATCATATAAACATTGATCCCTCGAATAACTTCATGTTCTACAATTCTTCCGTTGAATTTAACCTTACGTACCGTTCTTGGATGTAAGTATGAGAGCAGCTCTTTCTTGACGGTCTTTAACATAATGACCAATCTTGATACTTTCATACCACCACCGGTACTTCCGGCACATGCTCCTGAAAACATCAGCATTACCAGAATAAACTTTGAAAATTCCGGCCATTTATTAAAATCTGTTGATGCATATCCGGTTGTCGTGATCACTGTTCCTACTTGAAAAAGTGCATGGCGGAATGCCTGCTCGATCGTTGGAAATAAACTGTGTATATTATATGTGATCATTGCTACAGATGCACCAATAAATAATAAGTAATATTTTAATTCTTCATAATGGATCGCATCTTTGAACTTCTTGATCAAAATAAAATAATATACATTAAAATTTACTCCAAATAAGATCATAAAGATCGCGATCAAATATTGTATGTATGGTGAGTAAGATGCACACCCTGAATTCAATATCGAGAATCCGCCAGTTCCAGCAGTACCGAATGCAAGTAACAGCGAATCAAATAATGGAAGCTTTCCTAAAAGCAACAATACTACCATCACAATAGTCATAAAAATATAAATCTTATACAAGATCATAGATGTTTTTCGAATCTTAGGAACCAGTTTTCCAACAGATGGTCCTGGACTTTCTGCTCTCATCAGATGAATATTCTGACCACCAACCAATGGCATGACAGCTAATACAAACACGAATACACCCATACCACCTACCCAGTGAGTAAAACTCCTCCAGAATAAACTACATCTTGCTAATGCTTCTACATCCGTTAAGATACTTGATCCTGTTGTAGTAAATCCTGAAACCGTTTCAAACATCGCATCTACAACCGATGGAATATCTCCATTGATCACAAATGGAAGTGCTCCAAAAAAACTCATCACAATCCAACTGATCGCAACTGTTAAAAAACCTTCTTTTGCATAATAAACTGTCTTCTTTGGTTTCTTCATAACAAAAAGAATTCCGATGATCAGACATACAAATAGCATGATCCAGAAAGAAAAACCTTTCTTCTCATGATAGATTAATGCGATCAGACAAGGAAGTGATAAAAATGCACTCTCAAAGAGCATTACCAAGCCTATTACGTATCGAATCATTGAAAAATTCATTATACCCTGCCCCCATTATCCTCTCTTTAAGATGTCTTTGACATCGTGTAATCCTTTTTTAGTTGTGACAACTACCACCAGATCATCTTCTTCCATATGATCTTGACCATTTGGAATCATTGGTTTTCCTTTACGATAAATGCTGCAGATCAGCAGATTATCAATCAATAACAGATCTTTAATTGGTCTTCCAATGACTGGAGAACCTTTCTGAATATGAAATTCCAGTGCTTCCGCTCTTCCATCCATTAATTTGTAGAGATTCTCAATATTACTTCCGATGGAATTTTGTCTTGCTCTTACATACTGAATAATATATTGTGCTGTCAGATATTCCGGATAGATCATACTTCCAAGATCTAATCGTTCGATCATGGCATCGTAATTCAATTTCTGTACCTTTGTGACCAATTTTGCATCACTCTGGCTCTGTGCATACAGAGACAAGAACATATTCTCCTCATCGTGATTCGTAAGGGCAATAAATGCATCTACATCCGTCAGACCTTCTTCTAACAGCATATCATGGTCATTTCCATTTCCATGGATGATCATCGCATCTGGAATACTCTCATTTAATCTCTCACATTGATCTCTGTCTTTATCGATCAGTTTTACACCAATTCCACTAGAAACAAGTAATTTTGATAAATAAAATCCAATCTTACTTCCACCTATGATCATTGCTTCATGAACCTGATTCTTTCTTTCCCCAATCTTCCTGAAAAATTCCATGGCACAGTTTGGCCTTCCAACAAATGAAATTATATCTTTCTCTCTTAACTGAAAAGAACCATTTGGAATGATCAATTCTTTCTTACGCTCTACCGCAGAGATCAATATCTCACAATTTAACTGATTACTGACATCGATCAATGTCATTCCATCTAATTTAGAATTATGTGGGATACGGTATTTTAACATCTCGATCCTGCCTTTAGAAAACTTATTCACTTCCATTGCAGAAGGGAATCTTAGTAATCTTGCAATCTCATATGCCGCACTTAATTCTGGATTCAGCACAACAGAAATTCCCATCTCTTCCTTTATGAAACTGATCTCATCATAATAAACAGGATTTCTCACTCTGGCAACCGTCTCACATCTTCCTGCCTTCTTCGCGATCAGACAACACAAAAGATTCAATTCGTCAGAGTTCGTAACTGCAATAATGATATCTGCTGTCTCAACTCCTGCGTCTGACAGAATACTATAACTTGCTCCATTCCCGATCACACCTAATACATCATGTGTTTCAGCAAGTTTCTGTACAACATGTGCTTTCTCATCAATAATGGAAATGTCATGGTTCTCGCCACTTAATTCCTCAACAAGCGTAGAACCGATTCTACCACACCCAACAATGATAATATTCATTTTTTACCCTCAATTCATTAACACTTTCTTAACAAATTTTTATACTTTTTTTATACTTGTCCTATTCTATCACAGTCTGTCAGAAATTACAATTTAAGAAATATCCTTTTAATTATGACATCTAAAAATATCCTGTAAGACCAAACATAATTTATCTGATCTTACAGGATATTTTCTTCCCACACATCATCTTTCAACGCATGGATATCATTATTCTAAATCTGCATGCCGCATAAACATCTGCTCCGATGTCTGATTCCAGTTTTCCATAAGTTTAATACGATCGCATCGAAGATTAAAAATGACATCTGTTCAAACTGACTTCCCATTGGCTGTATCGAATGTTTCTCTTCATTATTTCCTTTGGAGTCACCTGGAAGTATGATCATCCCATCTGCCATTTTCCCCAGTGTGGATTGCGGATTCATTGTAACAAGTCCAAGATATAGTCCAGATTCTTTGCTTTTTTTGCAATACTGACCAAGGCATCTGTTTCTCCTGACCCAGATGTTATGATCAATAGATCTCCAGCTTTCGTATGTGGTGTTGAAATTTCTCCAATGACATACGCCTGAAATCCAAGATGCATCAATCTGTTTGCAAAACCCTTCGCCGCCAACCCTGATCTTCCTTTTCCAGTTAAAAATATCTTTTTGTCTGGTGCTATCAGTTTTAAAACATTTTCAATCTGTTCTTCTTCTATTTTAAAAGTTGCGTCTTGAAGTTCCTTTAAAATATGTTCTAAATTTTCTTTTACTTTCACATCTCTTCTCCTGCATCCATAATCTTGTGAATTCGTTCTTCGATATTTCCTCCAAATATATAGCTTCCTGAAACAAAAATATCTGCGCCTGCCTTTTTACACACAATGGCTGTTTGATCATTAATGCTTCCATCTACCTGAATCTGATAAGAATATCCTTTTTGTTCTCTCAATTCACAAAGATTCTTTACTTTGTCTGCAACTGATGGAATAAAACTTTCTCCAAACACACCGGATTAGTGGTCATGCAAAGGACAAGATCAGCCATTGGCAAAATCTCCTTGATCATAGATACCGGAGTTCCGGGATTGATCGCAATTCCGGCTTTTTTTCCACACTTTTTGATTGTCTGAATAGATCGGTAGATATGCTTCGTTGCCTCTGTATGCACGGTGATGATATCTGCCCCGCACCCGCAATCACTGGTATCAGATTTTCTGGATTTTCAACCATCAGATGACAATCCAGTACAAAACCAGTATGTTTTCTCAGATCTTTTACTGTATTTGCGCCAAATAGATCATTGGTACAAATGTCCATCTGTAATATCAATA
>ENA-OQCS01000852-OQCS01000852.1-human-gut-metagenome-genome-assembly--contig:-NODE-852-length-16755-cov-3.125752_pt1 | contig 16755 bp, 19 predicted proteins | sample MGYA00242757_ERZ504575 | MGnify/ENA primary metagenome ERZ504575 (study PRJEB26092, sample SAMD00036297) | human gut metagenome | host: Homo sapiens | study: EMG produced TPA metagenomics assembly of...
TTGAAGGTCAAAACATTTCATGTAAAATTAAAGGCATGGTTTTTAATTCTTTAGAAGTAATTGTTTCTAACTGAGAAAAAGGACCTTCTATCACTGAAAGACCTGAATATATCAGCTCTAGAAAGGAGTTTGGTCATTGGGAGGGAGATTTGGTTACTGGTCCTAGAGATGGACAAAATGGTGCTTATCTTATTTAGTAATCTTGCTTTAAAAGGTGGAACAGCTATTAACTTAACTATTTTTGATTTACCTCGTTTATCAGTAGACATTGACCTAGATTTCACCAATCATGTTACTAAAGATGAGATGCTCATCATAAGGCAAAAAATAACCAATCTACTTAAAAATTATTTAAAAAAATGATTATATTTTAGAAAAAGAATCTCGATATCATTATGCTTTAGATAGCTTTAAAATCTATTATATAAACGCAGGAAATAATAAGGATTCTATTAAAATAGAAATCAATTATATCTTCCGTAATCATATCTATGATCTTATTGTTGTAGAAAGTAAAGATTATGGATTGGTTAAAAATGTTTTAATAAGAACTTTGCATCCCTATGCAATTTACGGAAGTAAATTTATTGCCTTAATGACACGTGCAACTCCACGTGATTTATATGATATTCTTTATATGATTAATTCTCATATTTCTTGAACACGATATTCAAGAAATAAAAAATGTGCTGTATTTTATAGAGCAATAAGCAATAAATATGAAAGCTATGATTTTAATTTAAATCATCTTGATTCTATTAATCAAAATCACATTAAAAGATTTCTATTACCTGTTATTAATTCAAAAGATTTTTTCTCATTATCTTTAACAAAAAACAAGTGCTTGATTTCTTTAACAAGCACTTCATGTTATCTTCTAACGAGGTTGATTTTTTAAAACAATAAATATGGATGGATTATTAATTGATAGTGAAATGATTTCTTATAAATGTTATCGTGATTTTTTAAATGATTATGGTTTAGTAAACTAAACACTTTTAAATCATTTTGGCTAAAATAAACTTTGTTAGGAAATGACATGGAACTTAGATATTCCATGTCATTTCTATATTTCCATTGGCAATCTTGATAACTTTGCCAAATGCGTCAAGCACTTTCTGTTTATCTTCAAAGTCATAGAATTTCAGCAATTTATCCATAGACTTCTCGCTACCATCACATGCAGCGGAAATAGTTCGATAGGCAGGGCATTTATCAACACTCTTTACCATGTCATTCTTCCTCCTGTAATAGTTCTCGCATTAACTGCAACGCAGATTGTCTACGCTTATAAATTCCGTTCCTTGTTGCGTCCATCAATTCTGCAATCGCCTGATCCGAAAGTTCTTCAAAATAGGACAGCAGAAGTACATTACGTTTGATTTCCGGCAATTCGCAAAAGAGAACTTCACGTCTGGAACGACGATCTAACTCTTTTTCATAATTCTTCACAGTACAATCAATCACGCGTTTAACCAATGTATCAAACTGCAATCGGATTGCCGTTTCAAAAGAAGTAGGTTTCATATCTTCACCCCCCTCTCTACATATAGCGAAAATCGGTATCTCCCTCTTTCCGCACCAACACTCAACAGCGAGACGTGATTTGAATACAAATTTTGAAAAAAAGTTGAAAAAATTTTTCAAATACGAAAAAAGCCAATAAAACATATTTGTTTTACTGTACTTCTTCTTTTTGTGCATGGGAAAACCACTATCTGATTCTACATCAGAAACAAGAAAATTATTTTTTCTCGTTAGGGGTAGGTTCTCTCATAGCCTTTCATTCCTTTGTCTTTTGAAAAAGGGTAGCGTCTATGTTTAGGCAACTACCCTCATAAACTAGAAATAATTTTTTAGTTTCTACACCATTTGCAATATAGCATTACAGATGTAAAGTATCATTATTTTGTTTTTCATATAAAGATTTCAAAATAGAACTATCGCCAAATACATACTCACAAAGTTCACAGATTTGTTTTTCTGAATACTCTTCCAATGAAATTTTCAGCAGTTTCTTTTCTACTGGATCTTTATAAAGTGATAAATCCGAAATATACTCGCAACCTATTTCAGTACTCATATCTTCAAAATATCCTGTTTCATAAATCAATTCTCCTCAAATTACTTATAAGATTTATTGATTTGTTCTTCTTTTTTTTTCGATATACACCGATAGCACCAATTCCTGATACAAGTAACAATAATGTCCAAAGTGTCATATTTGTTTTATCGCCTGTTTCAACGCTTCCACTATTATTAGGTTTATCTGTATCTGGTTGCGTCGGTTTATCTGGTTCACTTGGAGCTACTGGTTTATCTTTTGCTTTTACTGTAACTTTGATTGTTTTAACAGATGAAGCTCCTTTACTATCTGTTACTTTATATGTAACTTCATATACTCCAGCTTTACTTGTATCCACTTCATTCTTCAGGATTTCAATTTCTTCTGTTAAATTTCCATCTTCCTTATCTGTTGCAGTTACATCTTTGAATGGGTCGAACACATCTCCAACTGTTAATGTCTTATCACTTGCATTGATTATTGGAATTCGGTTAATATCACTCATATTTCTCTTAAATTCCCATGTACCTACAAACTCTACATTATCTGTTACATTATCATGCTTAGCAGGTGTCCAACCTTTGAATGACCATATACCATCTGATACTTTTACATCGGCAAATGTTTCTATTGATGGTTGCACTGTTTTTCCATGCTCAACACTTCCTGTTTCTGGTAGCTGGTCTGTAATTTCTTTTGGAAGCTCTTTATCTTTGGTTGTAGATTCAAAGCGGTAATCTACGACATACTGATTTACCTTGAATTCCATGTGCCAGTAAATGAAACATTTCTGTTTTTATCTGCATTATCTGCATTAGCCACTTTACTATCAGCGTCATATCCTTTAAATGTCCATACGCCATCACTTACTTTAATTTCTGTTTCATCTGGTTGAATCGCAGTAATGGTTGCACCCTCTACATATTTAGAAGGATCTATTGGTAATAAATCTGTCACTTCTTGTGGAAGGCTTTTTCCTTTTGTTCCACCCACAAATTCATATAACACACGATATGTGTCTTTTTTTGCAACCTGCCACATATCATAATCAGCTTTATTTTGTGTATTTGCGTCCGCAAGTTTCTTAAAGTATAAGCCCTCTGTTTCTGCATTCTTATTTACCAATTCAAAAGTATCTTTGCTTACTTTCAGTGCATTTGATATAATTTTGCCCAACGATTGGTTTTCCCTCTTTAGAAGTATCTGTCTTATCTACAAGTGTTACTGCTGTTTTTCCTGTAGCTGTACCTAAAATTTCTAAAGGTATCTTTTCGTCAGGATAATTTTCTTTATCTACAAATGCTAATAAATTTAATTTGTTTGAAGTTGCCTTATAGCCTCCACCAATCATAGTTGGTACAAATACATTCCATGTGCTATTTGTAATTACAGCATTACCATAGATTTTATCGACATAATTGCACTGATTAAATGTATATGTATCGTCAATGCTTGTCACAACTGTTTTATCATAAGCACTGTTATCTTTATAACCATATCCAAATGCTGCATAATCGTTCATTACAATCTCAGAGTTATTTGTATTTGTTGCAGTTGTGACATAAAGATAACCATTAGCAATCCAAGTACCATGATCCATAGTCAAAGCACCTTTGGAATATGCTTGCTTATTGGTTGTTAATTTTGCATTTGTATTGATATTTATATCATAAATATTAAAAGCATTCTTTTTTTTATTTCCTAAAGTCACATCTGAATCATTAGTAACATTCATCTCTGTAAAATATCCTACGATTGGAATAGAAGTTTGAGCCTTATCAAAGTTAAGAACTGATCTTTCTTTTGTATCTGTATTATTTACTCCCCAAACGCCGGCTTCATCATCTGTAAACACTGGACTTCCTGTGATATTGATTTCCATGTTACCATTAACAGTACCGCCATATCCATAGATTCCCGATAAAGAGCCACCATCTAAATTTACTGTTACATCCTTCTGGCTGTTGCATAAACAGGGATAATGCCACTTTGATAATTATAACTATTTCTCAAATCAATATCAGTAGCATTGATAATAATATCTCCATTAACGATTGAACCTGTTGTTGCAGAATCATCAACACCAATAATATCTTCTAAATGTGACCCATTGGCATTGATTGTGACATTCCCACCAACTATTGCAGATTCTGCACCTACAATTCCCGGTGGATCACTTTCTGGAGTTCCATCTTTATCCCAACCCCAAACATTTTCATATGTATCAACTGTTACATTTCCGCCAACTTGGAACAGGTTACCTGTTAAATTTATTTTTTCTCCGGCACCAATAATGTCCCAATTTGCACCAATACGAACGATACGGTCTGTACCTGCATATGCAGAATCTCCTGCAATAATATGTATATCTCCATCAACGATAGATTGCGTTGGATCTTCTCGCATTCCTTCAATTCCAGTAGCATAACCAGCTTTCACTTGTACAGTTACATTTCCCTTAACATGAGAGTTATATGCTCCAACGATATTCTGCGGTCTTGTATTAGTAGCTGGTCCATCAAGAATCAATGTTACATTTCCACCTACATAAAGCGGTGTACCACTTGGTCTATCTCCACCATAAGCTGTTGCTTTGTTTGTACCTATCAGATAATTGCCACCTTCGTTGTTTCCATAGCTAATATTACCTACAAGTTCTACATAAATATCTCCGTCTACAGATCCTTTATAACTACCACCAACAACTACATTTTCCATATCGGAAGTATTTATTTTTCCTGTTCCGTTTATTTTTACATAAACGCTTGATACGGTCTTTGAATTTCCACCACCATAAAGAGTACCAGAAATCGTAAACTCACAATTCTCAGTAAAAATGGTTCTATATCCACTACAATACAATGTTCCAGCGGTTACCTTTACATTATCTAATGTAATATCACCTACTAATTCACTTCCAAGAGTAAGTGCGTGTTTTTGTCCGTCTGTACTTTTCACAGTAATGGATTTATTAACAACACCAACAAATTTCACATCATTCCAATATCAGCATTTAACACAATCGTTGCTTCTGTTTCTTGACTTTTCCAATCTGCTCCAATACCCTCGTCAATTCATCCGCACTGGAAACCTTATAAGTATTTCCCTCAGCTTGCAGCATATTAGAAGTTGTTTCAACATCAGTAAGATTTTCCTTTTCTTCTGTTGGAATTTCCTCTTCTGTTTTCTTTTCCAATAATTCAGTTACTTCAACTTGTATCATTTCTTCCTGTTCTATACCATCTTTGAAATAATCTACTACAAATTCATATTTTCCATTTTCAGAAACAGTATAAGCAATAACAGCAAAATTTTCTGTTTTCTCTGTGCCGTCTGGCAATGTTACTTTCTCCAACTGAATAGTTTCTGTCTCTGTAAATTCCAAAGAAATAGCCGATTCAGTTTTATCTTTATTTATTTCTTGCAAGACTTCATATTGAAGCAAAGAAGTTTGAAGTGGCAAATCGGTTGTTTCTTCTGCAAATACAGTCTGCGATACCAATCCCAGTATCATAACCAATGTAAGAAACCATGCAGTTGCTCTCTTGGTTAGGTTCATTCTTATTCCCTCCTATCTATCTTTTGAACCAAATGTATGTTAAGAGATACATGAAATGGTAAGAAAAGCAGACTTTTATTGCCACAGAAAGTAGACATTTTATTCCATTAAAATAAGAAGTTTTTCTAAATGGAATAGGTATAAAACTTCTGTTTTTCTTTATATTTTAAGCGGTAAAATGCAAAAACATTTCATATTATCTCAATTTTAGATTTTATCACTACTGGTAACAAAAGTCTGCTTTTAATTACATGAACTACCGTTATTTTCAATACTTTTTTCATATTTTTTTATCCAGTTAGAAAAAGTATTATGATTAGTATGTAACATCAATGCACCTTTTCGTTTACTGATTTTATTTTCTTTCCATAATCGATAGATTTCTTCAAATTCTTTTGGAATAGGCATAGGTGGTCGCCCTAGCCGTATTCCTTTTTCTTTGGCAATCCGTATCCCCTCAGCCTGTCGTTGTTTAGTGTTTTCTCGTTCTACTTGTGCCACATAAGATAATATTTGTAAAACCAAATCAGCAATAAATTTCCCTGTAATCCCATTTACTCGATTCCTAGTATCTAAAAGTGGAAAATCTAATACAATAATATTAATGTTGATCTTTTTGGTAAGATAACGCCATTGTTCTTGTATCTCATCATAATCTCGTCCTAAACGATCTATTGATTTAATATAAAGTTCATCACCCGATTGTAATCGCTTTATTAACATCTGATATTGTTCGCGATGAAAATCTTTACCTGATTGTTTATCAATATACATATCGTTCTCTAAAATCCCAATATTCTGCATTGCCGTTACCTGTCTTGCAATATTTTGGTCTTTACTTGAAACGCGAATATAAGCGTATTTTTTCATTATAATTCCTCCTGATTATTTTGTTATAAGAGAAATTATAAATTTCATGGAAGATAAAATTTCAAAATATCATAATATGAAAAGCGTACATCTCATCAAAGAAATGTACGCCTATATCTTTTTAACCTCTTTTTTGCTACCTTTGCACAGACTTGAAAATACTGCTCTACACTTGACGTTTTCTTTCCAAATATACCATAGAACCAATCCCTTGTTTTTAGGCCTAGTTTTCATATCTTCAATGCGAGCCTGCATATAGGTTCTGTATTCTTTGACAGACATTCCGTTTTGCTTGACATACATCTTTACGAAATTGATTTTTCTTTCAAACATCAGAGTTCACTCCTTTGCGTTTTTGATATCCTCATTATATCGGGCAACATTTTATTCGTCAGCGTTTTTAAGACAGGAAAAGAGAAAAAGGCAGACCACACCCTCACGATACAGCCTACCGATGAAATATTTAAAATAAAAGTATGGAAAACTTATCCTATGATCTTCCAATTACTATCCTTATGAAGTAGCAATACATACTGTGAAATCTGTTCTGCTTTTGTCAGGTTATCCAAGTATTTCACAGATACGTTCACTTTGATGCGCCGCCGGATACTTTGTATGTATCTGATAATTTCGTTATATAATGGATTGTACCGTCACTTTCTTTTTCAGCGATTGTCTTTGTTGTCCAAGTGCGTGTTGGCTCTGATGGAAGATTATCTTTTGTATAGAAACCATCATAATATTTCCACTCGAACTCTGCACCTGCTAGAGAAGCGTTCCCTTGCGGATTGTCTTTCTGTGTTTCCATATCAATCTTGAAAAGCTCAATCAAAGTGTCCGTTACTTTTGGTGTATCTGATACTGTCTTTCCAGCTTCAACCTTTAAGGAATTATACAGTTTTATCCACTTTATATCCTGCTGGTGCAGAAAGTTCCTTAATATAGACAGTTCCAGCTTTTACCTCGACAACATCTGTATTTCCGTTTTCATCAGTTGTAAGGGTGGCAAGTTGTTTTTGGTACTCTTTATCAGCAAAGACACCATAAGTCGCACCGATAATAGAATAGTTGGCGTTGCCATTGGTAATACCTGTATTACTTGAAACCTTTTGAAGTTTTGCATTTCCAACATTCAACTTCGCCCAAAACTGTCCACGTTCCTGACCCTCGCCGGAATAAATATATCCGCCACATTCATAGCGTCCTTTATTTTCTTTCACAAAGGTTTTTGCGCCTGCAAACACTTCCTCTTGTGTAGCCTTTGGAATTTCACTATATGTCGCACGCACGTTGTCGCACTGCCAACCCAAATGCACACTCAATTTCTGCCAAGCAACAACTTGTTCTAATAGATAGACTTGTTTGTAATTTAATTCCTGATGTGTTTTAGCATACTGTTTCACATATTCAATAGATAAAGCCACATCAGAAATTTGGTCTGCACTCATACGCGTACTTGCGTCTGCTCGTATCTTGTAGCCATTTTTGAAAGCCGTGTTGATGTCGATACAATAAGCAGTTTCTCCCTCGACTTTCATATAGCCCTCATTAAATGTTGCTTTGATAGAACCGTCATTCATTACCTGTTCTATAAAGCCGACACGCTCGGCACTTTCAGTCCAGTATTGTTTTTCTGCTGCATGAGTCGTTATTGCCGGCAAGATAGTGATTACCGTTGCCAATGCGAGAAAGCCCGTACAAACTCGTTTTAATATGTTCTTCATTCTTAAATGCTCTTTTCATTTGGGTAAAAAATAAACGCTCAATTTTGAATGTCTGAATAAGAAAAGGAACGCTTTTTTGTGGGCGTTCCTCATTCGTTGGTACTTTTCTATACATACCTTTCTTTATATTTTTTAGGGTACTTGCTGAAACAGCGTAGTTGTGGACTTTTCTTTGTCTAGTGAATTGATTTTAAAGTGTTCATATCGCTTTTGCATTTACTTTAAAAGAATACATAAAAGATTCCCGGGAAAACAATTAATCACATCACTTAACTTTATTAAAGAACAATATCATCTTGATTATGATATCGATAAAGCTATTGATGTATTTCACGAATATGAAAGTGAATATATAAAAATGAAGGTGTTGATTTAAAACTGGAGCCAAAGAACTCCTTAAACATTTAAAATAACATCACTTTAAACAATCATTGCGACATCAAGTCATGAAAAACGTGCCCAAAGTTTATTAGAAAAACATCAAATTAAGCAATATATGGATGATATCATTTATGGATTTGAAGTTGAGCATGGAAAACCGGCATCTGATATCTTTTTAAAAACCTGTGAAAAACTCGATGTTTTCCCTGAAGAAGCGCTCGTATTAGAGGATAGTGAAGCAGGTATTGATAGTGCTTATCAAGCACATATTCCCGTTATTTGCATTCCTGATTTAAAAAATCCTGATGATTTACATCAAAAAAGATGTACAACTCTTTTAAAATCGTTGGATGAAGTTATTGAATATATTATAAAAAGCAACGCTTAGTTGCTTTTATAGTGTATCTAAAAATTGTTCATAATCTTTAAGAATCTTTTCTAATTCTTCATATGTATTGACTTTTGAAAGTTCATTTTTAACAGCTGAAGAATTTTTTAATCCTTTAATATACCATGGTGCATGTCCTCTCATTTGTGACATCGCAATACGTTCAGGTTCAATAGACATTAATCTTTTAGCATGTGTTAAACACCATGCTATTTTTTCTTTATAAGTTGGTTCAGGTATCTCTGTTCCATGTTCTAAACTTTCTACAACTTGTTTAATAAGCCATGGATTTCCAAGTGCTGCACGACCAATCATAATTGCATCACAGCCTGTTTCTTCAAGCATTCTTCTAGCATCTTCTACACTTCTAATATCACCGTTTCCAATAACAGGAATACTAACTGCTTCTTTAACCTCTTTAATAATTGACCAATCAGCATGACCTTCATACATTTGTGAACGTGTTCTACCATGAACAGCAATGGCACTAGCTCCTGCTTTTTCAATTAATTTAGCTACTTCTACCGCATTAATATGTTCCTTATCAAAACCACTTCTAATTTTAACAGTTACTGGTTTACTTACGTTTTTGACAATATTACTGACAATATCATAAATTAATTGAGGATTTTGAAGAAGTTTACTTCCCGCATTTGCCTTTAAAACCTTATTAACAGGACATCCACAGTTAATATCAATAATATCACAATTAGAATGTTGATCAATAAATTTTGCCGCTTGTACCATACTTTCTACTTCACCACCAAATAATTGAATACTTACAGGATGTTCTCCTTCATCTACTTGTAACATTTCAATTGTTTTTTGGTTTCCATAACAAATTGCTTTATCACTGACCATTTCAGAATAAACAAGACCTGCCCCAAATTCTTTCACAATTTTACGGAAAGCCATATTAGTAATACCAGCCATTGGTGCCATAATTACGGGATTTTTGATTTCTATATCTCTAATTTTCAAAATTTAATTCCTCCTGCATATAATTTAAACAATTGTACATAATATAAACAGATAACTTATATATTCCCTCTATTTTCCTCCCCTAAATAGATATAAGTTATCTTAATAAGAGTTGATTTCCTAGAAAAATAAAGGCATGAGCCTTTATTTTTCTTTACACGTTAAACCAGCATTTTCTTGATTTTTTAATGTATCTTGTAAAGAGATATACTCTATATCCTTATAACTTCCATTAGTACTTACAAGTCCTGCTTCTACTAAATCCTTCATATAATCACTATCGTATTGAATATCAACTGTATAAATCACTTTATTTCCTTTAACTTTTAAAGAAGCTTTAACACCATTTATATCTTTATAAAACTTATTACTATTTTTTATATAATCTTTGTAGTAAGAAATAGGATACATATCTGAAACATAATCACTGTAATCATATGTAACTTGTGTTTTTGTTTCTTTAACTTTTTCATCACTAGAAATGACTTCCACTTCTTCCGTTGTAATCATATCTAGTTTTCCTTTACAAATCGTTGTTTTCGTTAAATGACTTGTTAGATAGAAAACAAGTCCACCTACTAAGATAATAAGTATAATTCCTATTACTAAAGCTATTAATTTCTTCTTGTTTTCCATTTTTTCTCCTTTAAAAAATCACATTTTTCAATGTGATTATAAACGATTTATTAAATTTTGCAATTCTTCTTCACTAAATTGATATTTTGTATTACAGAATTGACATGTAATTTCACAACCATGATCTTCATCAATCATACTTTGAAGTTCTTGTTTTCCAATAGTTGATAAAGCATTGATCATCTTTTCTCTTGAACAATCACAAGTAAAGAATAAATCTTGTCGATCTGTAATTTCAACATCATCAAAAATCATTTTTAAGATTTCTTCTGGTGTTTTTCCTTCATGAATCAATGAAGAAACAGCAGGGAAATCTTTTATTTTTTCTTCAATATAAGAAATATCTTCTTCAGTAGCTTCTGGTAATAATTGAATAATAAAACCACCTGAAGATAAGATTTCATTTGTTTCATCAACTAAAACACCTACAGAAACAACTGATGGAGTTTGTTCACTTGCCATGAAATAATAAGAAAAATCATCACCAATTTCACCTGTTTGAAGTGGTACTGTTCCACAGAAGGGTTCTTTTAACCCCATATCTCTAATCACTTGTAACGTTCCTTGTGTTCCAACAGCCACACCTACTGCTAAATGTCCAGTATCATTATAAGTATAATGAACATGTGGATCACCTACAAAACCTTTAATATGCCCATCACCACGCGTAACAGCCATCATCGTACCAATGGTCCTCCACCATTAATTGTGACAGTCATTTTTTCATTATTTTTATTCATTGCAGCCATCATAAGAGTAGCTGACATCATTCTTCCAAGAGCAGCAGATGCTGTTGGCCATAAATCATGTTCTTGTCTTGCTTTTTCTAATAAATTCGTTGTTTGGCAAGCAAACACACGACAATTTTTACTATTGACTAATCCTCTTACTAAATAATCTTTCATTTTTCTTTTCTATAAAAAGAACACGGAAGAAAATATCGGAATAATCATGCTTAAAGCGATTAAGATGATTACAATTCTCTTTGTTCGTGTACTCATATTTATCCCCTTTCTAAATGAAAAAAAGCGAAATTCGCTTTATTTCATTTCATCTAATAAATCATCTTGATCATCAATTGATGGTTTTTCTTCTTTAACTTCTTGAACAGGTTCTTCAGTTAAAGTTCCATCATGATGTTCTAACATTTTACCTGTATTGTATAAAGATTCAATATCTTCACCAGATAATGTTTCATGTTCAAGTAATGCTTCTGCAATACAAATAAGTTTTTCTTTATTTTGTTCAATAATATTTGTTGCTTCTTGATAACAAGCATCAATAATTTTACGTACTTGAACATCAATTTCATAAGCAATTTGTCCTGAATGTGTATTACTTCTTTGTGTATAATCTCTACCTAAGAAAACTTGTCCATTTTCAGAATCATATTGAATAGGTCCAAGTTCAGACATACCTAATTCAGTAACCATCATTCTTGCAATTCGAGTTGCTTGTTCAATATCGTTGTGTGCTCCTGAACTTACATCTCCAAAGAAGACTTCTTCAGCCACACGTCCACCCATATATCCTGAAATAGTTGCTTTTAATTGACTCTTAGTTTGGAAATATGTTTCTTCTTTAGGTGTCATTAAGTTATAACCACCTGCTTGTCCACGAGGAACAATTGTAACTTTTTGTACTTTATTGGCATCTTCTAAAGTTAAACCTATTAAAGCATGTCCTGCTTCATGGTAAGCCACTAAGCGTCTTTCTCTTTCCGTATATTTACGTGATTTCTTAGCAGGTCCACCCATAACACGGTCCACCGCTTCATCAATATCAGCCATTGTAATTAAATCATGATTTTGTCTTACAGCAAGTAAGGCAGCTTCATTTAAAACGTTTGAAAGTTCAGCCCCAGAGAACCCTGGTGTACGTTGAGCGATGTTATCAAAATTAACATCTGGTGTAAAACGTTTATTTCTTGCATGAACTTTTAAGATTTGACTACGTGCACGTTTATCTGGATTAGCTACTTGGATTTGTCTATCGAAACGACCTGGTCTAAGTAAAGCTGGATCTAAGACATCTGCACGGTTTGTAGCTGCTAAAACGATAATTCCTTCATTTCCAGAGAAACCATCCATTTCAACTAATAATTGGTTAAGTGTTTGTTCACGTTCATCGTGTCCTCCACCCATACCAGTACCTCTTTGACGACCAACTGCATCAATTTCGTCAATGAAGATAATACATGGTGCTGTTTGTTTTGCTTTTTTGAACATGTCTCTTACACGTCCAGCCCCAACACCAACGAACATTTCTACGAATTCAGAACCTGAAATTGAGTAGAATGGAACGTTTGCTTCACCTGCTACCGCTCTAGCAAGTAATGTTTTCCCTGTCCCTGGTGGACCTACAAGTAAAACACCACGTGGGATCTTAGCACCCATATCAGCAAATTTTTTGGTGTTTTTAAGAAGTCAACTAATTCTCTAACTTCTTCTTTTTCTTCATCCATTCCAGCAACATCACTAAAATGTGTTTTAGAATTTTTTTCTAGTTTAGCTCTTGAATTACCAAATTCAAAGGCTTTATTATTACCACCAGCAGTATTTGACATCATCTTCAAGAAGAAGAACATTCCTCCAAATAAGATCAAGTATGGTAATAAGCTTACAATGAAGTTCAATAATTGATTTCTTTCAGCATCATTGACAACATTGATTTTTGTACCATTTTCATCTAACAAGCTAATTAAAGAATCTAATTCTGTTTCTGTTCTTGGAATAACAACAGAGAATTTAGTATCTTCTTTTTTACCATTGCTTGCTTTTTTAGAATATGTTCCACTCACATCAATGACTAATGATTTAGGAACGATTTCTACATCTTTTACTTTTTCTTTTTGAACTATCTCTATAAACTTATCATATCTAATTTCTGACGATTCACTTTGATTAAAGAAAGGAATTGCCACAGAAATAACCATCAGTACAATAAGCCATGGTAGGATAGACTTCAACAATCCTTTTTTATTTCCCATAAAATCTCCTAACTATTTTTTATAACAATCTTCTTTTAAAATACCTATATAAGGTAATTGACGATAACGTTCATTAAAATCAAGACCATATCCTACAACAAAGGCATTAGGAATTTTAAATCCTGAATAATCAGCTTTCATATCAAAAACACGACCTTCTTCTTTATCTAATAAAGTCACGATTTTAACACTCTTAGCATGTCTTTTTTCTAACATTTCTTTAACGTTATATAAAGTCTTTCCAGTATCTAAAATATCTTCTACGATTAAAACATTCTTACCACGAATATCTTCTTTAATATCTTGTCTAACAACTAATGTTTTAGATTCAACACCACTATAACTACTTACTGACATAAAGTCGAACTTAACATCACTTTTTAAATGTTTAGCAAGTTCTGCCATAAACGGAACTGAACCTTTTAATAAACCAACTAATAAAATTTCTTGACCAGCATAATCTTGATCAATTTGTTTTGCTAATTCATCACATTTAGCCTTAATTTCTTCTTCTGTATATAATATTTCTTTTATATCCTTGTGCATACCTTACACCTCACTTACATGTGTCATATTTTATCACAAAAACATTTGGTTTTGTATATAAATACTTGATATTTTTGGCGATATGTGGGATCAAAATGATCTCACCATAGCAATTTTCAACGATTGGCCATATTTTACGCTCATCTCTAGGAATTTTACGATCTATAAATAGCCTAGAGACCTTTTTTGTTCCTCCAGATGTTTTGATTGTATCACCATTTTTTAAAACATCTGATAACTATTGGAAGTCTTCTTTTGAAAGAAAAACACCATCGTGAAGATGTCCTTGATCTGTTAAAAAATAATGTAATTGTTGATCTTTATAAAAAGATTCATACTTTACATAATAAGTATCGTCAATTTCTTTTTTTCTAACGGCTATATTATTATACTTTTTTATGAACACAAAATTAACAGGTAATGATATTTCAATATTTGGTTTTTGTGAATGGATTTGTTTAATAATTTCTTGTACTAAGTTTTCTGTTATAAGTGGTGGATAGATCTCTTTTTTTAACATATAATAAATGATTTTATCTAATGATTCTGTTGGTAACTTATCTAAATACAAGAAATGATTTTGATCATATTCTTGATAAATTTGTTGGAGTTTTGCTTGTTGTTTTTTGTATTGTTGATTATGTTTACTTGCCTTTTCTAATAATTCTTGTTCACTATATTTTTTTAAATCGATATGTCTTACATGATTACGTGTATAACGTGTATCATAGTTTGTATAGTCTTCATGATATTCAAGATGATTTTTAGTACAATAATCTATAAGTTGTTGTTTTTTTAACTTTAATAAGGGTCTTACAACATGCATATTTTTAACATAAGATTGTTCTTTTATACCCAAATATCCCTTTGTATTATGTCTTTGTAATTGCATCACGATCGTTTCTAAATGATCATTTAAATGATGCCCTAAAATAATCGTATCAATCCATTTAAATCACCTATTTCTTTATAAAAAGCATATCTTTTTTCTCTTGCTAACATTTCAAAATTGCCTTTTTGATATTCTTTTTTATCTCCTTGTCTTACATAAAAAGGAAGATGATGATTTTGACAATAACTACGTACGAGATTTTCATCAAGATCACTATCTTCTCTAAAATGATAATTATAATGTACAACAATGACATTGTATGCTTTTTTAACCAACATATCTAATAAAGCCATCGAATCGACGCCACCTGATACTCCTACAAGATATTTTCTATTTTTATCTAATAAACTTCATCTAACATAATCTCACCGCTTGTATTATAGCATATCTCTAATTTCTATTGACCACTTTAATAACAATAATACTCATATCATCTAGATCTTTCTTTTGAAAAGATTTTTGAAAAAGAAAGGAAACAATTTCATAAACTGACATCTTTTCAATTTCTTCTTGATATTTTTTTAATAAATCAAAGAAATGTTCTCCTACTCCATCACTTGTAAGAATCAATATATCATTTTCTTTGATTTTCATATCATAAGAAACCATCTTCATTGTAGAAGCCATTCCTACTGGTAAAGAATGTGAATGTAAAACATCTATTTGATGATTTCTTATTAAATAACTTTCATAAGCTCCATATTTAATTACTTTTAATCTTGAATTCATTAAATTAAAATCAAATAAATCTAATGTCGTATACATATCTCCTTGATTCTTTATCTTTAATAACGTATTTAAAGTATTCAATGTATCTCTTAATTGAATGCCATTTTTAAGCAATTGACTTAAGACATCTAATGTCAATTTACTTTCCTTATAAGCAATATAACCTTGTCCCATACCATCAGATAAAGCTACATAATGATGTTCATCTAAACCAAAAGTAAGAATACTGTCTCCACATTGTTGATCTAAAGCATACTGTTTTTTCGCAAGTTGTAATGTATATTTAAGTTCATGTTTTAATAAAATTGAAGTATAACCTATTTGAAGATGTTGTTTTTTAATAGAGACAAGATCTAATGATTCATTTAAATAATTTTCTAAAATAGGAATAAGTTCTTCTGTTACAGTTTTTTCATCTATATCTTCTATTCCTATTTCTAACATATAATTTTCATAATCTTTTTTTATTTTCTTTAAATAATACACTTCAAAATGATACGCTTTTAAATGTTCTAAGATTTTCTTTTCATTATCTTGTTCATCTATCTTTTTAGAAAAGTTTTGAAAAACATGCCCCATGATTGAAAACTCTTGAAATAAATCTTTTTTTAAATGATCATGTGCATGATTAACTTTTAACATCTTAAAATAACCTTTTTGATGATTCTTTAAACTCTTTAAATAATCATCCGGCTTTAAACAATGTTGATAAATATAATTATAATCATCTACCTCTAAATCTTTTTGAATCCCCTTAGAAATCAACTTACCTAACGACTCATTCCTTCTTGACTATAAAAACAATATTTTTTAGAAGAACAATGATGACACACATCCTCATAAACATATCCCACATATTCAGATAAATGGGTTTCTTGATTTTCTTCTTTAAAAAACTTCTGTGAGTTGATGAAATAAAGATGCAAAAGCATCTGCTTTACTTTTAAGCTGTTCTTGATAACTTATTTCTATAAATTCTGGATTGATCTTTATTT
>ENA-OQCS01000853-OQCS01000853.1-human-gut-metagenome-genome-assembly--contig:-NODE-853-length-16750-cov-3.262889_pt1 | contig 16750 bp, 22 predicted proteins | sample MGYA00242757_ERZ504575 | MGnify/ENA primary metagenome ERZ504575 (study PRJEB26092, sample SAMD00036297) | human gut metagenome | host: Homo sapiens | study: EMG produced TPA metagenomics assembly of...
TCATGATTTCGTTCGAACCATTGAGAAAAATTTTAAAAGAAAGAGGTATTAGTACCTATTACCTAAGAAATAAATGTGGATTTAATAATTTAGACAGCAAGACAATCCAAAGGCTTATGGCAGACGAATCCGTTTCTACAATATTAGACGCTTTATGTAAGATTCTAAACTGTGACGTATCAGAAATCATAGAGTTTTCACCTGACATCCACTCTCATAAACAGAAAGATTAAAAGCGGTATTTCGTATGAAATACCGCTTTTTACCGATCATTTTAGTGTTGCTTTTTCTTTCTGTTGTAAAATACAAAAAATAAAGACATCGCCTTTCTTGGTTAATCAAAACCACCAGTGACTGGTGGTATGCACAGGGCCTGGAAGGGCCAAATACGGACTTAGTCCCTAAAGGGACATGGAAGTTTGACACCGCATTACAATTTCGGGCAGCCGCTTAAGCGACTGTTCTTTTTTGCCTACTTGTTCTTGCTACCCGTAAACGGGTCGATGTACTCTTTCATGGTCATCTGATCCTTCGTGTAATCCTCCTCCAGTTGGTTCTTTATGTATTCTTTAATTGCGCGTTCATTTCGACCCACTGTATCCACAAAGTATCCTCTGGCCCAAAAGTGTCTGCTCCCATATTTGTACTTTAAGTTTGCATGTCGGTCAAATATCATAAGACTGCTCTTTCCCTTGAGATATCCCATGAATTGTGCTATACTCAGGTGTGGCGGAACACTTACCAGCATGTGAATATGATCCGAACACGCTTGTGCTTCTAATATTTCCACTTTCTTCTCTTCGCATAGCTTTCGCAGTATTTGCCCAATATCTGCTTTTAACTTCCCATATATCTCTTTTCGACGATACTTCGGTGCGAATGCTATAGTATCTAAATCACACATCGGCGGCATATACGACACCACCGGCAACAGGGGTTCTTCCTCTATGTACCCGGCTGCGCGAGTACGTCGGAATAATCCTCCGTGGCGCAGCTTTGATATACACCTGGCATTTCTGTTTGGTGCCATCAGTAGTAATATAAATTCGGTCAACAATCGAATGAACCAAAGTAAACAGAGCTTCAGGCTGTGCGTCCTTTGCAAACTCCTCAAAGGACAGCAGCCTTTTTTTCATGCCATTCAGTTCATGGATGAGATACTGATTTTCAGATTGTGTATCTTCCATTCGGCGCAGGGCAGCTTCGCGCTTTGCCAGCTCGTCCGTTAGTTCCTTTATATCATCCCGGATGAAGCGTTTAAGGGCGTCATCTGCTTCGCGCAGATTTCGCACCTGTGCGGCAATATCCGCATTTAAGCGTTCAATAGCCTTTTGGGTTTCCTGGTACTCTTTCTCGCTTTGGTCGGTACGGATCATGCTGCAACCCTGTTCTCCAAAAGCTGCCGGTAATAGTCGGAATGTTCTTCTTGCAGGCTGGAGAGTGAGTGGATAACAAATTCATCCAGCGTTACGCCCTCAACCCCTTTGAAGGCACACTCCTTTGCCCTCACCCCAGGGCAGGCATATTTGAAGCGGGGCTTGCCATTCGTCCAGCGGTTAGATTCTGGCAGTACACGCAGCCGTTTTCCGCAAATAGGGCAATACATTAAGCCGGACAACAGGGCATTGGTTTTTCTGTGGGGCCGGTTATACTTTTCTGCAATCTCATCCAGCATATTTTGTGTTTCTACCCATTTCCGGGAGCTGATAAATCCCTCATGGCGGCCCACGGAAACAATCCATTCACTAATGGGTTTCCTGGTAAGAAGCTGTGAGAATTTGGGATTGAAAAAAGGTGGAATCCTCATCCTCAACTTTCATCTGGTCGGTCTTATTATAAGCAGTAAGTCCATGCTGACCATCAAAGTCGGACGGTTCTCCAACAGGTTTCCGTCATGCTCCAGAAAATAGTTGTAGGAATATTCATCCGCCACGCAGTAGATTGGATTCCGCAGAATCAGCCGGATGGTGGATGTGGTAACTTCGCGCCATGCTTCGTTTCATATTTCTCACTGATGATATTGCCGTCTGCAAGAGAGAACGTGTCTCCCAGAAGGTGCTGTAGATTTCCAGTACAATCTCTTTTTCTTCCTGCACAGGAACGAGAAAACTGATGGCACTCTTGTTTTTTCCACTTCCCGTTGTCACACGTTGGGAAGAAAAGCCGGTCGGTGTTTTGCCGCCCAGCCAGCGCCCATCTTTCGCCAGCTCCATCAAGTTATCCTGGATACGTTCCGTGAGAATATCACGTTCAAATTCTGCGATAATGGCCAGCACCTGATGATGATTTTGGATGTGCTGATCCGTGTATTGATATTGTTGGAGCAGACCAAAAGCGTCACATCGTGACGCTCAAAATATTCCAGCAGCCGCATGAGGTCGGACGTTTTTCGGCTGATTCGGTCTAATTTATAACAGGCCACAGCTTGATTTTCCCCATCTCAATGTCCCGGAGCAGCCTTTGAAATCCGGGCGGTCGGAATAGTAGCCGCTCAAGCCTTTGTCCTCATATCGAGCAAATTCGTAATCTTCCGGTAGGGAAAGCTGGTTGACCGCATAATCGGCGCTTTGCTTAAACTGAACGCCAATACTGTCCCCCTTATTTGTAATGCGGGACTTTCTCGCATATATGGCAACCAATCTATCATCGATTCCCGTCTGGATTCTTGCCTTGCGTTTCATATTCAAATATCCTCCTTTCCGGGGACGGTAAGAAAACCGCCCTTTCTCCATTATTATAGGAACATCCTCATTTTTGCTCAAAGGTGCGATGATCCTCTTTCAATGTGGAAAGCAACGCTTTTAATTCTTCCGCGTTCAAATCCCGCAATTCACGGGTTAAAAACTCGGCGCGTTTTTCAGCGAACTGGCGCAGGGATTGCTCGCTGTCTTTCCCGGTATGAAATACGATCTCCATGTGCTGTACCCCGGTCATTGACGGCGCTTTACAACCTCATAGTCAAAGCCGGGCCGCTGGCCGCAGTAGGTGCAGATGTCCTTTTCCACCCGTTCGGGGTGAACCCTGCGCAAATAATAAGAGCCTGTGCCGTAGAAGTTATTGGCACAGGCCGGGCAAAGGCATATGATTAAGTTTTCGGGAACTTCCTCGATCAGCCCAACGCTGACCGCCAGCGCGTGTTGATTCTGCGGATATGCTTTTCCTCCAGATGTCCGATGTATGCGCCCAGACGTTTCTTGTCAATGGTGCGGAGCTGTTCCAAAAGAACGAGAGAGGGCAGTTCCAGCCCGTTTTCCGCCTGGAGAAGATAGTGAGTGGGCAGCTTGGCCTTGGCGTCCACTTTGCTGGATATGGCCGCCACAATGACGGTGGGGCTGTATTTGTTCCCCGTGTTGTTCTGAAGAATAAGGACGGGGCGATACCTTCCTGCTCGGAGCCGATTCCCCGGCCCAGATCGGCATAGTACATATCGCCGCGCAGATATGTCCTGTTCATGTCTTATGACCTCCCTTTGAAAAATTAGGCGGCATGGGCCGCCTATGTAAAGGCCGCACAGCAGAACAGAATGAAGGTCGGGGAGAGATAAAACCATTCTCCTGTTTTCATTGGCCCGTCCTGCTGCACGGCCCGTATTTCAAAGGTGCTCCTATTTGTCCTCGACGCCCCGAAGCACCGGGTGGGAAGTCATCAAACGGCTGGCGGCTTGCCAGCTCCACGGGGAATCTCACCCCTCGCGTGGTTCTCACGCAACCGCCCCCATTGCCTGCGACGGATCACGCAAAATAGAGCCGCTTCAACGCTCGGACGTAGGCTGGACGGGAGTATCATTGTCCCCGCTGCCGGTCATGGCCGTACCGGGAGCCATCCGGTACTGACAGCCTGCTGTTTCTCGCTCCTTGCCGGTAAGAACAAACCAAAGACCTGCATTTTCTTTTTCGGTGGTGTCTCGTTGTTTTCTTCCGGTAGATCGCCGCGCAGCAGCCGCCTGGGCTTTGGCTTTCGCCAAAGCAGCGGGAATGTGCTGATGAATGGGTATGCAGTTTTCAAAGTTCCGGGAGAGATAAAAAAGACCTCTCACTCTATTTGCCGTTGAGTGAGAGGTCTAACAACCCTATTTACTCAAAAAAGTTTTTCAGCTTTTTGAGTATCCGGTTTTTCCGCTTGTGGACGGCCTGCTGGGAACGCCCAGGCCCTTTGCCACTTCGCTTTCTGTTTTCTCGTCAAAGAACAGGGCACAAATGAAATCCCGTTCTTCTCTGGTAAGCTGCATAAGCGCGGTATGTAGCTTGTCCAGCGCAAGTTTTCGGATCACTACATCCTCCACGCTCTCCGCAGCAGCGGCAAACTGGCGGGCATTTTCTTCCATGAGCCTGTCCAGGGAATCCTCCCGGCTGGGGAGAACCTGTTTGATTTCGCCGTTGCTGCCGTAAACCGGGCGCTCGCTTTTCAGATCCGCCTCAAAGTAGCGCATTTTCCGGTCGCCCCGCATATAAGCGGTATATACCTCGTCCGTGACCTCGACAAATTGGCCGCGAACCCATATTTTCTTTTTACCAGCGTCCACGCTGTGTACCTCCGTTTCGTCTGAATTTCGGGAAGAAATCCAGAGGACGGTGGCCCCCTGCAACGCGGCTGGCTTGTCCTAACGGGAAATAACAGAAATCTGCATTTCGACATAGAAAAAGCGCGCACACCTTCTGGTGTACGCGCTCGGCTGTTGGCTTTTGGCGGATGATGGGTAAGGCCCAGGGAAAAAGAAAAAGCCTGTCGAACAAAAAAATACCGCAATCCCCTTGAGGAGTGCGGTATGTACGGAAAATATTTTTTGTTCGTCAGTTGCGGACAACCGCCAGGTTCCTTTCTTTTTGGCTCCATGCTATCCCCTTATGGGGACAAGCTGACAGAGATCACCACCTTTCCCCAACTAAAATGTTAATAGGGGTAGTATAATAGGTGAAATGCAAATAAAATGAGCAAGAAACGCAAATGGAACACAATTCAGTCGCAAGTTCAGACAATATGCGGCGGGAAAATCTCATAAAAAATCGGCATTTGCAAGGTTTTGGCGAGTTGGAGTGAAAACAGACAGGAAAAAGCAGCAGCCTAAACTGTTAGACTGCTGCCTTATACTAAGAATGAACCTCGAAGCGATACCCCACATCCCGGATACAGGAAATCACAAACGGCGGTTTGGGATATATGGCATATAGTTTCTGCCGCATACTGCGGACATGGCTGCCCACCGCGATATGTTCGTTGCCAAAGGGTTCTTCCTTCCAGACTTTTTCATACATCTGCCCATAAGTAAGTACCCGCCCTTTATTGGTCACTAACAGGCAGAGCAGGGCAAACTCCTTGGTATTCAGCTCAATTTCCTGCTGGCGTGATAGATTTTTCGGCGGTCTGGGTAGATTTGCAGGCCGGGAAGTGACAGGATCGGCTCCGGGCCGATTTCCCATGTTTTCAATTCTGGATGAAGCTGTAAAAAGGCAAGAAAATCTTCAAATGTCCTTTCGTCCTTATCCTCCAGTTCCATAATCACGACTCGTCCGATGGTATCACCTCCCGGCTGCCTGAGAAGGCCGCTTCTTTTAACTTCTGAAAGCTTTGTTCACTGATGACGTGTTCCAGCCTGCAAGCGTCCTGCGCCGCAATATCCTTGGGGACACCAGCTTCGATGAGCTGCCTGGTGAAAAATTGGTGTTTCTCATAAATCTGTGTAGCGATTTGCAAGCCTGAATCTGTGAGGGAGAGTGTGCCATCGGTATTTTTGATAATATGCCCGAATTTGGACAATTCCTTGACAGCCCGGCTTACAGAAGGCTTTGTAACCCCTAAATGTACAGCTATATCAACACCCCGAAGCTACCGCGCTTTTGATGAAGGATAAGCACAGCTTCAAGATAATCCTCCATAGATGATGTCAAGGCCAATGGCGCACCTCCTTTTTGAATCATTATGCCAATTTCAAAGATTCCTGCCTATCCATCACAATATTGTATCCTCATTTACATCATCCGATATGCCAAAAAACAGTCATTCGTTATATGCAGGAACAATGGTATGAGACAGGTGGAACTTAAAAAACATGATATTTATTTAAGGTGAATTGCCGCAACATCTACATGGTTGGGAATGCTATTAAAGGTATAGGACTCAATCACATCGCTATTGAATACAGCGTATTCATTTCGATAGTTGAGCGGAATAATCACGCTGCTTTCATTGGCGGAGTTTAAAGCCTCTGTAAAGATTTCTTGGACAACTGCTGGATCGTCTGTATTATACAGTCCAGCAATCAACGCTTTGGCTTCTTCATCACTCATAGAGGCCAGCGCTTGGCAACCTGAGGATCGGTGGAGTAAATACCGCTGGGGTCTGAATAATCGGTAGACGGATACATATTGGCTACAAAAGTATAGGGGTCATAAGGGAACCAATAACTCATGTAAGCTGTCATCTCATAATTATCCTCCATAAAGACCTGCTGCATGAACGCCATTAGATCAATGGGGTTAGTTTTAATCTCAATACCCAGTTCTTCCATAGCACTTTGGAAAAAGAGAACCACATTGTCGTACACACCCGTGGATGGATATGTAATGGTAAAGGACAAAACCTTACCATCCTTTTCGCGGATTCCGTCGCCATCGGAGTCTACCCAGCCAGAGTCCTCCAGAAGGGCGATTGCACCTGCCATATCGTAATCCGGGGTTGTCACAGTTGCATCACAATAAGGCATATCTGTAGGCATTACCGAATTAGCCGCAGTTCGCAGACCAGCATAAATATTCTGTGCGATGGATTCTTTGTCAATCGCCATTTGGATGGCCGTGCGAACATTTTGGTCATCTAAAGGAGCAATCTCATCATTGAGGGCGATAAACTCAGTCACAAAGTTGAAATCAGATATAATTCCCGTGATCCCCTCTGTTTGCGAAAGTTCCTGATAGGAGTTCGCATCCAGTGTGTCGGAGCCGATGATAAAATCTACTTCTCCAGCTCTCATAGCGGCGACCTTGGACTCAGGGATGACCTTTACTGTAAAACGATCTACATCCGGTTCTTCGCCCCAATAATTCGGATTTTTCACAAATGTGTATTCCGTAGCGGTTTCGTTCACACTCTCGAACATATAGGGGCCGGTGCCGGGAGTATGGGTCATCAGATACTCCGTATTAAGAGAGCCATCTTCATTGAAAGCAGCAGCGGAGAGAATACCGCGGGGCATCACCATAGCAAGGTCATTCAAAACATTGTAGTATGGGCGACTCAAATGGAAAGAAACGGTGTACTCATCATCTACAGTAATTTCTGTAGTTAGCATATCCAGTTGTCCATAGTTTGCACTGGTTCCAATGACTGACTTCATATTGTCAAAGTAGAGCTTGACAGCCTCGGCATTAAAAGCAGTTCCATCATTAAACTGCACATCTTCTCGTAAATAGAAAGTATAAGTAAGACCATCCTCTGAAACAGTCCAGTCGGTGGCAAGGCAGGGCTGATATTCCCCGTCACGGTATTCCACCAAGCTTTCGTAAAAGTTGTTCATGTAATATGTAGTCTCATAGACTGAACGCCGGGGGCAAAGCCCATAGAAAAATTGGCGCTCTGCGCAATAGAGATGGACTTCTCTGTTTCATCGGAACCGGAAGCAGGATTATCCTGTCCGCCACCGGTAGTACCACAACCGGCAAGAAGCATGACGCTCATAACACCGACCAACAGCAACGATAAGAGTTTTTTCATTTTACAACACTCCTTTTTGATTTTTTATTGTAAGGCCAGTCGCTTGGAACGGACGGCCTTGACAAGCATTTGTGAATAGGGTTCTTGAAAATCAGAAAAATGATGTGGCTGTTCCACTGTTTCAATAATTTTTCCTCTGCGCATCACATGAATGGCACCCTCCATATACATTGCGGTGTCAAGGTCATGGGTGATGATGAGAAATCCAATCTGAAGTTCCTTATGGAGTTCTTTCAAAAAACCCAGGATTTCTTTCTTCAAAGTGACATCCAATCCACTGAAAGATTCATCAAAAATAATATATTGAGGACGGGTTGCCAGAGCCCGTGCAATACACAATCTTTTCTGTTGACCGCCGGAAAGCTCGTTAGGCCGATGAGAAAGGTGGAGCGTTCCAACCTGACCATATCCATGAGTTCCAGGCATCGACACCTCCTATCCTGGGCTTTCATATGAAACAGGAGTTGTAGAGGTTCCTCCAGAATGGCGGCAACACTTTGATGGGGATCCAACGAACCCAGGGCGTTCTGCATTACCAGTTGTACCTTACCTCGAACAGAACGAATCTCTTTCCGCTTACAGGAAGTGACCTCCAAATCACCAAGAAACACTTTTCCAATATCAGGCATCTCAATGTAGGACAAGACTCTTGCCAAAGTGCTTTTTCCACTTCCGCTTTCCCCCACAAGTGAGGATACGCATCCATCTTTTAGTTCCAAAGAGACATCTGACACGGCGTCAAAAACTGTGTGTCCGCTATCAGGTAATGAATATTGTTTTGTAATATGTTCGGCTCTCAGCATAGTCCCTCCTGAAACAGCACGCTGGCCTGAACAAGTTGTCTGGTATATTCGTGCTGCGGTTTTGTAAAGACATCTTTGGTTTTTCCGGTTTCAATGATTTCCCCATTCTTCATAACGGCCACCCGGTCACATATCTTAGCGGCCACGCCAAAGTCATGGGTCACAACGATCATGGAAACGCCAGATTTTTTTAATTTCTCTAATTCATTCAGGATCAGATACTCACTGGCAGCATCCACAGCAGTGGTAATTTCATCCGCAATAATCAACTTCGGGCGTTGAAGAAGGGTGAGGGCAATCATAACGCGTTGCAGTGTGCTCCAGATAATTCATGAGGATAACTTCCAAGGATTTTTCTCGCATCAGGCAAATTGACATCTGCAAGCGCAGCAGCGAATCGTTTTCGGAATGCCATCTTCTCTGTTTGGCCTTTCAGTGAAAATCCCATCTCCACCTGCTTTCCCAGCTTGAGCATTGGGGCAAACGCGGTCATGGGGTTCTGAGGGATCATACTGATTTGCCTCCCCCGATAGTCTCTCAATTCGCTCATTTTCACCGTGAGCATTTCTCGCCCATTCCATTGGATGCTTCCAGTTTGGTCAAATAATCGGGGATTGAGAAGTTTCATAATACACTTGCTGGTCATACTTTTTCCGCTTCCGCTCTCCCCAATCAACCCCAATGTTTCCCCGTTGCCCACAGAAAAGCTGACGGAGTGTACAAGGACTTCTTTTGTCCGCTTTGTGCAAATGGAAAGATTACTAACCGTGAGCATCATGATCCCTCCTTTGGAGCACAGAGGTCTCGCAGGGCCTCCCCGAATAAATTGAATCCAGCCGCGGCAAATAAAATGCACAGACCTGGATAGACCAGCAGTTCCGGATGGCTAAACATTAGTTTATTGGCGTTCACAAACATTGCGCCCCACTCTGCCGTGCCGGTCTCCAATCCCAAGCCCAAGAAAGCATAGCTGGAGATCATAATGATAATGGAGGACAATCCTGTGCTATATATCACTAACAAATGTGGCAGAATATTCGGAATGATATGCCGGAACACAATGCGCAGTTCTGAGCACCCGGACATTCTACAGGTGATGACATACGGTTGACTCCGTTCTCGGAGTACATGGGTGCGAACCACCCTCGCATTCCACACCCACATAGCAATCACAATGGAAAGAATGATGCTGGTTACTTTGGACTCAAAAAGCCCTACCAAAGTAATTGCCACGAGGAATGGCGGAAATGCCATAAAAATATTGGATACCACCTCAAATACCCGATCCACAATACCGCCAAGATAAGCACATAAGGTTGCAATGACGGTACTGATAATAGCCAATAGCAGCAAAGTAGGAAGCGCAATACTCAAAGATTCCCTGGCTCCGTAAATTAAGCGAGACAAAACGCATCGTCCAAGCTCATCTGTCCCAAGTGGATATTGTGTATCTGGCGGAGCAAAACTATGGGCCACATTCAGTTGCATAGGATCATTAGGTGCCAAAAAAGGGGCAAACACCATCACCAGAAAAACAATCAGCATCATGGCAAGTCCAATTAAAGCCTGAGGGCTGTGGATAATTTTACGAATCATGATCTTCCTCCCATCTGGCTTTGAGGATTCAACAATGTGTTCAGGCAGTCTGCAAGGAAATTGACCAAGACAAAGATAACGGCAGTGAGCAATACACACGCGTTGATTGTTATGGTATCCCTGGCGTTTAATGCTGTCACCAACATGGAACCGAGACCCGGAATGGAGAACACACTCTCCACCATAGAACTGCCTGCAATCATAAACCCAAAGCTCTGCGCCAGCATGGTAATTAACGGAGGTAACGCAAAACGGCTTACCATGTTTGCAATTTTCCATTCTGATACTCCCCGTGCCCTTGCATATAATACAAAATCACTGTTATATCCATCTAACAGGGAAGAACGAAATACCCGAATAGTTCCTGCCGACGTAGGGATAGCCAATGCCAGAGCCGGAAGAACAAAATCTTTCAGACTGTCTGCCCCCATAATGCTGAAAATAGGGAGATACACAGCAAAAGCAAGTAAAAGCATGAAACCGATCCAGTAATTTGGAAGTGACATACAAATAATTCCGAACAGGTAGATGCTTTTATCCGCTAAACCTCCTTTTCTGCTGGCAGATAAAACTCCAAGGGGAATACAGATTACCGTACTAAACAAAAGTGCTAACACAGCCATAATCAAAGTTGGCTGTATGGATGCCGCCAGTTCCTCCACAATGGAACGTCCCGTGTTGTATGAGTTTCCAAAATCACCGTGCAGGGCATTCCACAACCAAGAGCCATATTGCTGGAGGATAGGTTTGTCAAGGCCAAGTTCTTCCCGCACTAATTCAATCTGCTCCGCGGTTGGCCGACTGTAACGACGCACAGCCAATGCCTCAGCCGCATCTACAGGGGAGAGGTTTGTGTAGACAAAGGTCAGAATGGTTACCCCAAACAAGACAATCAAAAGTAATACAATTTTAGTGAGTACTTTTTTCCCTATCATTTTCCATTGGCCTCGCCTTTTCTCGGATCAGTAATGCGCCACGATTCTGCCGATTTCCGGGAATGGACAAAATCTCCATAGATCCCGCCCTGCTTTATCAATTCTTCGTGGGTGCCATGCTGAACAATCTTTCCGTGATCCACCACTAAAATCTGGTTTGCATGGCGCACCGTTTTCAGGCGATGGGCGATCATAATAATGGTCTTGCCTCCGGTTAATGCTTCAATGGCCGCTTGAAGCTCCGCCTCATTCTCCGGGTCAACATTTGCGGTAGCTTCATCCAAGATGACAACGGGAGCATCCTTCAGCATGGCTCTGGCTATGGAAAGCCGCTGACGTTCACCGCCAGATATTGTGGCTCCTCCTTCACCAATCACTGTGTCATAGCCATCAGGCAACGCCATAATAAAATCATGGCAGCGGGCAGCTTTTGCCGCAGCCACCACTTCTTCATGGCTCGCCTCCGGCTTACCAAACTTGATGTTATTTTCAATACTGTCGTTGAACAAATACACATTCTGAAAAACCATACTGAAATTGCTCATCAAACTGTCCAGCGAATAGTCTTTTACATCAATGCCGCCCAATTTCACGGAGCCTTTTTTCACATCCCAGAACCGGGCCATAAGGCTGGTAAGCGTTGTTTTGCCGGAACCGGAGGGCCCCACAATAGCGGTAGTCGTGCCTTCTGGAATGGTGAAGCTCACATCATCAATGATTTTCCGATCTCCATAGGAGAAATCCACATGGTCAAATGAAATATCATGGCTTTTCGGCACCTGAACCGAGCCGCTCTCGTCCATCCTGGGTGCCCGATCAATTTCCTCTACCCGGTCAATGGAAGCATCAATCATCGGTAGCATAAAGAACATCTCACCAGCCGATTCCAATTCGCTGTATACCAGGAACGCAGATACCACCATCATCAAACAGGTGAACAGCGACATATTCCCTTGCAGGAAAAGCCAGATGGAAAGCAGGATTGCCAATACAGAAGTAACGCGCAAAACAACCTGCTCCAGCACGTTGTAGGGGATGCGTTTGCGCTCCAATTTGAAGTTTTGATTTTCTGTTTCTTTGATGGTATTGTTTAGAGTTTGTTTTGCCGCTTTATCCCCGTGGAAAGCGCGCACCACACTCATACCCTGGATGTATTCCAGCACAGCATCCACCAATTAGTCTGTGCAGCCAATCGTCCTGGGGAAAGCTCACGGGATTTCTTAAGCAGTCGAGAATTGACCCAAAGGAACAGCAGCGTCCCAACAAAGAACACAAGACCGATTCTCCAGTCGAAGCACATGATCGCCAGAGAAAAAACCGCAGTACGAATCATACCCACAACTGTCCGGGCAATCACTGCGAAAGACATACTCTCCAAATCGGACATTGTGGAGGTTGCTGCCGCAGTAAGACTGCCCAGGCTCTGCGCGTTGAAATAACCCATCGGCATATATTTCATGCGTTCACCGATGTGAATACGCTTTTCTCCGCACATTCGGTAGTTAGCGTGTCCTTCGCTATTGTGGGCCAGATACCAGCAGAGCGCGGCACCAGCCACACTAACCACCATAATTCCCAAAGCTGTCCATGCGGTGGCCCCGGTTATATTCTGTTCCACCAACGCCCGTAGCACGATCAATAGAGCGACAAATTGTAACGCTTCAAAGATGCTCCGCAGCAGTTCAAAGGCCATACCTTTATACCAGGTACTTTTCTCTGTCCCGGAAAATCGAAAGAACCGTTTATATGCGTCAAACATACGCCGCACCTCCTTCCATCTGATCGTTGTCTCGCGCCTGCGTGTGAGCCGCCCACATTTGCTGATATAGCGGACACCGATCCAACAGTTCTCCATGCGTTCCGGAGTCCAAAATCTTTCCGTGATCTACCACAGCAATTTGTTCCGCCCCAGTAATGGTGGACAGGCGATGGGCGATCACAATGAGTGTCTTTCCATGAGTTAGCCGCCCTATGGCATCCTGAATGACCGCCTCATTTTCCGGGTCTGTGTAAGAAGTTGCCTCGTCTAAGATAACAATGGGTGCATTTTTCATCATGGCCCGTGCAATAGCGACCCGCTGGCGCTCTCCACCGGAGAGGTGTCCACCTGCGCCGCCTACTACAGTTTCATACCCGTGATCCAGACCCATGATAACTCATGACAGCCCGCAGCTTTTGCCACCGCCTCGACTTCAGCATCCGTTGCCTCTGGCCTGCCCATGCGGATATTCTCACGGACGGACAAATTGAACAGAAAATTATCCTGGGATACATAACCAATCAAATCCATTACCTGCTCTGGAGGAAGTTCTTTTGCGTCAACACCTCCAATGGTGATATGCCCGTCTCCAACATCCCAATAAGAGGCGATAAGTTTCGCAATCGTGGATTTACCAGAGCCAGAAGGCCCTACCAATGCCGTTGTGGTTCCTTGCTTGATGTCCAGGGTGATGCCGTTCAGAACTTGCGTATCCTTATAAGCAAAAGTCACATCCCGCAGAGAAATATCCAATCCTTTGAGATTTTTCCGCTGGGACGGACGATCCAGGTCAGGCTCGGACAATACGGCAGTAATTTCTCCGGTGATAGTAGCAATTTTAGAAAAATCATCCGTCAAAAAAATAGCTGCAACCAGCGGCCCCATAATGCCAAGAGACAGAATGGCAATGGTAATAAAGTCCGGAGCAGACAAAGAGCCGTTCATATAGAACAAGCATCCAACGGGTAATACACCAATCAATACAGCCGGCCAAATCGTCATCATCAGAGCAGAATAGCCCTGGGTGGATTTCATCCAGTCCAGCATGAGATCCACGCTCTGGCGGACAGCCTGTGTAAACTTTCCATAGGAAGCAGCACTTTGATTGAACGCCTTGATGACCTCAATCCCATTGATGTACTCCACAGTGGTGGCGCTCATATACTTACTTGCCTGAACAACAGCACCATATTTTTTAGGGTATTCCTTCATCTGGGCCATGTAACAGAGCATTCCGATGGGTATCGTAATCAGGGATACCAGTGCCATTCTCCAATCCAATACAAACAGGTAAATAATGATGGCGATGGGGACAAGCAGGTTAGAAGTCATTTCCGGGATGATATGTGCCAGAGGGACTTCCATTTGCTCTACACGCTCTACCATTGTTGTTTTCAGCCGTCCCGAAGGTGTATCCGTCAAATATCCCATAGAAACACGCGTTAATTTATCCGCAATCGCCTGTCGTATTTCTGAAAGCACATGGAATGTCGCTTCGTGGGAACATCTGGTAGAGAGCCCATGAAAAACAGACTTCATCAGATAAGCTATAAGGGCAACAATTCCCCATGTTAAATAAGCAGAAAAATTCGTTTCACCTCCAATCAGCAGATTTACGATCCTTGCCACAGCGAAATATGGCACGATACCACTTGTGACGCTGATAACAGCAAGAATAATAGAGAGCAAAAAGCCTGATTGATGCGGTTTAATGAATGTCATCAAATTTACAGAATCTTTTTGTCGCTGCATATAATTCCCTCCTTTAAGTTAGCGAAACCTAACCGCTGACCAAAAGTAAAAGCCGACAATCCACAGGATTTATCCTGTAAATCATCGGCTCTGCGTCTTGGCGTCTGGCTCTGATAATATAATGTTTTGTCCCTGCACATCCACGATGTGTTCTTTTCCGCATTTAGGACAAAATAGCGGAAAGCGTTTGAGAACAGTATCCGGATTTACTTTCGTGCGGGTTTTGTTGCCGCAGGTAGGACAGTGAATCCAGCCATACCTATCAATCCACCCGTTCAATGGTTTTCACCTCCATCTCCGAAGAAGATAGATCTCCACCCGGCGATGTAGAAACGCCGCATCCTTTGGATATGCTCAACCGCCTGATCCTTTGGCATATCATGGATGACCACCTCGAACATTCCGGTATAAAAGGCGCTGGACAGCAGATGGCCCAGTTCCGGCGTAAGACGGCCACTGGAGATTGCGTCGTTCCTGGATGCCTGAATATAGCGCATGGTGCATTGGTTATCCAGCTCCACAATCCGGTGGAGAAATTCCTGATATGTATTATTCTCTCCACTGGTCAAAAGTAGCTTGAACTCGTCAAAATGATCGTAGATATAGTCCACAGAATCCCAAAACCATTGATCAGAGAAAGAACACATTTGACTGGTTTGTTCGGTTCCAGGCAACTGGTTAAACTGCTGCAACGCCGATTGTATCATACCACAAAAATCATCCATGGCGGGCTGTACAAGGGAACGATACAAGCTCTCTTTGTCCGGGTAGCGAATGTAAATTGCTCCTTTGCTGGAGCCGGCCTTTTCCGCAATAGTCTGTAGGGAGCTCGCTCATATCCATTTTTTAGAAATTCTTGCTTGGCTGCTTCCATCAGCTTTTCCGTTACTCCTGCTACACGCTTTGCCATAGGGTGCCTCCATCATTTAAAACCATTGGTTTCAATCCAATGTTTTAATATAGCACAGCAGTCTGCAAAAGTCAATAGTCTTTCTTTGCTTCGCCATAAATTAAACGAAATAATATGACATTGAGTTGCTGGTATCTACCCGATTTCAGTCTAAAAAGCTATTTGAGTTATAGATATGTACCCAGCCGCCTGCGCGGCTGGGCTTCTTCTTTTTGAGGTTGTTAAAAATCTGGGCAGCCATAGCCCAGCACCTCATAATATCCCACGGGATAACTGTTCTGCCGGACGGAATCGCCGGAGTTGCCTTCAATGGTGTAAACGCGCCCGTTCTCCACCTTCTCCACAATCCCAGTATGGTCGGAAAGCCCGTCCTGCCCGTTCTCATCATCCCAGTCAAAGAAGATAATCATGCCGGGGGCCGGTTCGGCGGAGCGTCCATCCATTGGCCCCTGTCCTTGAACCACTGTACGCCATTGACGCACCCGGCGTATTTGGGGATTACGCCGGTATCAATATAGCCGCACTCGTTGGCGCACCAGGAAACGAAACAGGCGCACCATTCCACGCGGCTGGAAAAACCATACCAGCTCCAGTACGGCTCGCCGCCCACGTTCCCTACCTGGGAGAGCGCCACGGAGACGATGGCCCCGTCCTCGGTGTAAATGCCGTAAAGAACGGCGCTCCACAGGCTACGGTTTTCCTCGGCCAAAAGCTCGGCAAGTTGCTCCTTTTGTTCCTCGTCAAACCCGTACTGCGCCGCCATTTCCTCGGCGGTCTTGTGGCTGACGGTGATATACAGATAGGTTTGGGTGACGGTGGTTTCCGTCTCCACGATATTGCCATTGCCGTCATCGGTTTCCGTGATGACCGTTTCCGTTCTGGTTTCCGTGCGGGAAGATATTTGGTTCATCTCCCAGAAAATATCCGTGAGGATGGCCTTCTTGCTGTCGTCAATGGTGGCCACCTCCTGGGGGTTATCCGGGTCGGTGGTCGTCTTGACGGCATAGACGGCAAGCACCTCCGGCCAGACGGCGCGGGAGCCGGACATCTCCAGCACGTCATGGGACAGGTTGGCCTTTGTGGTGTCGATCTGCTGCTGGTAATCATCGTTGATCTCCTGCACGGCAGTCTGCATGGTCTGCCCGGTGCCGGAATCCTCGCCGGAGAAGAAAATGCCAAAGCAGGAGCCAATAATCATACCGATGAGGCAGATCACAATAATCACCAGTACGGCAATCCAACCGCCCGCGGCGATGGCCGCGATCAGCGCTTGGTGGCTGCAATGATG